>JAABUW010010356.1_pt1 | contig 10388 bp, 17 predicted proteins | sample 5560081 | NCBI WGS metagenome assembly JAABUW01 (sample SAMN10711882, study PRJNA513363) | rock metagenome | isolation source: Antarctica rocks | place: Antarctica: Victoria Land, Knobhead sud | reverse complement strand
GGGATGCCAGAATCCACCCCAGCCTCCGTCATGTTCGCCGCCCAGCAACAACAGGCCCAACCAGCCTGTGTGCCTCCCGCTGCAGACCCGAACTTCCTTGAGGGACTGAGTCAGACAAAGGACAAGGACTAAGCGCTCTTTGTGCCTCCCGCCGTAGGCCTGCTCTTCCGCGTCCAGGTGCCGCCCGGTTCCGGCACCGTGTGCCCTGTCGGCGCACCGGCGGCGCCGGCCACCGTCACCACCACCGCGCCGGCCAAGGTGCCCGCCAAGGCTCCAGTCAAGGCGTCGCCGCCGCCGCCCGCGGCGGGGCCGCAGACCAGCACCGGCCCCGGCTCCATGGTGAGCCTTTGTCCCCAGCAGAATGTTGGCGAGCTTTCCGCCCTGTCGGCGAACTCGTTCCGCCTGGAGGCTTTCTGCTGTGATTTCTGGCATGGCGCTACTCTTCCGCACAGTACTCGTCTGCCGGTGAATGCAAAGCATCGCTGCAGCAGCAGTGGCTGTAGCTGCTGCCCCCACTTCCAGCGCTGCACCACCAGCATGTCCTCTACGCTGTTGGCAGGACAGGAACAACTTATGAGTTTTCAAGCCAATATGCGCTCCCGTATTGCTTGCAGGCCGCTGCGCTCGGCCCGCCGGGCGAGACGTCCACCTCCACCGCGCCAGGCGCCGCCGGAAGTGCCTCGGGACCCAATCCGCAGACCGCCACCGCGCCGGGAATGTCCTTCAGCTCCGCCGGCAACGGCCGCAAGATGCTGGGGCGCCTGCTGCGCGGCATGGGCTTCTGATGACGCAGACACTGGATAAGGTGCGCCCTTTACTGCGAGCCGAGGCGTCCTTGCATGCATCTACGTGCCTGTACGATGCATCTGAAAACTTGTCATGCCGCCACATGTTGCCTTCATAATTCCTAGTTCACCGCCCTGCCGCGTCAACTGTATGTTCCTGTAGTCGGTTGAATAGTGGTGTTCACACAGGCTGTCCTGCTTATGCATTGGTTTCACGTGCAGTTTCACTCTCTATAGAGGGCAGATAGTCCGACAAAATGGTTGCTTTTGATGTTGCAGAGCCGCAGACGATGTGTATAGCGGGAACCCGCCACACAAGAAAAAAACGCAATACGGGCAGGAAGCTGCAGGCAGATGAATGTTGAGGTCCGGAAGATAGCATCATATGCAGCATGTGCATATTTTGTTCTCCACTTGGGGTAGGCTACGGCCGGTATGGGATGCTGCAGCAGGTGTTGGTCAATGTGTGGTGGAACAGCATACCTATGTGCCAGGCCAATCAATGCATAATTGCACAATCTCCATCATTGCATAACCTCCATCGGATTCGCACACAGCTGCTTGATTCAAACACTAAATCAGAGGGGCACCACCTGCTCGGATTCCTATCCTAGCCAAGTTCTCGCCGCTTGCAAGTTTCCTGACCTATATAGATATATCACCCTCGCTGCAATAAGATAACTGCTTAACAATCGAAGCGTATTCGCAATGCCGCATTCCACTGCAGAGGCCCTGCAGTTCACCGCAAAACCTTGCTGCGGCGTTGTGGTAGTGTGCGCCGGGGGCTGTGGATGTCAGCCGCCGGAGTGGTGATGCAGAAGGCCCAGGCGACACGCCACAACGCCGTCTGACCGAACTGCTGGTGTTGCTGCTATTGCTGGCTTTCATATCCGCCACTCCTGCTACTTCCACTGCCAATGCTGATGCTGCCAAAGCCGACGCATTCGCTGCGGCGCCACTTCGACCCCTAGTTGCTGGCGGTGTTGCCGTTCTCGTGCTGTCCAGCGGTGCCATTCTCCGCCGCGCCGTGGCGGCTGTTCTCCAGCTCCTCTTGCAGGCTGCGCATCGCACCAGGACGCTGCGTCAGCATCTGCGGCCTATCCCGTATCACTGGAACGTGCTTCATACGCCAAAAAACATTCTCAAGCAGACCCTGCGTCGATATGCAACAGGCAAGCACATTGAGCCAGTGAACAGTGACGATCACGATTGGGCTGCTGCTGAGGCAGAATGACGGCTGGTCCTATTGGAAGGAGTGAAGGAGTGGAAGAAGTGAAGGAACAGCCCAGACATGGACCCGACGCTCTAGGATACATCCCACAAACATATACCAGTGAACAACTCACTGCTGGACGAACTTCTTGGCGTGCACGGTGGCGAGGATGGAGTGGGTGGCCTTCCACATGGGCCGGCGTGTCATCGTGCGCGTCAGCAGCGGCGGCGGCGCCCACTCGCCCTCCGCCGTCGTCTGCAATCATGCGAAGCAGAGTTTGGTTACCGTAGATGGGTTTACAGGCACATGTGACACCGGTGGCGGCAGCGGCGGCCCCCAGCCCTCGGCCTCTGCCGTCGTCTACGGCAGCACCAGGCTTGGGAACTTTTCCGTTTGATTCTGTCACTGAAGGCGAGGCCAGCACACAGCTCCCTCCGTACCGCCGGCGCGACACTGGCATCACTGGACTGCACATCGCAACACCCAGTGCCCCTGTCTGCCCGCCCAGCCACTGTTCTGAGTATGGCTGCGGCTTGAAGGCGGCACCACTTGGCCCTCTAGATCGGGTGCATGTTGCAGCTGGAGCACAGCATGCGTGTCACCCCTCGGCGACAGCGAATGTATATGCGTCCTTGAAGCCCGCGCACCTGCCGGGTTGCAGAGTCATCGCCTCTGCCGTAAACGATGGTGCCGAAGGCCAGGATCGCAAAGCCAATGGCCTGCAGCAGCAGTTGTGAAAGCAGCTCAGCTCCAGCGCAATGTACCGTCCAAACTTACGATATCCATGCGCAAGTGCAAGATGCAGCTGCGCCGCATGATGCTGCCGCCAGGTGCGGGTTAGAGGGCTGCCTTCGAGCACACAAAGCCGAGAGGTGCTTGCACCTGGAACCAGCTGTACTTGGTCCACTGCTCGCCGATCTTGCCGGTGCCGCTGGAGTAGTACAGCGCCAGGCCGCCGATCCACACAAACAGCGTGCGCATCGTCTCCAGCACCTGTGCATTGCCACGTCGCGGGTAAGCTCCGGCAGCTGTTTGATTTCTTCCTCTGGTGTGCTGGAATGCACGCTCGCCCAGCCGTGAGAACAGCGTGCACTCCGCCCTGGCGCCTGTGCCACAACTGTCACATTTTGGGAAGGACTCCCAGTTGGATTCAAGAAGAGCTGCCCGTTCATGCAGTCCCAGCTCTACTCATCATCGTCTCCATCGTTGTCGTCATGAACACTGTTCACGTCAACGAAAGCGCACCGCGCGCGTGACGACGGCCCAGCTCCACTGCGATTTCGCATGGCAATGAGCACGTGACGATGTTGCTGAAACAACAACGTCTCTGTCAACTGGAGAAACACAACCCACCGTGCGCGTGACGGCACCCAGCTCCTCGGTGACGTACATGCCGGCGGTGTTGTAGGCCAGGTACACCACCACCGACGCAATCGTCACCCACATCAGCGCCTGCAGCACACACTCGTGCCCGTCGTGTGTCTGATTGTGCTCGTGAGGACCTGCTTCAGGTCTCAGCTGTCAGCAGCAGACCATCAGAGAACAGACCGCATCGATACAAGCACACAGGCTTCAGGACTGCAGTGCAGTCTTGAAGCAGCGGTGTCTGTGCTCACCGAGTCGTGCGTGATCATGTGCCACGACTCGAGCGAGTTCTCGTGCAGGCCGCCGCCCTCCTTGAACGGCAGGATCTGCGCGCGGCACACCAGCCTCGTTAGTCACAGACCTTTGCTTGAATTGTGCTTTGCAGAGGACTTGCAGACCTGAGAAGCCCCCCATGCGTATGTGTACTCTGGCTCGGCTTCGACTCTGCTGCCGACGGATTCTGGACACGGACGAGGCGGATGGTTCGATGTTTTCTGGAGACTGCCGAGGCGGATTATTTGGCTACCTGGGCGATGGGCAGGATGGCGCCAAACAGCGCAATGGAGCCGAACAGCCCCTCCACGCCGACGACGGTCAGCGCTGGGATGTTCATCTCGGACATGAAGTAGTCCTCCGCGACGCACTGCGCCGACTGCGTTGCCTGGCTGGCGGCGATGAGGACCATGCCTATGCCCATCTGCAGCGGGTCGACCTGCGAGATCCGAGTTCATTCAGTTGTGCGTTCAGTCCACTTGCTGGCGGGCTCACCACCCACAGCATCCGAGCAGCAAAGGGCCTCAACTGCGTCGCTGTGCAGGTGCCCTGCTCGCCTCAAAAAAGTACCCCGCATTCCAGCAGCTACGGTTTCAGGTTTCGCCCTTCACAAGATGCAGTGGGGGCTGGCTTTGAAGCCCGCACCTTGGAGACGCCGCTGTCGCCGGACAGCAGGCTGGAGGCGCCCACTAGGCCCATGCCCGCCAGCGCCGCGGCGATGCCCCAGTAGTGCAGCCTGTGGCGGCAGGCAGACAGAGTCAGCGAGGGACGCAAACTCTACGAACATCAGCCGTAAGCGTTGCATGGCGGATGCTGCTCTGCTGCTGCGCATTTGCCATTGGGTGCTGTTGTCCTGTGAAGCTGGCGTTCTGTTGCGGCTGCCGGCGCACTTGTTGAGGCTGCGCTTGAGGAACCAGACGGCAAACAGCGCTGAGAAGACCATGCCGCTGCCGCGCAGCATCTGGCTCACGGACGCCGACGTCGTCAGCAGCCCCACGCTCAGCAGGATCGTGGCCACCTGCGCAGGTGATGGCAGGCGCTCACTATCACTTTCACGCTAGGAATGGTGCAGATCCTGTGGGCCTGTCCACTGCAGTTGTGAGAAAAGGGCAGAGCCCAATGGTGATGGTCACTAGAATTAGCAGTCAGATTCAGCAGCGCGACTGCTGCAACGGAGGAGGTAGGATCACTCACCAGGTCAAAGCCCATAGGGATGGAGAGCAGCAGGATGTCGCGGAAGCTGGGCGGCTGCAAGCGCAATCGGCATGTTCAGTCCACGGGTTTCAAGCCACGGGCCACGTCGCTCTCGAAGCTACACAGCTGCTGGCACACGATGCACAAGTGGAATGGGTCCGTGCACGGCAGCGCAGGACAGGTGCATCCGACTTTGGTGCTGCGCAGGAGCAGCCTGCAGGCGTTCAGTGCAGAATCAAGCAGCTCGCACCTCGGCCTCAGGAGCCTTGTCGGCGTGCGCAGCAAACGGCGAGGGCCGCAGCAGCGCCGCGGCGGCGTCGTCGCTGTTGGTTGCTTCCCTTGCCTGCATCAGGAAACATGGACCAGGTCCATCACACGGATGCAAGCACTGGCACACTGTGATGTGATAAGGGCAACCCACGCTAGACTGGCAGATGATGCATATACTGGTGTCAGCTGCAGCCGAGGCTGCAAACATGCAGAGCGCCAGGTACATCTGCAAGTCCAGGCGTTGTTTTGTGGCAGCGCGTTGTGTTGAAATGCAGAAGCACATTGAGTTGCGAGATGCGCACGTCCTTGGCGCGCTTGCGGGCGCGCTGCCACGCCTCGACGCGGTCGACGATCCACGACAGCGGCAGGCAGAACGTCATGCCTGCGCAGGGCGCAGGACAGCCCTTCAGCATGCACATGCACATGCTCGTACATGATCAGGTGCTCGTGCTCGTGCATGTGCATGTGGCGCTTGCATCCACTGGTGCACTCCAACGTACTGGACACATACATTGCGACAAGACGTTTGTTCAAAGCCACGGCAGCGATGCAAGAAGCGCACCGACGAACATCATGGTGGTACACGCCCACGGCTTGTGGAACGGCTTGTCATAGCCGTCCGCACCCGGCGCCTGCAGCTCGTAGACTGCGGGCAGGAGAGGAGCCCGCGGCGGTCAGCAGTCAGACTAGCACATAGTTTACTTGTGATGGGATATCACTTGTGGTGATGCGCTGCATCCGGTCGAGTCTGGCATGCAAGCCGCTGCCCTGCACTGACATCACAGGTGGTGCACCGCTGGCGCCTGAAGCGCCGGGGCGGAAACGGCAGCAGTGGACGCAGCCGGCACGTAGGGGAAGCAGCACACTCACTGATTTTCGCCAGCAGCGAGGAGACTGTGCCGAAAACCACCAGCCCCGAGACGTTGAGACTTTCCAGAAATGCCGGCATGTTGTCCCCGCTGCTGTTGTCTCGCCGCCTGGGCGTTTGTGAGACGCCGCCCTACGATAGCAGACAGTACACTGGCTGAGCCTGCCCATCTCAGAACTGTTCAATCGGCAGAGCACTGGCGTGCAGTCACACGGTATGCATCGCTGCTTCTGACGAGCTGTTGGTGCAGCCTCCCCTGAGAGTCGATGCGCATCAGCAGCTTCTGCCCGAAAACCACGTCAGAATCCAGAGTAGCCCAACGGTTTGTTCCGTCTGATGTTCACTGTGACCTTACGTCAGCAGCGACAAGGTGTTCTCTGTGCAGGCGGATCTAAGCGAATATAACCAGTGTACAACACTGAGCAGCAGACACAGCATCAGTGCGCCTGACGCAACACGAAAGCACCTGGTTCACCTTATACCGGTAGGAACGTCAACAAGGTCACAGGAATGCTGCATCTTCACAACAAAACTCAAAGCTGACGCCAGCCTGTGACGGCGCACCTGCAATTTGCACGAGTGCACGACGCCTCTGCAGCGCACTTGCCACGTCCGCTCGGCCGAATGCGGTGCACAGTTCACCAGAAATAAGGATAGGCGGGCTGTTGGAGACAGACGACAGCCACCACAGCCGCAGACGGGCGAGGACCTGAGGTGAAGCTCAGGTTTGACATATGTCGGGCAGAATCTCTGCTGTCTGACAGACATGAGAGCTGATTCGCGATTTCGCAACTTGCGCTCAGGCTGAGCTGAGCTGAACTTTTACGTCGTGTCAGTGTACACAGAATGAGAAACCAAGAGCGACTGAGCCGCGGCTGGCCCCATAATGGAGCCAGCAGCAAAGAACAGGCGCACCCTGCACTAGCGGCCAATACCCCATACAGACAATTGCCAACACAACTCATGTTCCCCACTTGTTGTACAGGTCTGTGTGCCCGCATGTTTGCAGCGACTTAAGAACCGGGTTGGCGCCCGCTGTAACGCACCTTTCAAACCTGCCTAACCCCTAGATTCATGCAGGTCACGCCACCTCGGCATGCAGGTAGGCCAGCAGCGCCGCCGTCGCCGCCGCGACGTCCACGTCGTCCACCTTCTCGTCTGGCGAGTGGCTGATGCCGCCGTTGCGGCAGCGCACGAACAGCATGCCCATTGGGCCCGCCTCCGCCATGGCCAGCGCGTCGTGCCCCGCGCCGCTGACTAGCTCTGGCAGCGCCGCCGCCGCCGCCGGCTCGGCCTTCAAACCTGCCGCAAGATCCGCCGAGGGCTCCGCAGCAGCTTCCGCAGAATCAGGCGCCTGCGGCGGCTTGCGAGCCGCGTCGTCCTCGGGGCTGTTATCAGAGGCGCTGCTGCCGCTGCCGCTGCCACTGGCATTGTCGCCGCCCGCAGCGCAGACGCCCACGTCTGAAGCTGCCGAGCCGCTGCTTAGCTGGCACGTTCCGCCCACCGGGCAGGCCGCGCCCGCCGCTGCCTGTCTTGCTTCCTGCCTGACCCTCCCTGCCTTGTGCGTTGTCGCGGCGTCAGCAGGCACCAAAGGCGGCGACGCCGCTCCGGTGTCCGCTGCCGCCAGCGCACGCTGTAGGAGTGAATGTGAAGCTGCTGCCGCCGCCGATAGGCCGGCGATGATGCGGGGGTCGCACTGCGTCGCTGGCGCGTCGTGCACCCTGTCCACGTGGCAGGCGATGCCGCGCCTGCAGGGCACAGACACGAAGAAAGTACGAAGAATACCACCTCCCAGCTGCCTCTCCATGCTGATTTCAGGTCGGCCAGTCCCCATGATTTCAGGTCGGCCAGTCCCAAACGACACAAGTACAACCGGGCCCGCCCTCAGTCAACCTCTCGCACATATCCCGCACACACCCCGCTGCACATGAACGAGCACCTCGGCACCTGGAGATGGCGAACAATGCTGGAGGTGATGTCGGCCCCCACCGCCTCGCGCATTGTGTCATGCTGACGGTAGTAGTTGAAGCTGTGATCACTGGGTTTCCACCTGGCGCAGAGCGCGCTGATGTTGGACGTCACGTCGGCCGCCACTGCCTCCCGCGTATTCTTCCCAAAAGTGCCGTTGCATATTGTGCGGCCCCAGCAGAAGGCGCACCTGGAGCAGATGGCGGCGATGCTGGAAGTCACGTCGGCCACCACCGCCTCGCGCACGCCGTCCGAGCGGCAGCGCACGTCCACCGTGAAGTTGGCCGAGCCCGGGATGACGTTGGAGGCGCCCGGCCAGATGGCGGCGGAGCCCACAGTGCACACCAGGTTGTCCTCCAGTGTGAAGCCTGCCAGAAACTCGGTGACGTTCATCAGCGATAACAGCATGATGCCCAGCTGTGCAGCGCATGTCAGTGGCCCTCCACATACATTCCTCTGCCCCTTGCCATCCTCTTGACGCAAGAGCGTCAGAACCAGGACATTCCCGTTTCTGAGCGTGTGGTGGCACCTTGCAGCTGCGCGCCGGCGTGGCGGCCGCCACCGCAGCGGCGCTCCAGCTGCGAGATGGCCTCCGCGGCCGCCGCCAGCGGGTCTCGCCGCAGCGGCATCGGCACCGTCCCCGCATGCCCCTGCGACCATCCAATATACCAGACCCCAACAACAAGGCTGCGTGGAGATGAGTGGCTTTGAAATTGAGCTTATCATGTGGACGGCTGGGCCATTGTGAGATGGCAGCCGAAGCCAAGCATGCAAGCGTTGCCCTGCTGCAGCCTGCATGAAAGCCGTCGCCGGCAGGCCTTCTTCGCAGATGCATCGCCCACCTGGCTGCCGAAGATGGACACCGTGAGGCGCGTCTGCCCGGAGATGGCTGCCACCGGCGCGAGCGCCAGCGCCAGCTCCGCCAGCACCGGCCCCTGCTCCATGTGCACCTCCACGTACCTGCAGTGGCGCATGTTCCTTTCACTTTGCCTCACAGTATTAACATATCGTTGTGCGATGGCCGCGCCAGCTCCTCCGGCACCGGCCCCTATTCCATGTGCACTTCCACGTACCTGCTGGGGAAAATCCAAAGACGCATGTAGGTATCGAGTTATTCAGCACGGGCCCCTGCTCCATGTGCACCTCCACACCCACAGTGGCCCCCCTTTTCTTCACATTGATGAAGATTGAAGAGATTGAAGACTTGTTGGATCATCAATTTCAAGGCGCAATTGTCCAGCCTGGAATGCACTTAGACGGGGACAATCAAGTGCGAGTCGACGCGTCAGTCCTCTAGTGGTAGAGGCTATGTTCCATGCGCATCTACCCGTAGAAAGAGCGCTGAACAAGAGCGCCAAAATCCCTTTCCTGTTTTGGAATGAGCTTTCGATGCCTTCCTTCAGCTCTTTCTACTGTATACATTGTGTTTGCCACGAGACGGTCTGCAGTAGAGCAGCCGCAGGTGTCTCAGCTCCTCTCGACGGGTTGCGGGTCATGAAGTTGGAGCATCATCATGTTGACATCATCATCGGGGTCGCCTTGTCTCACATGCGGTCGCGCTCCTGCAGCACTGTGACGCTTGCAATCGCGTCGGGCGATACACCAAAGCTGTGCATCGACAGCGGGTCCGCCAGCCGGCAGACTGCTGCATAACTGACACGCTTCACATGTTTGACTTCCATGACAGGAGGTTCGATCCATCCTCACCCGCGAATGCGCTCCGGTGGCACTGCAATGCGAGCGATCGCGTCGGGCGACGCGTCAAAGCCGTGCATTGACAGCACATCCGACAGCGAGCGGCCGCCCCTGTCGCGTGCCTCCAGCAGCCCGTTGCTCAGCAAAGCGCCCGCCACCGCACGACTGCCGAGAAATGTCGTCCCAAACCTGCATCTCAGAGAACATAGGCTCAGGTGAGGAACAGAGGCTGGAGTACCATCCGGCAGGCCAATGCCGAGCCGCGATCCCGCCACCGCGCCGCTGCCGGCAAGACTGGTTTCCTTAACTTGCGAGCTGGCGTTTGGCTCGTCACACAAGGACATTCCACGAGGAGGGCATCCTTCGCCGCTGCACTTTGATGCACGCGTCCCGCGTTCTCAAGGGCCAAAGGCAAACCAACTCATTGCTGAGGCGCGCAGATTTTGACAAGATCTACCGGCACCAGAACCTCCGCACCTGAGGCCCTCCTCATCGCAAAAGGCAATGATCTCCACCGGGCCGCGCAGCAGCGGCGGCGCACCTGCCGTCTCCAGCACCTGCAACAGGCGTGCTCAAGTGTCATTACACCAGCAGCAAACTAGGCTGGGCAGCATTCAAGCCATTGGCATGACACCAGATGTGCGGGCGTGTGACACCAAATTTGCCAGACTACGAGCTGGGCAGATTTGGGCAGAAATTGCGACCCTAGCGCCGCCACTCAGGTTTTGTCAGCTCACAACTCCACGCCCTGGGGGGC
>JAABUW010010353.1_pt1 | contig 10389 bp, 2 predicted proteins | sample 5560081 | NCBI WGS metagenome assembly JAABUW01 (sample SAMN10711882, study PRJNA513363) | rock metagenome | isolation source: Antarctica rocks | place: Antarctica: Victoria Land, Knobhead sud | reverse complement strand
TAGTATACACTTAAAATCGACAAAGTTACGCATAAATATTTGTGCGTTCAATAAATAATAATAATTTGTATATTTGTCTATGCCAAATCTTGTCTATTATAGCTCTAGCATACAATAGAAATTTACCATTTATTCAAAAAACATTTGTGTCAAATTTGAACAAAATTTCGCACAATATAGCTTTAGCATATAGTAAAAATCTACAATTTATTTAGAAAACATTTGTGTCAAATTTGAACAAAATTTTGCTTATATTATATACGTAACGTCGCAAAATAATTAATATTAATTTAAATTCGAATGTGTACAAATACAATTAAATAAGTTTACAAATATTGATTTTTTATAATAATTTTTAATTAAATTTTTTTTATTTTTACTTTTTGCGCATGCTATATTAAATTGTATAATTATATAATAATATGTCTTTATTATTATTTATATTAAACTTCGATTACAACAAATATTTATTTAGCTAAATCAAAAATTATGTTAAAGGCGCTCTTAATACTAGCAATAAATATATTGTAAAAAAGCTCTAAAATTGCGCGAACAATTTTGTAGCATAACATCAATTGTACGTTGCAAGATATAAAAATTTATTTTACAATTAAATCGCTCTTGCACAAGATCGTATACGTATAACTAGCTTTATTCAAACTTATTTTCGAAATTGCATCAAAATTAATAACTATTTAAATTAGAATTTAAAATTGTGCGTAAATATTTTTACTTGCATTAACAACTTTAATAAAAGAATTTATATAAATAAAAGACTTCGCTTTATAGCTTAAAAATAAAATAACTATATTAATTTTCGCAAAATTATCACAACTTTTATAATTTTTATCGCATTTTTATTATTATTAACGTTATCGATCTTGTTACTTAATTTATTAGCGTCAATTTTTTAATTTTTTTTTTCGACTTTATTAAGTGTGCTTGCAACATCTTTAATGTAAAATTTTGTCAATCTAATTATATTTCAATTCTTTGTTATGTTTTTTTACATAAATTTTTTTAATTTCACGATAATAATTTGCGCTTCGCAAATCTTTAAAGATGTTTTACACAATTCTTTTTAACTTTAGCATTTTTTTATTGTTTCTCTTTACGAATATCTTTTGAGACATAAAGTGCTTTCTAGTTTAAAGTAGCATAAACTATATTATTTAACAATAATAAAATCAACAAATATATTTAATAACAATAATCTCTAAAATGTTGTTCAATATTAACTAAATAAAGAACAAAAAAGCTTAAAGATCAACGTATATATACAAGACGATCTCGATAAATAAGTGTTTGTTCTTTATTATTATTGTTTAATTAAAAAGCAAAAAAATTAAATTAAAATGTATTTCGACTTTTATTAAATCTTTTAAACAACAAAAGTTCGTTTCTTTTTAATGCGCAAAAGAAGTTAAACTATTATTAAAAAAAGTCGAAGAATAGTCTTCTTAATAATTCTACGAAAAATAATTTTTTTTTTAATTCTTTATTAAATAAATCGAAAAACAATTAGTATTTAACGAAAGCTTTATTGTCTTAATTGTTAATAATTAATTATATTTTTTAGACTTCAAACATTTTAGAAAAACTAATATGTTTAATTTCGACTTCAAGTTAATAAAGAAATCTTTTCGAAAAAAGCGACAAAAAACAAAAGAGTAAAACGAAGATGTTAACAACTTTGCATTATATTAATTTTTAAACAAATTTAAAAATAATAAAAAAATTATTATTTAAATCTTAAAAATTAATTTTAAAAACAACAACAACATCGAAAAAAAAAAAAAAAAAATAATGCTAAGATACAACAAGAGAAAAATTAAATTAAAACTATTAATAATAATAAGAAACATAATAAAGACAAAATTGTTACAAACGAAATTAATAAAAAAAACTAAAATACTTAATAAATTAATCGCTCTCTCTTGTTAATACACAAATTAATTTTTAATTAAATATAATAATTACTTAAAATAATTAATTTTGCGAATATTTTAATTTAGAATTTTAGACTTAATTTATATGCGTCGTTTGTATTGTTAATTTTAAACAAATTATTGCAAAATTTAAATAATCTTTTTTTGATTTAAAGTTTTATCTCTTTTATTAGCAATTGCATTTAATGATTATTATTGTTTATATAAATAGCGAAATTAATAATTAATATAACAATTTAATTAATAATAAAATGAATTTAGAAAAAATATTATATTTTTTCGAAAACAATTTACTTAAAAACAAGTATTAATAAGCTATAAACAATTTAAACAATTGCTATAATTATATTTCGATTGCATTTATAAATAAAATAGCAAGAAATTTGCGAAGAATAAACAAAGAAGTTAGAGCTTTAACAACATTGTTTAAAGATAATATTATTAAAAAGTGTTTGCTCTTTATTTTATATATTGAAAAAATAATTCGCTATGTGTCTTTATTATTTAAATTAGATTTTTTCAACAATAAATTAAATAATAAAGTAATTGTTTTTCTTGTGTTAATAATAAACATTAATAAATAATTTGATACAATTAAAATTTACGTTAATTTAGATAATCTAAATATTTAATTTGTTAATGTGCATACTTTGTTATTATTTACAAATTATTTTTTGTTGTTTATAAAAAAGAAGTTTATAACAAAACGTTTGTTAAATATAATATTATTTAAAAGTAAAACAATCTTATACAATATAAATTATTTTAATTGTTTTTTTAAAGTTAGCACAAAAATCTAATTACTTAATACGTAAAAAATTTAACGTATTAAATTTCGAAATTCGACAACAATTAAATATATATTTAAAATAAAATAAAAATTAAAGAAGAAAAATATATATATAATGTATTATAATATGTTTGTTATTAACAAATTATATATTATAAAAAATATTAACAAAGATTCGTAAAAATTTATCGAAAAAATTAAAATTAATTGATCGAAATTTCGCTTTTAATTTATCGCTATATTTAGTATTATTATTAGCGCAAAATTTTCAAATATAATAGCATTACTTAACATTATGTTATCTTTAATATAAAATTCTTCTTAGTAAATTCTTTATAATCTTAGCGTTTGCAAAATCAAAAAATTTATCAAAACGCTAAAGAATTGTCGAGTTAATTTTACGTTAAAAAACAAGACAAAAGTAGATAAAATAATTAAAAGATTTAGTTAAGTTCTTTTATATAATTTTATTTAAAGACATAAAGATAATTAATAATTTCTAAAACATTTATTTAAATTAATAAAGTTTTATTAACAAATTATTTAAGCTTTTTTTTTAACAAAATACAAAGAAATTTATAGCAAAATAATTAACAAATAAAAGAAATCGAAGCTAAACAAGTTCGAATTTTTGCAACAATACTAGAAGAGCAAACAAATTAACACTATTTATATAAAAAATTATTTTAACAAATCGACGAAGTTTGACGTCGAAGATATTATTAACGTTATTAAAATGTTTTGTTTTTGCAACAATATATCTTATTTTATAATAAAAGAATTTAAGTTAAAACTTAAGACAAAGATACAATAAACAAATTAAAACGTTTAAGACGTCTATATATATAACAATATTAAACAAATAATTAAAAATTGTTTTTTAAACAATATATATTTAGTTTTTGTTAAAATATATTCGAAATTTATTGCAATTAAATATATATTTTTTAAATCTAAGTATTTAAACAAGTTAACTTTAATTATATTTACTTTTCTTAAAATAACGCTAATAACTAAAAAAATAAATAATTTTTTTAAATCTTAATCTTTGTATTTTTTATTTTTTATTTTTATTTTTTAATAACAAGCATATTCTTTTATCTTTTAATTAATTAACAAATATTAATTATTTTTGCTCAATTTATTTGCGAATATTTTATTTTTTAACAAATAATTATAATGTTTTACGACAATTTTAAGAAATATATAAAAACTAAATTATTTTTTATGTTGCAACAAAGTTTCGAAATTAACAAACTATTAAATAAAAAAAAATTAAATATTTTAATAGAACTTGTTAAAATTATAGATACGATTTCGAATATATAATATATTTAAATTGTTATTTTGTGCAAATTGACGCAAAATTCTAAATTTACATTTTAGATTTTCAAAAGAACTTATTATTAAAGAAATTCTTTCGAAGTTTTCTATATTGTTATTTATATTAATATTAATATTAAGAACGCAATTAATGCGAAGCGCAAAAAGAAAACAAGTTTTACAATAACGATTTTTTAAGTATTTAAGAAAAAAAAGAATAAATTTAACAATATTTGTAATATTAACAATGTAATATTTAATAAAAAGAATGCGTCAATTGTAATGCATAATAATAAAAAATTTATTTAATAAATATTTAAACAAAAATTTGTTTATTTTTACAAAACGCGTGTCTTTTAAACTTAACAATAAAATTTTATTAATTATATTAAAAATTCTATAACGAAGCTTTGTAATTCGTTTAATAAAATATTTTTGTCAAAATTTTGCTCAAATTTGCTACGAATCTTTGTTATATAATTGCGCTAAGTTTTTTTTAAATTAACAAATTACTTAAATACAATTTTAATTGTTATTAATTATTATATTATTTTAATAATTAATTTTTGATTATTTTAACTTAATTCTACAAAGTGCTTTTTTTTTTATTTTTTTTTTACACTTTTGTACATAGTTTGCGAAGCTATACTTATATTATAATATATTTTTATTATTACTTGTCTCAAACTTTAATTACGTCAAATATTTTATTATTTAAAGCAAAAAATACGATAAAGGCGTTTTTAATACTAATTATAAAAATATTGTAAAAAAGTTTCGAACTTTTGTTAATTAATTTGTAGCATATTATTAGTTGTACGTCGCAAAACATAAAAATTTATTTTATAATCAAATTACTCTTAAATAAGATTGTGTGTATATAGTTAATTTTGTTTAATTTCTTTTTCGAAATTATCTCGAAATTGCGAATTAATTAACATAAAAGTTAAGATTATGCGTAGACGTTTTAGCTTACGTTAGTAGCTCAATTAACAAAGTTTATATAAATAAAAGATCTTACTTAATAGCTTAAAAATAAAATAGCTATATTAATTTTTATAAAATTATTACAATTTTTATAACTTTTATTGTATTTTTTTTATCGTTAACGTTATTAATTTAGTTTTCGAACTTATTAATATCGATTTTTTTATTTTTTTTCTCTTTAATGTCGCTAGTTTTGTCTTCAATGTTTTTAGCACAAATTGTATTAAATTTTATTTTATTCGAACTTTATATTTTATTTCTCTTTTATAAGTTTTGTTAACTTTACGATTATAATTTGCGTTTAACAAACTTTTATTGTTTTTTTAAATAAATTTTCTAAGTTTACGAATCTTTTTTTTAAGTTTCTTAATAATTATTTTATAAGTTGTCGATTTCTTTTAAACTAAAAGTAATATTGATTTTATTACATTATAATTGCAAAATTAATAAGCATATTTGATGCAAAGAATTTACGAAGTGCTATTTAATACTAGCTTTATTAAGAATGAAAAAACTCGAATATTAACGTATACGCACAAAATGACTTCGATAAATAAGTGTTTGCTTTCGATTGTTACTATTTAACTAAAAAACAAAACAATTGAACAAAATTTTTTGCAATTTTGTTTTAGTTGTTTAAAAAACGAAGATTCGTTTATTTTTAATGCGCAAAAAAAGTTGCGCTATAATTTAAAAGATTTATAAAGTAATCTTCTTAATAATTTTGCAAAACGTAACATTTCTTTTAATTCTTTATTAAGTAAATCGAAAAACAATTAATTTTTGACGAAAGCTTTATTATTTTAATTGTTAATAACTAATTATATTCTTTAAACTTTAAGTATTTCAAAAATAACAATATGTTTAATTTTAATTTTAAATTATCGAAGAAATCTTCTTAAAGCAAACAACGAAAAGCGAAAAATCAAAACGCAAATATTAACGACTCTATATTATACAAATATTCGAACAAATTTAACGACGACAAAAAAGATTATTACTTAAGCTTTAAAAATTAACATTAACATTATATTAAATATTATAAAAAACAAAGAAATTAATTAGGTGTAAAAGATTGCATTACAATATGTATTCGCAATAACGTATATATAAAATAAAATATTAAAAAATAATATTAAAGATACAAATGCGAATCAATTTAGTATTGTTATGTATTAAAGAGAACAATTAATTAATTGCTTTTTTTTGTTAATATTAAGATTAATCTTCGATTTAATGTTATAATTAAACAAATCGATTAACTTTTAAAGCATTTTTTCGAGAAATTTTAAACTTAAATTATTAACATTATCTATTTAATTATTTTCGAAATAACGATAGTAAAAGTTAGATAATTCTTGTTTAGTTTAAAGTTCGAACTCTTTTATTAACAATTGCATTTAATAATTATTATTGTTTGTTTAAACAATAATATTAACAATTAATAAAACAATTTAATTGTTAATAAAAACAAGCTTAAAAAAGATATTATATTTTTACGAAAATAAATAATTTAAAAATAAGTATTAATAAACTATATACAATTTAAGCAATTGCTATAATTTTATTTCGATCGTAATTATAAATAAAGTAGAAAAAGATTCAAAAAAAATAACTATAATAATTAGAGTTTTAACAACATTGTTTAAAGATTATATTACTAAAAAACAACTATTTTTTATCGCAAACTTCTAAAAAGTAGTTTGTTTTTTCGCTTAAAATCTATATTTTTTAACGATAAATTAAATTATAAAGTAATCGTCTTTCTTATATTAAAAATTAATATTAAAAAATAATTTATTGCGATTAAGATTTGCGTCAATTTAAAAAATTTAAGTATTAAATTTGTCAATATTTATGTCTTGTTGCTTTTCACAAATTAGTTTTTATTCTTTATTAAAAATAAGTTTATAACAAAGTGCGAATTATAAATATAATAATTAAAAACTAAAGCAATCTATATTAACAATTTATTAATAAAATCGTTAAGTATTTAAAAGAATTAAAAAAGTTAAGTTTAAAATTTGTATTTAATGCGACACATAATTACTATTATTAAGTTTGCAAATTTATTATAAAAAAACATTTTAATATTACGTAATGTTCGTTGTTAATAAGTTACATGTTATAAAGATTATTAGCAAGAAATTATAAATAATTATTGAAAAAGCGAAACGTAATTGTTTGAATTTTCGTTTTTAGTTTGTTGTTATATTTAAAATTATAATTGACGCAAAGTCTTTAAACTATGTTGCATTACTTAATATTTTAATTAAAATTTATCTTTAAATTTTTTTTATTACTTTAGTGTTATTAAAAACAAACAATTTATTAAAGTGCGAAAGAATTATTAAGTAAACTCTACAAAATTAATTAAGCAATTAAGAGCTTTAGTCAAGTACTTCTTTATAAACTATTGCGAAAACAAAAAAATAATTAATAATTAAAGAATATTTATTTAAGCTTAAATAACTTAATTAGCAAATTATTTCTATTTTATTTTTAATTAAATATAAAGAATATTATAGTCAAATAATCAACGATTAAAAGCAATCGAAACTTAATAAGCTTTTTGATTTACAAAGCTTTTAGCATGCTAAACAAAATAACAATATTTATTTAAAGCTTAATTCTTAATAATTAACAAAATTAAATGTTAAAGATGTTATTAACATTGTTAAAATGCTTTTTTTATATAACAACTTGTTTTATTTTGCAATAAAAGATTTTAACTTAAGAGTTAAAACGAAAATAATATAAATAAAACAAAGTATACAATAAGTTTGCATACATAGCGAAATCGAACGCATAATAAAAAAATAATTATTAATTAACATTTATTTTGTTTTAATTAAAATATGTTCGAAGTTTAACGCAATCAAATATATACTTTTTAAATTGAAGTATTAAGACAAATTAACTTTAATTAAATTTGTCTTTTTTAAGATAACGTTAATAACTAAGAGAGTAAATAATTTCTTTAAATTTAATCTTCGTATTTTCTATTTTAGATTAATATCTTTTAATAACAAGCATCTTTTTTTATATTTTAATTAGTCAACAAGTATTAATTATCTTTGCTTAGTTTCTTTGCAAACATTTTATTTTTAAACAAATTAAATTATTGTTTTACAACAATGCAATACATCAAAAGAAAACAAAATTCGTTTATATATTTGAATAAAATTTTAAGTTTAACAAGTTAATTTACAAAGTAAATCGAACTCTATTAATTAACTCGTCAATATTATTAATATTTGCGCAAATTATTAATTCTTTTGAATCGAATTTTTGTGCAAGATTACGTAGTATATTAAACTCGCAAAGCAACTCTTTATTAATAAGTATCTACGATAAAGAAAAAGTTAACAATGTTATTTTGTGCATTTTGCTTGAACTAATATTAAGGCAAACGTTATTTTAGTTAAATTTCGATCAAATCTAGACAAAATGTACGTCAAATCTATTTTAATTAAAGAAAGAATAAATTGTTTATAAATGTAATTTCGATCAAGCTTCGACTAGATCTAAATAAGATATACGTCAAATCTATTTTAATTAAAGAAAGAATAAATTGTTTATAGACGCAATCTTAACTAGATTTTGATCAAATTTGAACAAGATATACGTTAAATTTATTTTAATTAAGAGAAAGATAAATTGTTTACAAACGTAATCTTAATCAAGTCTTGACTAAATTTAGACAAGATATACGTTAAATTTAGACAAAATGTACGTTAAATCTATTTTAATTAGAGGAAGAATAAACTATTTATAAACACAATTTTGATTAGGTTTCGACCAAATCTACGTAAGATGTACGTTAAATCTAGGCAAGATATACGTTAGATCTAAGCAAGATGTACGCCAAATTTGTTTTAATTAGAAGAAGAATAAATTGTTTACAAGTGTAATTTCGACTAGATTTCGATCAAATCTAAGTAATTTTGTTCGTAAATATAAAATTATAACTATACTATATATCTTTTCTTTAAGCGTAGCTCTTTGCGTTATTATTCGCACTAAATATAAATCAATTAGTAAAAAAGATAAGTAATTAAACGCGTTTTTTATATAAACGACACTTTTTAATAAATCTTTAGAGTTTATCTAGAATCTATAATTTAAAGATTTATCTATTTTATACAATAAATAGTATAATATTCTTAAGCTCGTTTATTGATGCATATCAAATCAATTCTAATATTAAAAAAGAGTTATTTTTGATATTTAAAATTTAAACTATTAGAAAAGTCAATTATTAAATAAAAAACTCTTTAATTGATTATAATATGCAATAAACTAGTTTTTAAAATTTTATTATATCGAAAAACTAAGACATTTATTGCGAATCAACAAAAATAATTATTCGAAAACAATTAAGATTTAATGTTTCTCTTATATTAAAAATTACGTACTACTAATGTTGAAGCAATCAATACTTTTTTTTATAATATAAGTATCTTTATTTAACATTACTAGTTTTTATATATTTATTAATACTTTATTATAAATATGTAAAATCTTTTTTACAACATTTCTTTTTTATTAAGTTTAGCGTTTAATCTTAAGCTTCGCAATGCGATTTGTTTTTTTAATTTGTTGTTAAAGATACAATAACTCGCAATTTATTTTTAATCGTTTTTTCACTTTTTATATTAATACTTTATATATAGTTGATAAATTTAATAACACTAATAATTAAGTTATTATGTCTCGTACTTGCATCGCATATAATTTTAAATTAAAAAACAACAATAAGCTAACGCGACATCTTAATTAATACTTAATAATTCAAAAGAAAAAGCGTCAAAAAAAATCTAAACTTAAGATAAAAAAAAAAGAAATTTAATAAAAAAAATTTATATTAAATATACGATAATCTTCTTAAAGTTAGGCAAATAATAGTAAAAATCAATATATTAAATATATTAAGTAAAATAATATATAACGAAGCTTTATAATTGTTTAAACTAAATTAAAATTAATAGTATTATTCGAACGCATATATTACGAAAATCGTAATTTGTTATTTTTTAAATTTGCAACAAAAAAATACAATTAATTAAAAATAAATTTTAAAGACATCGAATGTCTTTGTAAAAAAAAATCTATTAATAGTTTTGCAATTTATTGTTTTCTTATTAATAATAAAGAAATATTATAAAGAGAAAAAAATTAAAGAATTTAACAACATTATAGTTTAAAAGAATTGCGATCTTTATATTTGTAAACTTATTTAATTGTATTTGTACACATTCGAATTTAAATTAATATTAATTATTTTGCGACGTTACGTATATAATATAAGCAAAATTTTGTTCAAATTTGACACAAATG
>JAABUW010010352.1_pt1 | contig 10389 bp, 17 predicted proteins | sample 5560081 | NCBI WGS metagenome assembly JAABUW01 (sample SAMN10711882, study PRJNA513363) | rock metagenome | isolation source: Antarctica rocks | place: Antarctica: Victoria Land, Knobhead sud | reverse complement strand
CACCTCCAATCTCTCCAGCAACCTGTCAATACCGCTGTCAAAATAGACCTTCCCAAAGTGGATCAAGTTGCAACTCCATTGCTCACCCGGTGAGGGCAGGTCAGCACCCCATGAAGCCACTGTGGTGCCCCTTGCCATGGCTGCTCCTTGGTTTTTCTTGGGTCCTTACATTCTTGCATCAGACATCTTCTCATCCACAAAGATGTGCCTCCATATGGATGGGGCCAGGTCAGCACCACCACATCATGTCCAACCTCTCCAGCAACCTGTCAATACAGAAATGAAAAGAGTACACCTTTTAGCGACAATCTAATGAGAAGTCAAGTATTATACCGGGCTGCCCAGGAACATTTCAATACAGCGGTCGTAATAGACCTTTGGTGGTCATGATCAAGGTGGAACAAACTGCAATCTCATTGCACACCAGCTCAGGTCGTGTTGTGCATTGATGCGCAAGGGTGACAGCGCAAGATTGCACATTGTTCTTGATCATAATGCATTAGTGACCCAATCAAGGCTGGGGGAGCTGAATGCAGGCTCTGCACCCAAAATTGTATTGTTAGTAAGGCTTTTGGCCAAATGTCATGTTGACATCTGCAGTGCAAGCTGCATCAAGTGGTAGCCCTGAGCTGCTGCTGCTCACAACAACCGAAGCATAACAGTACAACTTCAGGTCAGTTGGCAATATCAGTCACAATAGTGTCATGCAGGGCAGGCCGTCCAGAACAGCCCTCGCCACCGCCTTCAGCAAGTGAGCCACGCTGAGGAGCTGCAGGCCCTTCAGGGCCCTGCAACACAGGCCCTGCAAGCAGCCCCAGAAGCTGCAGCAGCAGCTTCTAGCATAGGTCAAGGGGTTCCCAGCGGTCAGGAGCAGATGCCAACAGCCCTACAGGCTCAGCAGGGATCTGCCCCTGCAGCTGCTTTACCAGCTGCTTCAGAGGGTGGAACCCGACACAGCAAGCGTCAGGTCAGAAGATCTGACGCAGCTGTGTAGTGGTCACATGGGTCAAGTGCATTGTCAGCACACCTTGCATTAAGGTAGAAAGCCCCACCACTGCTAAACACACACGCACGCACGCAGGCACGCATGCACCTTTTGGCTCTGCACTACAAAGCTGTCATCATGCGCATGCTTCTGTGCTTGCATCATAGTGTCTTGCTGATACGCACGCCACTAACATATGCACCGGCTCTGCACAGACCTCTGTGATGCATTGCGCCTATTGATTTGTGTCCAGTTGCCAACAGTATGTGTGGCCCACCTTCAGGCGCTAGCCAAGGCTGACAGCCCTGGGTCTGACAGCACAGCCCCTGCACGAGATACAGAAGACACCAGCTCACCCAAGCAGGTGCACAGCTGCTGATCACACCTGCTGTTGTAGCAGCAACCCTGTCTGCTGCAGCATCATCTTGTGAGTTTGTGTTGTGCTTCAACATGCCTTGAATAAGTTGAGTGCCACTTGAACGAGCTGGGTGCCACTTGACATGCCATGAATGAGTTGGGTGCCGTTTGAATGATTTGGGTGCTATGAGTTCAATCATGTTGAGGCTGCCTCTTTCAAGATCTTATGGGCTCATCTTTTGCTCTTCATTTGTGGGGTCACATTTTGTGTTCACCTGTGGGCTCATCTTTGTTTTCATTGGTGTGCTCACCTGTGGGATCATCTTTTGTCTTCACCTGTGCAGCACATGATGCAACTCTCACAGGTGTTACCTCCACTGCAGGCCATTGGTGGTGATGTGCCTCGCCGCAAGCGTGAGCGTACTTCCCGTCTGGGCCGCAAGGCAGGCCACAAACCCAAGGTTGACCGCTTCCACTACCTGTTCGAAGCCATAGAAGCGGACAAGGCTTCAGACAGCGAGACAGCCAATGGCACAGGCAGCAGGCTGAGTGAAGGGGCTGAGCCAGACAGTGCCCAGGCCACTTCCAGGCAGCCTGATCAGGACACCGGTGCTCAAGCAGAGCCTCGTGATCCAGGTGTTGTGCAGTCACAGGAAACCCAGCAAGACACAGGATCTGGTGCAGAAAAGCCTGCTGGTGATGCAAAACAGGCTGCTGTGGGCCCTGCTGGCAATGAGGCCGTGGGAGCAGCAGATCAGGCTGCTCACTTGCAAAGTGATGCTGCTCAGACTGTAGTTGCAGGTGAGGTCTCTTGACTTCAGCGTAAAGCCTAGCGCAATATGAGGGTACTCAATTTTGATGGCTTGCTGTTGTGTTTGCCAATGAAGGCTGACATGCAAATGCAGGCTAGTGTATTGTCAATGTCACGGTGTTTCGTTTTCAGTCCTTCCAGGTTTGGTCACTGTTGTTTCAGGAACACAGCTGGTTGCTGACACCTGCTTGTTGTCTTCAGGTCAAAGCAGCTGGCCTGGTGCCTTGCACCAATCCTTGGTGCCTCTCAGTATGCCACTCACCAGCGCCCAGGCGCATGCACAGTCCCTGCAGGGCTACGCCCAGCAGCCCCAGGGCCAGGTCTACCAGATGCCAGGCATTGGCCGCCACCTGCACCCTATTCGCAGCTCACACCTATTGCAACAGTACCCTACCCAATTTCAGAGTTTGCCTCAAACCCTCGCTCAGCAGCAGCAGCAGGCTATGCAGATGGTAACAGGAGCTGCAATGCCCCATGCACAACATCCTGGGATGGCTCCAGTTGATCCAAACATCCCCAGCTTCTTTCAGCCACACATGGGCCCTACAGGCAATGAGCAAGGGCTGCTCCAACCAGCCCTGGGGGCGTCTGGTGCAGCCCAGTACCATGGCTTCATACCTGGTCAAAAGCCATACGCTCAACCAATGCCTTATGGCTACACAACAATCCCAGTCTCATATGCCTTGCCAGCTGGTGCTGCTGCAATAAGCAGCCTGCCAGGGACATCCGCTCCTCTTCTGCTTGCCACAGCTGCGCCACCTCTGCATCCAGAGTCCACAGCCGTAAGACCAATGACATCTGATGCAGCCACAGGATCAGGGGCACAGATGTCTGACACAGCAAGCCAGAGTGGCGCAATGCTGCAGCCAGGTGTGCAGGCTGCTGGCCCCCTGCAGGCTGGCATTGGGGTGTACCCCCAGTATTGTGGGGGTATGCAGCAGCAGGCAGGAATGATGCCAGATTACCAGATGGGTTTTGGGTACCTGTTGACAGCACCACAGCTCCCCCCAGGCGCTGTGTATCAGCAGATTCCTGTAGAGGCTCCTGGGTCTGCACCTTTCATAGCAGATTCTGATGCGCAGCCTGCCCTACCTACCACTACCACGCAAGCAGGTGTGTCCCTGGCTGCTTGGTCTTGGCACAATATAACAAAGTGCAAGCACTGTTGCCTTGTGTTGCATGCACGGGTCTGACAATGAATAGAGGGAAACTTGCGATGGCCACACGCAGCCTACTGATTGTTGCCAACTTCATGACAGCTGTGGTCTGCCCTGAATATATGCCTGACATGCCCTGCAGATGTCTGCTCTCACAGGCAATTGCCAGTTAGACTGCTGCACATGTGCATTGTCAAGCATGACAAATTCCTGTGTTTTCACCCTGCATGAGCTCAAACGTCAAATCCACATATGCTGCGGCATGTTAGTCAGTTGCAGTGCAGTTGTATGCTGGGAACATCAGGATACTTGCCAACCACGCTGTGATTTGATGCATCGAACAAACCTGCATGTCTAAACGTACATGTTGTTTTCTAGGCAGAGGCCCTTCTCACACAGCCACAGATCAGCAAGCCGGTTCCGTTGGTAATGCTGCAGCAGGGTAGCAGCTCTTGGCATCTGCCACCACTCAAGTGGGAGACAGTCAGCAAGTGGCTGGGTTGCAGGCACTAAGGGGAGTGCAACCTGCATAGCCAGATAGCGCCCTCTGTGAGTAGAACTGCTCTTGAGATATGTACACAAAGCTGGCGAGCAATGCGTCTATTGCACAGCAGCTTATCAGATGCACAGCAGCTTATTGGATGTAACTGTGTCGGCTTCAAGGGGTGGTTTGCATTCTGGCAACTTTTACAGGGCAGGGTGCCTCAGAACGTCTGCATCAAGCTTATGTGTGCTGAGACATAGTCTAGATACAAGGTGTACAATAAACGTGGGCAGACTGTTGCCATGCCAGTGGCGTGTACTGACTTTTGTTGTGTGTGATGGGCTTGAATGACGATTGTAGACAGCACCTCATGTAAATCGTAGGGGTGGCTGATTCAACATCTGCAAATCATGTCATTGCAGTCCTTGCTGTGTGCTATTGCTGACGTGACGGCTCCAGTTGCTTGGTAGCCCCGTGGTATGATACTAGTGTGTCAAGGTTACAGCAACAGAAGTTGACTGAGGTGGCATGATGATGATACTAGTGTGTCAAGGTCACAGCAACACGATGGCATCCCATGTTGACTTTGAGACTCAAAGTTTGAGTTGCTATGGCAGATCTCTGATGAGCACAAGTCTGATTGTGCCTCTGCTGCAAGCCATGCTTGCCAGATTGTGCAAAGTCCACGGCATACGTAAAAGGAAAGACACTACAGCACTCAAGGTTCCCGGGCGATCACTCAGCCGCGTACTAGTTGAGCCCAACCCAGTTTGACTTTCCTGATCGGACGAGAAGGAGTGTTTTCTGGAAGCCAAGTTAAATTACTTGGATAATAATTCAAGCTCAAGCAGCACACCCCGCTGTCGCATGATCTGAAAGACGACAGGCCGTATTTGTTTTGAGATTGTTACCATGGCAAGAAAGCGATCAAGGTCCGAAAGCAGCTCTGGCAGAAGCTTTGACAGCAGGTCGCCGCCACGCTCTAGAGCGAATGCATCTCGTAGCGATCGCAGTAGGAGCAGAGATCACAGGAGAGACGGTCGTCGTACCTCCCGTGAGCCGCCGCGTTCGGGGCGCAGACTACATGACTCCCCACGTTTTCGTCGAAACAGATCGCCCCAGGACTTACGTCGTTCACCTGTCAGGGTTCACAGCAGAGGACATGCCCGTTCTTCAGAACGCTTTGAGCATATTTCCAGGCCCGACGCCCGTCACGATAGTAGGCAGCGCGAAAGAGAAACCCTCAGCGACGGTCCCCCTGACCTCCTGAGTATTCACAGGTCAGCTTCACGTCCAGGTGCAGGCGGCACGCACTGTCTGCTCTGCAAGCAGGAAGCAGTGTACTATTAAGAACAAGTCTTGAGTGCTGATACTCAGTGCTGTATCTTATGCTTGTAGAGCAAAAGTGCAGTCAGTGCGCCCGTTTGGTGTCTTTGTGGCGCTGTCCGGATTTAGAAGGCATGGCATGGTGCACAGCAGTCAGGTCGCTGACGAGCTGAGTTTCACTAGAGAGGACGAAGATGACATGAAAGTAAAGGCCATGGACTTTTATGCTCCTCCAGGCTCAGAGGTGATAACCTATGTAGCCTTGCTTTCGATTGTGCTGGTCCAAATTGAAAATGCACCCTGATGACCTAACTGCTCATTGCTCTAAGTCTAGCAGTTTGTACACGAGAACCATGTAGGCCTGATGCACACGGTGACACTGCGTGGTTCGCATTGCATCTGCCGACAGCATGCTGACAGCTTGACTGTATTTCCAGGTCTGGGTCAAGGTAACAGAAGTCCGGGAAGAGGGGAATGGAGCTTTCAAAGTAGCATGCAGCATGAAGGTAACCTGCACAAGCATTGCAAGCTCAATGCCTTACCGCCAGAAGGTGGCAACACAATGCAACAGAGGTCATATAAAATGCCAACACACCACGCACAATGACTACAGGCCGTGTCTCAAGAAGATGGCACAGATCTAGACCCCAGCAATGCTCAGGGAGCCCCCAGGGGTGGAGGTGGGGCTCCAGGGGGGTTCAGGGGTCCTGTCAGTGATACCCCTCCCGAAATTGGCAGTGTGCAAAGGGCAAGCATACGCAGCATCAAGCCATATGGGGTCTTTGTCCAAATGGAAGGATTCAGATCCAACGCGCTGGTTCATCTGTCTCAGGTGCCGATTGGCAGGTCCGCTGTGCATCATGCCTGAAGCTGTTCACTGCTGGGCTGCATCCCTTTCATCACTGTCTGCAGCATGCTGTCTGCACTCATGCTATAAGTTCAACATCTCTGTCTGTTATGTGCACAGTTGCAAATCCTTGTGTGATCTCCATTATGCTCGAAGCTGTAACCGACATCAGAGTAGCAGCCTGCATGGTGGCAGCACTGTAGCGCAATCCACCATGATGTGCGCAACACCCATCTTGTCGGTGGTCATTCTGTGGCATGCTGACAGGTGGCGGACGGCATGGACATTGGTAAGGAGGATTCTGATGAAGAGAGGATTGCTGCCCTCAGTGCTGTGGTTGCAGTAGGGGAGCAGGTGTATGTCAAGGTGGTAGAGATCAAGGAGGATGATGGATCTGGCCGGTAAACCTCTATACACCTCTATAAACCTCTCAGACAGTTTGACTGCCCAAAGGTTACCAGGGCTTTCTTTGGAGCTACTTTGTGCATTCCCAAGCTGTCTTTGGCCAGTGGTCACCACTAATATTCAGCTGACTAATAGGTCGGCCGCATAGGAGTGCTCTGTCTCAGACACAGCAAAGTGCTGGTCAGATTGAGAAAGACATTCTCTGTGTTGTAGATGATCTAGGTAGCTGAACATACCTTGGTGACCTTTTCTGGCCGAAAGTAGTCCAATGTCTCAGCTTGGCCTGCCCAATCCCTGTGCATGCAACAAATGCTTCCCACCAAGCAAGTCTATTCTGTCAGCATTATCCTTGAGCTTGGACTCATCACTCTGCATGCAGAGCACTACAACCTGCTGGCATGCACATCCTTATCTTATGACCATTGTACATGTGCAAAGATAATTACCCTCTTCCATCTTGACCATATGATTGAGGGCAGTCTCTTTGCTAGAGGAAACGCCTGCCTTGCATGAGCAGGGCTACCCCACTGTCATCCCCTAGGTAGCCTCACCACCTGCCAGGGCTGCAGTGTCTGGCAACATCACAACACTGTCATGTGTATAGTTTCCCCAACTTTCCTGCCTTTGTCAGAACCTCTGACACCTTGAGACAGACTTGCTGGCTAATATACTGTTGTCTTTGCTTCCTTATATTGTCAGCTGGGAACTGTGTAGATGTGCTGCTACCTTGCAACTGGACATGACAATTGAACTGATGGCTCCTCTGGCATGTGCTTTGGTGCCCTTGTTGTCACCAAGACTGCAGCGACTCTGATGAAGCAGCATGCCAAGCAGTTGCATGTGTGTCCATTCTACGCAACAGGCTGTCTGCAATTTGCAGACACTCGAACCTCGCCTTGACAGAGAATCAGCCTCTTTGCCGCCTTCTGTACAATCATGAGCTGCTACAGAGAACAGATGTCACAGAGTCTTAAGTGGAAAGTCCATTGCATGTCCACAGAACAAGCAGCAAATGCTTTGCAGTTGCAGTGGCCACCTCATGTGCTGTATGCTGCATTCATGCAGGGGTCCCAAGATAGGAGCCTCCATCAAGCTGGTATCTCAAAAAGATGGAGTAGATATGGACCCACATGGGACTAAGTTTCAGCCCAGAGGTGAGGGGGGCCCTCCAGGCCCTGGGGGCCGCCGGGCGGTAGGCGGTCATGTTGGTGAGGCAGCAGGTGAGCAGACCAGAATGAAAGTGCAGACAATACATTGGGCCAGCATTGTGGCTAGAGCAGGCTCTCTGCACATGTATGTTCTGCATTTGTTCATATACAACACTCACCATAGCATGCTGAGATCAACACTGTTATAGCACCCCCTGAGCAACATGCAAACCCATTGGTATACATTCCAGCATGCAAGCTGTCTTCAGCATGAAGTCTCAAATGTTGGAAGCAGCTGGCGCTGCAAACTCTGCACCTCCACAACTCTACGTGGCTGTTCATTGTAGCTGCTCACTTTATAGGCGGCAAGGTGGAGTGGGGTCACCTGGCAGCAGGTGATGCCGCCCTGAAGGCAGCTTTCACGCGGGATGGGCAGCAGTATGACATGATTGGTGATGAGGTGGATCACATGGACCCGCCAGGTCAGCAGGGCAATGATGCTGCTGCACCCATGGGCAGAGGAAGAAATATGGTCCAGCCTGCCTGGATGACTAACACTGGCGCTGCTGCTGCAGCTCCTGGCTCCGAAGGTGAGTAGTTCAAATACTTTTGGTTTTGTTGAATGCTTGTCCAGCTGTTGGGTGTCATGGAGCACTGAAGGTCTGCAGCATCCAAAGAACTCATGAAATGTACAAGAGCTTGTTTTTGTTTGTCGATGCTGTCATTGTGTCTTGGCAGTATATTCTGCGGTATGTTCTGCAGTATGTTCTGCATGGGTTTGAAGACTTGCTTGACATTCATGCAATTGTATATGCCACAGAGGCTGTCATCGGATGCTGCTTGTAACGGACAGAGCCACAAGCATAGTTGGGACCAGCAGCTTCACAAGACAACCTATTAACAATTTGCAGCAGATGCACACAATCCCCAAGCACTGCTGGCTGTCAACCATTTCCTGCTCATTCACTACTGTTGTCTGCAGCTGGGCTCCATATCACAAGTGTAGAGGAGGCGCTGGCTGTGTTGGCAGCTAGCAAGCATGGCAAGAAGGGGAAGAAGGACAAAAAGCACAAAAAGGAAAAGAAAGAGAAGAAGGAAAAGCATGCAAAGCACAAACACAAACACAAGAGCTGAGTATGTGTGCTAGCAAGTGCTGGCTGTGAGGACGTAGTGCATGACTATTTCACTTCAAGATTGGCTAGCAACGGTCCAGCTGATGGACCAGAACACCAATGCAGCATTTGCCATCACTTGTGGGTGGCAGTCAAGAGGCAATGAGTGGAACCACCAGGTGTCCTTTGCATCACATGACCTAGATTTCATGAACCTTGCTCTGCATGTCAACAATATCGTAATGCCTCGCAGCAGTACAGGGCTCTGTGACTATCAGCACACTGCTTTGGCTGGAGATTCTGCAGGTGTTTTCAGTTGCCTGATACAGCTTTGTCGGACAATTCAAGCAATGTCTGTGTATCCAAATGTTTGCTCAGCACAGCCATGAAACTCTGTGGCGTATCCAGCTGCAAAGTCGTTAGCTACTTGCAAATTTGCAAAGCCCCTGCAAAGGCATTGCCTTGTGCGTCAGCAATAGTTAGCTAAAGGCGATGCAGCCACACACCGACTTTGGAGTAATTCGCTAGTGAGCCTGTGCTTGTACCACATCTGTGTAGTATTGATGTATTTGTCACAGGAGCAGCGCACAATGCACATCAGCTGTGCAGCAGGCACAGTTAGCTTGTAGAAGCACCTCGGCACCAGATAGAACGGTACCTGTTGCTGCAGGTGCTCTATCACAAGCATGTTGCAGTTGTGACAGCACAAGCTTGAGCAGATTTGCAGCGTATCAGAACAGAATGGGTCTAAAGCACAATATGGTCCTGCCGTTCTCTGAGATAAAGTTTGACGGTGCTGCAGATGCCCAAAGCTTGTGAGACTGCCTTTTTCAGATCCTGAGCATGCAATGCCTTAAATCATAACAAGCAGCTAGCTTTCAACAAAGTACTTACATGCGTGTCTTGATATTACATTATGTCCAAAACAAGCATTGCAGCACCGCTTATGTACATGATCATTCAGTCCCTGCGAGCACGTCCAGAGGAAAGTCTAGATCTGGCAGATCTGGACGGTGTATAAGAAGGCTGTTGGTCTATGTCAGTGTCATCTGACTCATCACCGGCCTTACTAGGAGGTGTGAGCACCCCACTCTTTGTATCCACAACATGCCCATTGGCCACAAGCTTGTTATATGTGGCGCTGTTCAGCTTGATGGTCCTGCCTGTCATCTCATTCAGTATGTAGCCCCTGCACACAGGGTCAATGGTGCTTGACCAACAGTAGTTAAGCGCCATCTTGGTGCTAGACTCCCAAGACCATGAAAGACCATGTGATTGTTGCCAGACAGCCCAAAAGCAGTGCTAGGTATGAAGGCACACCAAACACAAGAAGCATGCGGACACGATATCAAAGCAGGCCAGTCTGAAAAGGGCTGTCAGCCCACATTGCATGTGTCAATATCAATAGCAGCGGCCCCAGTAACAAACACTCCAAGCAAAAACCTCATGCAATGAAGCCCAGGTACATCATGCAATGATGCATTTTGCGTCACCACAGATGTCATGCCAAACCTTGCAATGCAGCATGCAACTGAAGCAAATCAAACAGAAAGCAGGTCAGGTAGAAAGTAAGATGTGGACCAAAAGACTGCACCTCTGCACCAATGGACTGACGTTGTCTTGGCCGGGAGCCTGGTGTTTAGGGGTGGGCAAGGGGCTTTGGGCTGAGGATTGGGGGGCAGGGGGTGTGCTAGCCTCATACTCCCCAGGCAGGGGTGTGTCTGAAGCTGGATGCCTCCATCCAGAGGTGGATGCTT
>JAABUW010010351.1_pt1 | contig 10390 bp, 11 predicted proteins | sample 5560081 | NCBI WGS metagenome assembly JAABUW01 (sample SAMN10711882, study PRJNA513363) | rock metagenome | isolation source: Antarctica rocks | place: Antarctica: Victoria Land, Knobhead sud | reverse complement strand
GCCCCACTGGCCTTTGGTCCTGCCTTGCTGCCTTTGGGAGCCTTGTCACTGTCTTGTCCAGATGCTGCATCACAGGCAAAGCTATTGGGTCAATAATAGCATCACAGGAAAAGCTGAAGGACACAATGATGAGTGCAAGAGTCACTCACCAGCGTCACCAGAACTTGCGGCAGCAGTGCTTGGCTCAGCAGCAGATGGTTTCTCAGCAGTAGCAGTGGCAGTCGCGGCTGTTGCAGCAGCAGACGGCTGCTGTTGAGTTGCTGCCGGCTCTCCTGCTGCCTTTTGCTTTGCAGCACGCTCAAGGTTGGATGGGCGACCCCTCTTCCTGGTGGTGGGAGGGGCGGGGGTACTGCTCTCTGGCAAGGCCACAGCTGTGGCAGCTGCAAGGTTGGCGGTGGCATTTGTGGCAGGCTCAGTGGGCACATGAGAAGGGGATGATGGCTGCCGGGATGCCTGTTTGGCTTGCTTTGCCACGCGGCCACCAGAGTTGTTGCCGGCAGGTTTGCCTTTCGCGCCCTGACAGACAGAGCTGGTCAGTTGGACAGCTGGAAGCCAATGCACACCCCCTTGTCAGCATCCCAATGTGGCAGGTGCTGAACACATCAGTGAATGGGGTCTCTGGGGTACAAACAACTGGGCAATGCATGCCAGAATTTTGTGCATTCGATGCAGCTGGGCATGCAAAGTGGTGCATGATCACATTGTTCTCAGTGTCAGAGTGCAAACAGACTTGTTTCTGTTGCTCACCTCTGAAGCTTCCCCATCTTCGTTCCCTGGAGTGTTCAATCCAGAGGCAGCTTGAGCTGCAGGTGCTGCATGAGCAACGGCCTCGTGAGCTGCCTCAGCAACTGCCACGTTGGCTTCCTCAGCGGCAGCTGCTGCTTCAGCTGCTGTGGGAGCTGCTGCGGCTGCATCTATGACTGCCTGAGCTGCCGCATCGCCTGCTGCTTCCACTGCAGCGTCCACTGATGCACGGGTTGTGGTGGCCAGCCTGTGGCGCTTTGGGGGGCTGTGGCGCTTTGGGGGACTGTGAACCGCCTCCCGGTACTCCACAAACACCTAAACCAGAAAAGAAAAGACTATGCCGTTTGGGGTCAATGTAATGAGAAGCCAAGTATTATACCGAGCTGCCCAGGATCTGAATGATGCGTACTTGACTGTCGTCTAGTCTGCCAATGCATGTGCTGCTGAGCTGGATCTTGATGAATGACATTGTACTGATCTGGAGCGCAAACGCGGCACCATGTCATGCATAACAACAATGATGATAACACTAACAATATCAGTAAGTATAACAACTATGTTGATAACTAGAATCATGATGAGCTAGGTACGTACAATGCATCCATGGGACAAGTGAAGTGCAATGCTCTCAGAAAGACACCTGTAGCTTGGTATCTCCGAGAGATGCAGATCTGACATTGTCCCACTAGCGCCGTGCACCAAAATGGTCAAGACTGTATGGTGCAAGTAACCATATCAATGCCGTTGCTGCTGCAGTGTGAAACACACAAAATATGCCTTGGCGTGCACACAGTTTGCCCTCTGAATCCTGAACTGCAGGTGAGTCGTACCTGCTGAAGCTCATCTGCTTTCCTCTTGTTGCTATTAGTAGAAGCATCAGAGGCATGAGAGGGACCTCGTTGATGCACCTGAGGACTGCATTCGCCAGCAGGCCCTTCTTGCGTTGCATCAGCCACAGGCAGTGCCTCAGCAGGCTTGGCAGCAGCTGCGCTCTTCCTCTTCCTGCCAATTTGACGCAGGGCTGCTGGGGCCTGGCCCTGAGTGGTGCCCTGAGAGAAGCTGCCCAGAGCTGGACTTGATGCTGCAGGAGCAGCAGGCTGAAGACTAGCCAGTGTTGTGGCCATGTTGGTCACTGGGGTCCCTGCAGCAGAGACAGGATCAACCCCCTGACAGGTGAAAGGCTACCTCAGTGATCCCAGCGCGGTCAAAAAAATACACCAGTGTCCCTGCAGCAGAGACAGGATCAATCCCCTGACAGGTGAGATGCTACCTCGGTGATGCCAGCGCGGCCAAAAATTCACAACAGCAACAGCAAAAACAGGGCATGCTGGAGGACACTGCAAACAATTGTGTTTTGGCAGTGCAACTTATGGATATGACAATAGTAGCTTGTTGCTACCCATGCATGCTGTGCACTCTGGCCAAGCTGTGGAGCAGCAAGGTTGATGCAAGCGCCATGGCTCACTTTGCAATGCACATCTACACAATGAGCCTCAGACATAATGTGCAGGTAGCTGTGCTGTGCTGTGCTGTGCTGTGCTGTGCTGTGCTGTGCAGGAACACACAAAGCGCACATTTCCTCTGTGTATGACTGTGCGAAGTACAGGCACACAAGGTGGGTCTCATCCCAATAATAAAGCACCCAGTGTGTTCAAAGGCAAACTGAAGGGCATGAGGCGAGATGAAACTCGTGGGTTGAACGCAGTGTGTGTATTTGGACATAGAAGAAGATACAGGCATATGTTCTGCTCAGTCATGTACGCAAAGGCTTGCAACATACCATCCTGTCAAACAGCTCTCATGCAGCTGTTCATCGAGACCAGCTTCGATATGAATTTGTGTCATGCATGAAAGTATGCATCTAGCTCAACTGGTCTCAGCTGGCCCACACAACCTTTGCTCATGACAACTATGAGGGCCCCTTGACTAGTTGACTGGCTGACTGACTGGAGGATGAATTGACATATGCCAGGTTTTGAATGCATACAGACCCAGCAAAGAACCACCCACATAGCCAGGGATGGTATTGGGTATACCTGGACTCTTTCCAGCTGAGGACTCTTTGGGCGCCTTGGAGGATGAGCGGAAGATGAAGCCAGGAAGAAACCTTTGGCCCCAGGTCTTGGGAGCCTCCTCTGCAGCCTGCTCCTGCTCACCCTACATAACCAGCAACAAACTCAGGCATGAGTCTTGAGGCCACACTCAGGCATAAGTCTTGGGGCCAAACTCAGGCATGAGCCTTGAGGCCAAACTCAGGCATAAGTCTTGAGGCCAAAATCAGGCATGAGTCTGGAGGCCAAACATGGCGCCTGTGCATGCACCCTCTGGGCTGCACACAAAAAGCCTCAGCAGCAGTCACATGAATGGAATGGAACGGAATGTTGAAATTGTGTGGGTCTTGCTTGCTGCCCTTTTTTCCTTAGGGAATGCTTTGCATGTAGGAAGCAACTTTTGTCTGTATGAGTTCACTGAACTGAACTTCTTGTCTGTTGGCTCCCGGTTGGCCCCCCCAGGACACTAAATATGGTTGGATTGATTGATGGATTGATTGATTGATTGATTGCTGCTGCAGATGCTGGGTTTGCCTGTCAGGGTCTTCTTGGTCTGAGGTATTATGTTATGTGCACCTGCAAACCCTCGCCGTCATGATAACTCAAAACTAGCTATGCATGTGTCAAGATGACCGAGTATTGCCACTCATGAACAGCTGGTAAGGCAGCAATACATTTTCTTCTTCTTCTTCTGGTGCCATTGCGATGCACAGTGATGTCATGGATGTTGTCATGACTACTCTTGAACGGTCAACATCTTTTGTGTGACTCCAACTCTTTTCCAGAAATTTTGCTGTTGGACCTGTGAGGACCTTGAGGACAAACTATGTAATTAGCTGCATTGGCTGCACAGACAAAACAGCCAAGTTGTCCAAAAAGACAACACACACACCACAGATAGCGCCAACATTGCACTGTGATTGTGCCAAATACCCACCTCTGGAGTCCCTGCAAGACTGATCTCTTCGTCATCATCGTCCTCTGACATCATGCGGTCACCCCCCTCATCAGGCGAAGCGTAGTAAGGCTGAGAAGCTGCAGAGGCAGGTGAGGCTGCCTGAGCTGGGACAGCAGCAGAACGCCCAGCAGTTCCAACATTGGTCTGACCGGGGTCATGATGGGGCGATGGTGACTCAGCTGGGGCTGTGGTGGGGAGCCCTAGGTCTGCATCGCGACGGGAAGTGCGGCGGGGCGAAGGGGAAGTAAGGGTGCTCCCAGGGGAGGGAAGGCCGACAGCAGGAGAGGCCGCCTGAACAGCCAAGAAGCCTTGTAAGCAATTGTCATATGAGGACCACAGTCAAAGTAACAAATCTTTGTGAGGTGAGGCGCTGTGCAAGCTCTGTTGCCGCATAACTTGCAAACGGATTTGTGAGTTGTCTGTTGCTGTTTGTTTGCATGTACGGAAACTAGGTAGCACAGGCAAGGTCATGCAGCAGTGAGATTTGGCAGCTGTAGTAATTGCCGGGCGTCAGAAGAAGAGGTGGAGAAGCCCAGACCCCAAACAAAAACTGGGGTAGGGAGGCGCAAAGCGGGAGATGCCAGGTCAGGCAGGCAGACAGCACTTATGGGGCTTGTCACAAAGAGTGATTGGATGCGTGAGGAAGGGAAGAAAAACCTTGAGGCGGTGCCCCAAGTGCTCAAGATCTTCCTCTTGAGCATCAAGCTGTTTCTGTGCAGACTTTCTGTGCTTTGCGACACTTTCAAACTTGAGCTGCGCATCTTCAAGGAGTCCTTCGCATTCTGCTGTGCGCTGCTCAGCTGCAGCCAAGGCCTGTGAAGCGAGGGACCGATCACTTTCAACTGTTTCAGACGTTACTGAGCCACACAACAGCAGGCCCACAGTAATTGAGCATCGGCACCTCAGATATTGTGATGCACAGTGCAGATGAGCACCACTGTGACAGGACTGCTTCACTCATCTTCCAAAAAGCAGAAGCATGACTCCAGAGGACATCATGCAGATGTACAGGTGACACCAGAAACACCTAATGACTGGGGTCACGTGACAGCGTGCAGCACTCTTCAGCCCTTTCAAGAGACGGTTTGACAAAGCTTGCTGACATGCACTGCAGCTGTCCAGAAGGCAGGGCAACTACTCAATCAATAAATCAATTTACCATTTTCGTCTTTGGGACTCATCAGGGGAGTCAACAGACACCAACTAGAAAATTGACATACGCTAAGCACTAAATGTTCAATGGCAGGGGTGTCCAACACTCCATTGCCAGGCTTACAAAGCAGCAGTGATGACAGGCAGCACCCACTTGCTTCCTTTCCAGGGATCTGGCTTCTCGCTTGGCCAGCCTCTCGCGTAGCCTACCCTCAGTTGCCTTCAGCCTTGCCAGCTCATCCTTTAGCCGCATCTGCTGCTGCTCTGCTTGCTCCTTTGCTTCCTTAGCGGACTGCAGCTGGGCATCTGCAGCAACAAGGAAAAAGATGGCATCCTTCAGGTTGACAATATCACATCATTGCAGGAAATGCCGCTTTACAGGCAGCCCAACTCATTGCATTTTCATCAACATTCGTGAGCGAGACAAAGATACCATTGCTGGTTCAGAACTGCTGTTCATTGAGGTCAGCATGCCTGGTATTGCAGGAGTGCGTGTATATAGGTGTGTATATGAAAGCTAAGAGAGAGACATCTCTATGCTTTAGCCGGCCAATATGTCTGATCACGCAATGATGAAGACGCAAGCATTATTTCAAGCAAGCGCAAAGCTGTAATGATCAGCTGATTAACTGACCTGTGAGCTGACGTTGTCTCTTCTCTGTGTCTACAGACTGTTGCAGCTCGTCACGAGTCCTGCAGCCAAGCACATTCTCAACAAGTTTCAGTGAGTTTTGATGAGGTTCAATAAACAACATCCATACATCAGGTGCTGGCAGCAGCGATCTGCAGATAACTTTCACCCATTTCTGCATGCACATAGAAAAAGAGTAAATGGCATACAAAGCTGCATGTGCATACGTACATTAGCATTGCAAAATGGCAAAGTTGATGTGCATCAATTCTAAACATGAACAGCAGACCCATGCTCACGCAGTGACAGCTACAGCAGCTATCTGCAAGCATCACAGCACCAGGCCATTGTAGTGTGCGTTACATTGTCATCTGAGCAACATTGTGACAGAGTCAGGACACAACATGGTGGCAGGCACGCTTCAGGGTAATATTGTGCAACATGACCATTGTACCTATGGGCTTCAAGTAAGTCCTCAGCAGCCTGTTCCGCCTGAACCTTGAGCTCATCAGCCGCCTCTTGAGCTTTCTTCACTTCATCAGCCGCATGCAATTCCGTGCCTTGCAGTAAGGCATCAGCCGCTTGCTTGGCATCTGATGCCTGCTTCTCAGCCTGCTCTCTGACAGTCTGTGCTGTCTTCTTCTCCTCTTGCAAATCAGTTTTGATCTGCAGTCAAAACTCTTGCGCATTAGGATGACATCATGCTAGTTCCTGCATGCTCAATGTCAGCAGTGTGAGTGACAACATAGCATGATCCACGGCCTGAAGGGTTTGCAAGCTGCTGCATATGAGGACTGTGGGTACGCGCAACTGCAGACAAGACAGATCTGGAAGGCCGCGTTGAGGATGTCATCACAGAACGTGGCTAGAAAGACCTAGGTTGATCTTACTGTGAACTAGCAAGTCTACCTTTTGCAGCTGCTCATCCAAGGTTTTCTTCTCAGCATCCAACTTGTCCATTTGAGACTGCAGATCATTCTTGTCCGCCTCAAAGGCATCCTGAGTGTTTTGGTGGGCTGTCGTCTCCTGAGCCAACTGATCTTCCAATGAGATGACAGTAGCAGACAGCTCTGATTTGGCTGCAGTTGACTCCAGTTGCTGACGCTTGCTGGTTTCCAAGGCTGCATTGCTTTCCTGGGTGACAGTCTTCAGGTCAGAGCGCAGAGTGGCCAGCTCATCAGTAGCAGCCTGGAGAGAGTTCTGCGTCTGCTGCTGATCAAATTCTGCAGCTTCTGCCTGCATCACAGCTGACGCTGTCGTCAACTCAGCAGCAGCAGCTCTTCTGTCAGCTGCCTGCTGCAGCTCATTGGCTTGTTGCACTGCCTGAGCACACTCTGCTTGGGCTGCAGCTGCAGCTGCCTCAGCAACAGACCTGGCTGCTTCTGCAGCATCCTGTGCTGCCTCAGCTGCCCTTTGAGCCTGATGAGCTGCCTCGCTCCCAGATTGGGCAGCAGCAAGCTGTTCTTCAGCTGTCTGTAGGTCATTCGAGGCTTGCATTGCGTCCTGCTCAAGCTGCGCAACCTTAGCATCTGCACAGCGCCAAGATAATTGTCATACATGCAACCTAGCTTAAGGGTGTTGCAATGTGTATGTCAGAATCTGCATCAGCGTATCAGAAGGCAGCAGCATTGACACAGCCAGCAAAGGAGGGCAGGTCATAGCTTTGCACAGTATACTTGTCTGCAGATGCTGATCGACAGGAGTCTGTGTGCTGCATCAAGAATGGGATCTCAGTCCTATAACAACCTGCTTCTGCTCTGCTGATGCTGGCTGCTGCTTCAGCCGATGCAATTAGGCTTTCTGAACTTTGCAGTTTGTCCTTCAGATCTCGCATATCCCTGCAGAGCAAAATAAACAGTATCCAGGGCCTGACTATGGATTGCATGCAGTTGTGAAAAAGAAGGAGTTGACAGTTGCGCACATGTTTTGAAGTCAGTCGCACAACCCACCTCGATAGTATGTAACTCTCAGCTCCAGCCTTGCCAGCCTTGTCACACAGTTGCTGGTGAACAGCAGCCATCTTGCTGTACAGATCTTCCTTGTCTTTCTTTAGATTGCTCAGCAAAGCAACAGCAATCTGTACAAGCGAGGTGTGTCAGATTCGGCATGTGTCTGAGAGTGTGCTCATGCTATACATGCACAAGGCTTGATGTGGCACAGATTGTACACAACGGACAGGTGACTCACTTCTGTCTCTTGCAGTGCCTCCTGCAGCCTCTTCTCCATCATCTGTAGTTGCTCTAATGCATCACACTTCGCATGTACAGATGTGACAAGCTGCACATTAGCTTCGAAAGTCAGTGCATCAGTAGCGTTTGACCTAATGCCCGAGTGAGCGAAAACAACTGGCGTCCTGTCACGATCTCACAGCGCTCACCAGTGTGTACAAGACGTTATGATCTTTGCCTTTGCAACGCCGCACGTTGGTGGCGTTGAGTTCAAACTCATCGCCATTCATGCTTTGGCACTGCTCAGTCACAGCTTTGTCACCGATTCAATGGCATCCAACGGGCAGCAAGACCAACTGAGATTATTGAATGAGCTGTGCAGCATTGCAATTGAGCTCAGAGCTGCTTCCTGACTAGGCCTGCGTTGACTTATACATGCTACCAGGCGAGGTACTCTGTTGGCCATCGTCTTCGTGCCGAATTTGCATCGTCGCGTGCGTCATCTGCAGGGTGTGTACTTGCATAGACAGGTCTGCAACTCTCACCTGAGCCATCGAACTGTGCATGTCGGTTGTTCTGCCAAAAGCCCTGGGGTGTGGAAACACACGGTGTACAAGAGCTGCACCAGGTACACTGCATATGCTGCTTGAAGGCCCTCGCCTGTCTGCACCGTTGCTGTGCACCCGCTCGAGCACCGCTTTTTGTAGGCAGATCAATTCTTCGACACAGGAGTGCAGCCCGCAGCGCATTCTGTGGCTCCAGTCATGACCCCGTGAGACGCTGCAAGTGCAAAAGTAAGCACTGGGTGCTGTGACGACAGTTCCTGAGGTGGTGTGACCTCACAGCAGTATTGGCTGCAGGGGTCATACTTGTTAAGGCAGAGCAAGAAGGCAGTGTAGACTCAAAGGAGCAGCAATTGGAGCCGACAAGCAGATCTCGTCCAGCACCTGTTGGGACAGGTGTGATCGCTTGTACTGACATATTGTGTGCAGATATTAAAGACCCAGGGCAACCTTGCATACCAGTTGCAATCCTATGCAGGAGACTTCAAAGCTGGTGATATACTTGGCGGCGCATACACAGTAGTGGAAACTTTGGGCAGAGGTAGCAGTGGGGTCACATACAAGGTATGATGCATGTGGCATTAACTACATGCCTGAATGTATGGCTCAAGTCAGCACTTATACTTTCATCATGCAATCAGGCTGCAACATAAGTACTCTAGTTGTACTAGAGTATGTACAACTTCAACATTTCCAATCTCCCCTGCTACAGAACAGCTTCAGCTGGCTGCTATGCAACAGCTTCAGCCGGCAACCTCAACACGATTGTGTTTTTTCAGGCCCGCAATGCAGAGGGCAAGCTGGTGGCCGTCAAGGCACTTTCCCTTCAGAGCATGTCTGACTGGAAGCAGCTGGACCTGTTTCAGCGGGAAGCAAACACACTGAAGCAGCTGCAGCATCCAGGCATACCTCGGTATGTTGCAGACTTTGAGGACGATACTGAGAAAGACAGAGGCTACTATCTTGTGCAGGTAAGTGGTCGTCTGGCAAAGTTGCAGTCAGCCAGTTCTCTCTTGTTGCACAGTCATTCATTGTCTTGTGCACCAGTGGTGCATTATCAAGTTTGCATTGCCGCCCTTGTTATGGGTAACAAGGATGCATAGTCATGTTCCCTCATCTTTCCAGCCATGACACTATGTGCATGGAGTTGTGCGCAAGTTTCATACTTTTGTGCACGTAACACGTCTGATCATGGCTTATGGTCAGGACATCCATGTGACAGACCTTGATATGTTGCTGCACTTGTCCTTTTTTTGTCAATGAAGCACAGCCACAGGCACCAAATCTATCCCACTGGGGTGCCTGTCCCAGCAATTATCCTGGATATGACTCTTGGCTGTTTGTATGCTCAGGACTTGGCTCAAGGGAGGTCATTAGGAGAGCTGGTCAAGGGTGGCTGGCGTGCAGATGAAAGGGAAGTTACACGCATAGCCAAAGAGCTGCTGAACATTGTGGACTACCTTGCTTCAAGGCGGCCAGCTGTCACTCACAGGTGACTCATCAGCATGCTTTGCAAAACGGTCACCTGTGCCCTGCATGCCTGAGCTGACAGGCTGTTGCAGACAAGTGAGTGTTGCCAGCACGCACAGCACAGCACAGCACAGCACAGCACAGCACAGCACAGCACAGCACAGCACAGCAGTTGTTTGTGCTTTGCCCACTGCAGTGGCCTGTGCTTGAACAAATAGAAAGCATGCAACTTGTGGTTGATGGGAGTCATGGCGCACTGCAGCACAGCATGGCACAGAGAGCACAGCATGGTACACTCTAGCTCCCTCTGTCAGCTGGTGAGTACTGAAAATTTCCCAATGTTGAAACGCATTTTTGCTGTTCCCAGGCTTTTCTGAGTTTAGTTTCCATTGTGTGGGGATGACGTTTCTGAACTAAAACAGACGGTCTGTGATTGAAAAGAGCAACGCATCTCACTCAAGACAAGTCCCATGGGCTTAGCATCTGCACATGCCAAGAGCTGTGCAGAGATGACTCTCAAGCGCAATGTCTGCAGGGATGTGAAGCCAGAGAATATTGTACTGGAAGGAGGGAAAACAGGAGGAAGAGTATTTCTTGTTGACTTTGGCGGTGTTCAGGCAGCTGCTCTTGATCAGGACTTTGGCAGCACTATC
>JAABUW010010350.1_pt1 | contig 10390 bp, 15 predicted proteins | sample 5560081 | NCBI WGS metagenome assembly JAABUW01 (sample SAMN10711882, study PRJNA513363) | rock metagenome | isolation source: Antarctica rocks | place: Antarctica: Victoria Land, Knobhead sud | reverse complement strand
CATATTGCCCCTTCAGCATACAGCGATTCAGCTTGGACCCGGACCCTTGGCCTTTGGGCTGGACAGCGCCGCAGCATTACCGTCATTTGCCGCCTTCCCTCGCTTTTTCAGCCTTATAGCTACCCCTCTACTGTTCATGTATCGATGAGCCTGGGATGTGATGTCGAGAAAAGCAAAAGTCTCACAGCTTGCCAAAACGGAAATGCTGTACAGGTTCGCGCCGCTGCCCGCCAGCAGTCCGAACCTCACGTGGTCCTGTCACGTGGGCCGGCCCACCCGCATTGGATAATTTGCGGGTAACCAGCAGCTGGCCGTAGCCTTGAGGTTCCAAGGCGTGGGGTTTTCTGAAGTTCGCTTCATTTTGAGCTCAAGCCATAGCGGCACCAGATACTGCAGGAGCACGCATTGGCCTGGCAAGCACTGGTCGCGCCACTGCTGAACCGGCCCTCTTCGTCTGGTGGACACTTCCGCCACGGCCGTCGCCATCTGTACTGTCAAACCCTGAGTGCGCAGCAGGGAAGCCCCTCCCACCTCTGGGTGCTGACTCAGCAGCGGCGTCGGATCGCGGAACCAGACGACGTCGACGTCGGACCACACCACGTGCAGCCCGGCGCGCATCGCCCGCGGCAGCACCGCCGTCTTGGCCCAGGCGGCGCGCCTCCAGGCTGTCGCGCCCCATGCCCAGCCCGCCTCGTGCGGCCACAGGCCTGCGGCAGGAGAGTCCTGCTGAGCCGCGGCCACGATCACACAAACGAGGCGTGTATGCGAGCTTGTTCGTGCTGATCCATGCGTTTGGGCCCCACGCCCAGCCCGCTCGCGGGCTGGGCGGCCACATACCTGCGACACAGCAGCAGATTGGTTGATTACGGCTTGGCCGGCACATTAGAAGTACACCTGTGTGAGCCTGATATGAGCGTTTCCACGCGGTCGCGCCCCACGAGCATGTTCCCGCTCGTGCGGCGCACCGTGAGTCAATGCGGCAGCCTGCAATCAATGCAATCGCTGTTGATTCTCCGCTTCCACGCGGTCGCGACCCACGCCACCCGCCTTATGTACTTACAGGCCTGCGGCAGGAGAGGGCAGCCTTCCTTGGGTTCGAGCTGCATGCTCTACGAGTCTGCATGCCGCACAACCTTTGGACTGTGCCGCCACCATGGCAGATGACACACACGCAACATTCAGGTCGAGAGACCCTATCCAACCAGCTGAGCCTCACTTGCGGTGTCGTTTTCGCCTCGCAGGTAGGGCCCCAGGTCCACGCACTGCACGCCGTAGCCGGCGACCAGCGCCGAGGCGCTGGCGTCGGCGCAGCCCACCACCAGGTTGGTCATGCCGGCGGCCGCGGTGTGATGCAGCCAGTTGCGCCCGAAGCCCAGCATGGCCTGATTGAAGACCTGCAGGCAGGTGGGAGTCTGGCTGCGGACGGCGGCAGTCCAGCGCAGCTGTCCTGTGCATGGCTTCGCAGGCAGGGTTTCCACCCTACAACCTAAAACCTAAAACGCGGCAGCGTTTCCAGCAAGGCGACGGCCGGCCACGCTGCAGCAGTTGCGTCGCCAAAGTGAACCTGGGCTTTTCTGCCAAGGACACGTCTTCCTGCTGCGAAACGGATGGGGTGCGTGACTGGCGCTTGATGGGGACGATTATGTGTCCTGCAGCCAGCCTGGCGCGGTGGTCAGGTTGCAAAATCACTCACCGTCAGTATGACGGTGTCATTGACCGCCACTGTTCTGGCGACCTCGCCGAGCTGCGCCAGAGGCCGGCACTGCTCCAGGCTGCTGTCCTCGCTGCCGTCAATTGCGCTGACACTATTGGCATTGCCGTCACGACTGTCGGTGTCGTTGTCGTCGTCACCTGTGCTGCCGATGCTGTCGTCACCACGGTCGGTAGCGTTGCCGTCGCTACCGCCTCTGCGGATGGCCCTATCTTTCGCGATGCTGCCAGCGCCAACGCCACTCTGGGGGATTGCGCTGCTGCCGTAGATACCGCTGCCGCTGCCGCCGCCGCCGCCGCCATGGTTGCCGTGCAGCACCACAAGCTGGACGAACACAACCGCCGCCAACAGTGCCAGAGGCGTCAGGCCGCCTCTCAGTCTGCAGAGCTGCCAGCGGCCGGCGACGAGCTTTGCTGTGTGCCCATTTGGCATGCGGCCAATTTCGCCGCCGCAGCCTCAGCGGCGCAGGGCCTTGACGCTGGCGTTGCAGCACGCTCCCCAGCGTGGAGTCGTGCACCAGTAGTGCTGGTGGCACAGCAATGCCGACAATTATGCCTCACGTCGCGTTCAGGTCAACTGCACCTGAGCAGAAGATGCGCTGCCTGCGCTACGTGGTTTGTGCAGCCATAGTCGGGGCCACGATACGGTCGCGCCAACTGTGATATGTTGTTAATATGGTGTGACGCTGAGCAGTTCATAAGACGACGAAACCCAAAGCCTCGCATTCACTTCAGCGTACTGGGACGCCAGGTGTTGAGAGGGCAGTCGTTGAAAGAAAATTCCACACGGGAGCACCCACGGTCAGTTGAATTCATGGACTGCTGCATAAAGCGTTTGCAAGGCTGCAGACTTGACCGCAGAAAGAGCACACAGCAAAATCGTCTCGGAAGTTGTTGCACCCGCTGGCGCGCTACAGCTGGCATGCGAGATGCCCGCCTTGCGAAAAGGCCTCACATCCTCATTCAGTCGGAGCTTGGCGGCAGCATGCTCACGGTCAGTGTTCCGCATATTGCCCCTTACGCATACAGCGATTCAGCTGGGACCCGGACCCTTGGCCTGGACAGCGCTGCAGCATTACCGCCGTTTGCCGCCTCCCCTCGCTGTTTCAGCCTTACAGCTACCCCTACTAGTATTCATGTATCGATGAGCCTGGGATGTATTCCCATGGCGGGCGTCACGGCAGCTGGAGCGGCTGTCCGGCAGCCTGCACTGCGCAAGTGCCAACTACATGCTGCACCTGCAAACCTGCGCGCTGACACGGCTGCTGGCAGACCTCAGCAGCGGTGGCCGTCCACCGTCCTGAACCTGGCAGGCAATCACTCCATGTTCCGGCAGTACAGCGTGCCGGCGACGGCGGCGGCCCCCGCGGCATGCCGTCGGCTGGACCTTGGCGAGTGCAGGGTGTCGAAGCTTATGCTGGCGGTTGCTGCCGCATTTTCGCGCATGCCGGCACTCTGATGGACAGGGCCGGATTTGACGCCATATGCGGCGCCTTGATGGTGTGCCAGGCAGCGGACACAGCCAGGATGAATGAATGCCACGCGGCAGCGCATCGGCTACCCTCCGGGAATCACCCGATGGCAGCTGTAACCTGTGGAGGAGCTGTCCTCAGTGGCTGTTGAGCGAGACATCGAGCCATGCGTGCTGCTAGGGCAGCAGATGTAGTATACCGTGTAGCGTCAGCTGGGATATCGACGAGAGCCTGTGCGACTCGTGCATCTGTGCCTTGTGGAGAATGTCTCTTGGGCTGTTGTGGTATGTGTTGCCACTGGTGCTGGCATAGCCGCTGCCGTCGCTGCCTTTGGCGCCGCTGCCATTGGCACTCCTGTCGAGGGCCTCCCGGGCTGCGACGGAGCCTGCCGTGTCCGCTGCCGAGGTACTTGCATGCGCTGCACCATGGCTGGGCATTTCTGCCTGACCCTGCAGCCAAGATGGTCGAATGTCAAATCACTGCGCGCGTTTTTTCAGTGTGCAGGTTTGGCGCTATATAAATGTGGGCCAATTCTGCAGTCCGGCCGCACGTCCAGGGAAGCTGCTGGCCAGCGCGCAACAGAGGAACTTCCCATGCGGTCGATGTCGAACACGTGCACGTAGGATGTGGCAAGAGCCCTGCACACCTCAGTCTTGAAGCCTCCCATCATGTGCCCAAAGGGGGCCTCTGAACCGGCGCTGCCGGGAGCTGCTGCTGCACAGCATCGCTGCGTCAGCTGCTGACGGCTGCTGCCGCCGCTGTCATTACGGGCTGCTGCATGAAGGCTGCGCCTGAAGCCGCTGACATGCTGCTCCGCGGACTGCGGCAACTGGTGCCGCTGCCGTGCCGCCGCTATCGTGGGCCTTGCAGCCGCTCGCTGCCAGCGGCCCAGCGTTCCCGTGTGCACCGGCAGCGTGTGTGACTGGCCCAACCGCCAGCATGCTGCCGCAAAGCGCTTGCATGGAAGCTGCTGGGCTCGCCGGGACAGATGGGTGTCCTTGAAGGCTTGGAGCAGCAGCGCGCGAATATTGCTGGTCAGGTCTCCATGAGGCCTGTGTCAGATCAATAGTATGGCGAGGGCTGCAGTCCTCGATGTCCTTGCAGGCTGGTCCGATTGTGTGTGAGCCGCGCCCTTGGAGCGGAGGCAGGATGCTCTCAGGCTCAGGCTACTAGAATGTGGAAAGCGAGTGGCGACAATCACGGACTGCTATCTGCATGCCGATCTGCTTTCGTTGTGCTCACACATGCCTGCCGCACCATGCATGTACGCGACTTTTGCCGCTCGCAAAGCTGTTGATTTGCACCATCTTAGCATTTGATAACGGCGACAGTGGCTCAGCCCTGCCAGAAGCGCCCTGCCGGTGCAAGGCAGTTAGTTCAAATTGCCGGGATTGGCAGCGTTGCAGCGCTTATGCCGGCTCTAATCTTGTGCTGCGCAGCTCCGTGTTGCATGTTGCTTCCTGCTGGCAACATGGTGCGGCTGTGACTGCCCATGACAGAGACAGAGACAGAGATTCAGCAGTGACATCGGGGCAGACTTGCAGCTTTGGCGGCAGAGGTCGTATTCTTCTGTCGATCTCTAGACGTTGGTCCGACGTCTGACTTGCAGACCGCGCTCTACAGGAGCACAATCATACTGATGGCAAGGTCCATCACCTCTGCCGCCCATGGCGCATCGGGCCGGTGGCAGCTCCGTGCAGCACCGCACAGGGCGGCGCCGCCACGGCAGTGGTGCCACCACCAGCAAAACGAAGAGCAGAGCTGCAGCGGCTCGGTGCGAACATGTCTAGCAGCAGCTCAGGGCGCCTGCAGCATCGGCTGGCGCCTGATGCAGCCGTGCTGTGCAGCGGCGCCTGGCGAAGCGGTGTTGGAGGAGGCCCTGGAGCACACCAAGGTGACTACGAGTTGAACATACTGCTGATTTCTGACACAGTTTGGACACCGCAGGCGTGCCGGATTCCGGCCGGAATCGCCCATCCCCGAACTATGCCCTAACGTTCGCTGCGGCCTGTGGCCGCAGGGCCAGCTGTCAGTGTCCAAGCAAGCCGCAGCAACCACAGGCATGGCGGCGGCAGACACAGCAGACGCGGATATATCCAGCAACGTCCTCAGCAGCGTCAGCGGCAGCAGCGTTGCCGACAGCAAGCACTGTGCAGACTGCCACAGGAACTACCCCTTGCGGCTGTTTCCAGTGGCGCACCAGTCACCAGACGGCCGCCACAGCCTCTGCTACGCCTGCAGATCAAAGCGCTACTCCAAGCGCCGCCCACACCCACCGTGGTGCGTGGCACGGACGGCAGGGCTCGTCTTCGTGAAGTGCTCGCAGCGTGCTTGCATCGTTTGATGACAGAGCAGGCTGTGAACAGGACCGCGGTATCCATGTGGCCTGACAGCATGGCCTGACAGCATTTGCTGCGCTCGCCTGCATGCACAATTGATCATTGATCTCCGTCCGCATGATCACCAAATGCATGACAACTTTGTTGAATCTTCCGATCCACACCTCAGCATTGGCTCTGCGGCGAGCGTTGTGTCACAGCTGCTGCACAACTGCTCAGATACAGGCATTGAATGCGAGTCGTGAGGAGCTGCGCTTGTCATCCTGTGCAGCCCTGTTCAGCATCCAGACCGGCCGCGGTATCCGCCATCGCGCGAGCCGCAGAGGTGCGGACGGTGCAGCCTGACGCTGCCCGCGGTCATGTTTGCCTTAGCTACCGCGCTGCGAGCCGGTCGCCAGAACTGGTGCAGGTGAGCATCTACTGGTTGACATTTGGGCAGATTTCAGCACAGCCCATTCAGCTTGCGATTTCGCGGACCAGTCCATGCTTGCGTGAGGCGAAACGTCAATCACCTTCGAAGACACAGACCGCGTCTCTGGCGCATATCGCAGAGCTTGTGCGAGCGAGGTGGCGGCAGAGCGAGTGGTGGCAGCCCGCCGCAAGCACGAAGCTGCAGCAGCCGCCGGGGTCCAGCCTGACCCCAAGAAGATCTGCTACACATGCCACGAGGTGTGCAAGCCTTACAACCTGTCGTGAAGCCCTGATTGAGGCTGCAGTCCTCGAGGTTCCGGGCCAGCGAAGGGTTGCAGCTCGGCAGGCTGTAGGGGCGGCGACTGCAGACGGCTATGTCGAGCAGCCAGTGCACGCACAATCACGGACACGGTCGCACAAGCCGGCACGCTTGCTCAGCCAGCGCATGCCGGCTTGCGGCAGTCCCTGCAGCAGTTTCAGCACCCCTCCCACTGGGAAGCTGTCTGTGCTTTCCCCAGGAGAAGTCTGTGGCAGACTTCAGCCGCCAGGGGAGGGACCCAGATGGCTTCAAGAACTGTGCAAGCAGTGCGCAATGCAGACCTCGCGGCAGTGGCGGATGGAAGTGCAAGATAGCGAGCCCGTCCTGCAACTGGCGAGCAAGCGGTGTCCTGTCTGCTTGGAGGTGAGTGATCGTTCAGCACGATGTTGATTCAACAGGTCCGGAGCTGGACTCGCAATGCAGTTCTGATCGACGTGTATCCACCAAGGTATCTCCAATGGTGCTGGCGATTACGTGATGGTGACGCGTGCGCTCGAGCTCGAGCTGCGAAGCTGCGCCGCCAGGGCCTAGCACCTGCATCGCGACGCTGCATGTGGCGTGCTCCGGTAATGGCCGGGAATCTGAGCTGTGCTGCCGGGAGTGGCAGCACTTTCTGACCGCAGGTCAAACCCCGGGACGACTTCAATAAACATTGGCTCAGCCCCGACGGTCTGCAGTACATGTGCATCGTCTGCCACGCCGGGTGGCGCAGGCAGCGCTCAGCGTCCAGCGCTGAGGCAAAGGCGAATCCAATCGGCACTCTGTGATGCCTCATGGTCGAGCGCCGCTGTGCAAGACGCCGCGCGACGCGCGTGCTCAGCACGTGCCGTGCCAGACCGCGAGAGCCGGCAAGTGCAAGGCCGCCGGCAGCTGAGGGCCGGCCGCCGTTCCGATGCGCGCCGGCAGCAATGCCCCGCCCAACACAGCCTTCCTGGCCCGGCGCTGCCGGGAAACGCGCGGCGTCAGACGTGCGGCGGCAGACGCTGTGCGTTGGCTGTTGCCCGACAACATTAGATTTGATCGATGTGGTGCGAAGACATCATCGGCATCACATATGCTGACCGTTTCGATCCGATCGAAACGGTGATGATCAGTGCGAATCGACAGCGTGCGTGTCAAGTCACAGAGAGGCTCCATGACAACAACTTGGCCATACAGTTTTCACATCTCATGTATCCCTCGCTGGTGTACTTGACCACATTCATGCCACAGCGTCAATACCACCTCCATCAGAGCGTCACAGCAATCCTCCTGCGCCGCCCAGCGCAAACCGCAAAGTGGCGGTGGCGGCAGCGTCGGTGGCGGCGACGCGGGTTTCCTCGGCGACAGCCAGCCCGCACAGGTTATTACAATGCAGCAACCGTCTCGCAGTCATCCTCGCGGTGCTCATCGCTCAATGCATGTGAGTGCACGTTCGGCAGCACACGCAATGAGCACATCGCACGCAGTACGCATAGTACATTTGCAGGATCGCAAGACCGTGCGCTCACTCTCACGCAGTACGAGAGTTGCAGAGCAGTGCAAAGTGGTGCTCACGGTGGCTTCCGCACGATCCGCCGAACCTCGCGATGCTGCTCTTCCGTTGCCTCGTCGGCTGCAGTGCTTCCAGCCTATCCTGCTGCTTGCTGCCTGCCGCCCTGCCCAGGCTGCAGCTGCGTTCGCAGAAAGCTTCACACCGATCGTGCAGTTGTCGAGCATCCCTGGACCCGCAGCCTGTCGGCCTCACGAAGGCACAGCAACGGTGCCTCAGCGCGGAGCGGCGCAAACTCAGCAATCCTGCACAACCCAAAACAGTAGCAGACACCCTGGAGCCCCGGAAGACACTCACACAGACGTACAATCCGCAATATGGCTCTGCAACAGGCGCCAAATCACTGCAATCCGCTGCGGTGCGCCAGTTGCCAGCGGCGCATGGCTGGTCGCAACCCTGCTTGCCACAGCCGCATGCAGTCTGTAGGATGTTTTTTTGAACACTCTTGTGCAACTTTTAGTGAGGTTTGCGGCACGTGTGCTGCTGTGCTGCAGCCGTCCGGCAAGCGGTGCCTTGGCTGCGACATGGTGTATGAGCGGCAGTACTTCCCGCCGCTGGCGAGCCAGCCAGATGGCCTGCATTCGCTGTGCTGGGGCTGCCGTGCCGAAGACAATGAGCGCCGCTGCCCCCGCACGCCCCGGTAAGCTGCGCTTCACACAACGAAGAATTTCATATACTGAGTGGTCATGGTACAAGTCGGTGCTTGCTTAGTCTCACTGCGCCACTTGCTGGCAGAGCTGTGCAGGCGCAGGCGTGCAGCGCATCAATCGTTTTGCACAATCCTCTGTGTTCAGGGTCAACCTGGTGGCAACTTCTGCCGCTGCAGGCGCCCCAAGCCGGCAGCGAGGCCGCGCGCGTGGCATCCCCCAACGAGTGAGCCGCAGATGTGCCGCACCTGTCGACACGAGCTGGCGGCGTCGCACTTCGCTATTGCCAGCCAGAACACAGCAGGCCGCAACACGCAGTGCAGGGCCTGCTGTGCCGAGCCAGAAGCCCGGCGGATGGCAGCGCTGCCCATGCCGCGAGTCCCGCAGACCAAGGAGTGCCTGCTGTGCCGCGAGGAGCTGCCAGCCGCGTCTTTCGACATGCAGCGGGGCGGCGTGGACGGCTTGCATTCATACTGTCGAAAGTGCGGCATGGAGCGCACAGCTGCTCGTCGGAAGGAGCGGCTGCCATCGCAGCTGCCGCCGCCGGCCAGCATCGTGTGCGCCGCCTGCCGCAAGGAGAAGCCCTTCTCCGGGTTTCACAAGCTCCAGGGCACGGTGTTTGGCGTCACAGTCATGTGCTGTGAGTGCGCCGCAGCTCGTCGGTCAGAGCGGCGCCGCGCCGCTAAGCTGCAGCAGGCGGCCGCCTCTTCCAGCAGCAATAGCGGTGGCAGCGCTGAGGCCGCGGGCGGCGGTTTGGTATCAAATGACGAGCAGGCGGCAGCAGCAGCGCCGGCAACGGGCGGCGGTGAGGCGGCAGGCAGCAAGTAGGCGGCAGTTCACTGCTGTGATGAGGCGGCAGTGGCGGCAGCGGCACGCTGCAGCGGCGTGAGGCGGCATGCCGACTCGAAGCCTGACAATCCTGACCGGTGAGATCGAGCACAATGTCGTTCGCTTGAACTAAAAGCAAACGATACGAATTCCCATTGTTCGACCCTCACATCAATAACGCACCTATCTCCTTCCATGTCTTACGAGGTGAGGCCATTCACAAAAAAACTCCCAGGGTCTCGTGGCACCCAAAAAAAGCCCAAAAACCGTGTGCAATCAACTTCGTGCACTCAACCTGTCTTGCATGAAGCAGGCTACAATGCTCCAGCACTTGGCTTTGACAACGCATACTCAGGAGTATTCATGAACAATAAATCAGGCGCTGATCCTTGCCGGCAGTGCGACCGCCGCCCGGCTATCACACCTTCCTGTGCTGCCGCGCTATCAGGACGAGGCGTGGTGCGGCTCGTGCCCCGGCTGCAGGCGAGCCCTGCCGCGACGCAGTGCGGCCTGGTCTAGGCATTACAGCTGGAGGCACACGCAGCTGGCAACCTGTTGTGCGCTGAGAGGTTGCTGCGGCTGCAGCAGTGTGCATGTGGAGTGTTGCAACTCACGAAGTGAGGGCGGGCCCAGCTGACAGCTGCTGCTGGTGAGGCACCGACGTACTTCGCTATGGCTGAGTGAGGCCCATCTCTTCGCGTGCACCCTGGCTGCAGGCTGCGAGAGGAGGGCGTGCGTTGTTGACGGCAGCGTCAGACGCAGCGCGCGCTCCGAGCCTTCGGCAGCAGCGCCGGGGGCGGCATCAGCTAACATTCTTGGTTAGGGAACTCTGCCACCGGCGCCGTGCCCGCCGCCGTCGCTGCTGCTGCAGCAGACCGAGTCTGCTCAATACGCCAGCCAGCTCGCGATTTGGAGCGGCACCACGCCGCAAGGCTGCGGCAGGCGGCCGCCTCGGTCAGCAGCGGCAGTGATGTCAGTGCTGAGGCGTCGTGCGGCGGTGAGGCAGCAGGCGTCGAGCAGGCGGCAGGCGGCGGCTGCGATGAGGCGGCAGCAGCGGCGGGCGGCGGCGGCAGGGCGGCAGCGGATGAGATGAGGCAGCAGCAGCAGCAGCATTGGAGAGCGGCGCCGCAGCG
>JAABUW010010347.1_pt1 | contig 10392 bp, 13 predicted proteins | sample 5560081 | NCBI WGS metagenome assembly JAABUW01 (sample SAMN10711882, study PRJNA513363) | rock metagenome | isolation source: Antarctica rocks | place: Antarctica: Victoria Land, Knobhead sud | reverse complement strand
GATGTATATGGCATATGCTGCAGCTGCTCTACGTTGATTACAGAATCCTGTCAACATGGCAATGCATAGTGTCTCTCATGCCCTGGCTGCCCATGTCTTGTCATGTCATGTCTCTAAATACACTGTCATCACACTGATCCATCAACCTTATATTGCACCAATGCTGTTTGACCCCTGTGGTGGAAATATGCATGTTTTGGCCCAGCAGCCGCTGTGTCAGAGTGGTGTGTGGTGCAGTGCTGCATACATTGTGGCCTTGCTGCATGATGGCTTCAAGCTGGGCATGCAAGAGCGGCGCCTGCGCTTCACCAACTATGTTGAAGACCCTCAAGGAAATTCAATGGATATTGACTGGACCCTAGGTGACTCTCCCGGCTGCCTCTTGCACCCAAAAGCCAATGACACTGACTGACTGCAGAGGATTCTGTCCTTGATGGTCTGTGAAGGTTTTGGTTGTTTTTGCACTGCAGTGGACATCATATTTGTAGTTGTGAATTCGTATGCTTAGGAATGCAGTGCATATGAAAGTCAGGTTGGTAAGCTGCAGCATTTGCATGATGCATACCAAATCTTGCACGTTCCTCAAGGCAATATGATGCAGACAAGTTTCTCTTTACAGTTTGTCCATTGTGTTGCTTGATAACATGCCAGTGGGCTTATGCTGTTGCAGTTGCCGCCAGTGAAAGCCTGAGGCTGTGACATCATCACTCAATGCTGTTTTTGTTCTGTGCAGGTGCTGTGGTAGTTCAGACAGCTCTCATGCAGTCTCCTGCATCAGACAGGCGGTCTTTCCTGCAGCCATACGACCATTCTCTGCATTCTGGAAACAGCTTTTGTGAGCACAGCCTGGCAGTTGTGCTGTTAGTGGGCTTTGTTGCAGCTTTAGCAGTGCGATTAGCGGGGAGGTCTCATTGGCTAAGGCGCATGCTACGCAAGCATGCTGGCGGCACGCAGGCGCTTGTCATATTTGAGAGGTGCCTTGACTATTTGACGGAATGTGGCCAAAGTAAAAGTCCCAGGCGAGCCAGCAAGCCAGGGTAGATGTGTTTTTGGATTTATCTTCTTTTCCAATGTATGTTAGCCTTGATGAGTATTTGAACAAATGACTATAGCCACAGATTTGCAACAGTATTTGTGCCACACACTATAGGCTTCATGGCTGCCAGAACGGAAAGCTCATGCACAAAGCTGCAGCGCCATTGCTTCTCTTGATCTCTTGGTCTGTGACTAGCTTGATTTACATGACAAGAGGCAGCCATTTGCATGGTAGACGCTCATATGTCAGTAAGGTCATGCGTTTGTGTTGCATCTCGCTGTTGAGTGCTAGTACACCAGCAGAGGAATTGTTCACAGCTGCACTCAGGGTGGTGCCTTACAGGAAGGCAGACTGGATAAACCAGGGCATCATGGTGAATAGCGACTGTGTCTGCAAAATCCACGTCTAATTTGAGGGATATAGAAATGTGCCAAAGCTCATGAAAATGAAGTGACACACTGAAGTCTGACTCAAGACACAACAAGGACTCAGCACATTTTGTTCAAAGGGTTTTCTGCCTCCAAAACTGAATACCTCTGCGGTGGGCGCAGCCTTAACATGATCAGGTAGACACTCAAGGCAGCTAACAAACCTAGAACAACAGAAGCAATGACCAGTGGGTGATGCAGAAACCACAAAGCTGACTTGGCATCCTCACCATGCCAACTGCTGCCATGCAGATGCAGAAACAAAGGGTCAGGAGAGGCTACATACTTGCCATACATGTCATCAGGCAAGACAGCTAAAGAGTTTTTGTTGTGGAAAGACGTCGCTAGGGCAGTGACAAACATTGGGCCTGTACTGAACATGACTGTTGCATACTTGCTGAAGAGCCACCAGTTGTGCGATGGCAGGCTTGAAACCATCTTTTTCAGAAAAGGGTGGCCTGGCGCACCCACTAGGAAATCATTGCTGAAGCCTACAGGCCAAGTTTTGGGCATGACAAAACCATACGTTCTCAGAAAATCCAAGGGATGTAGGCAGACTATGTCAAGGTCAATGTAAATACCTCCGTAGTGGTCTAAAAGGGCATACCTGATTGCATCTGCCCTTTGAATAACATATGGATACTTCATGTATGTTGTTGCCAGATCTGGGTAGTGACCTTGTATGAAAGCATCTGCGCTAGCATCAGTCCATAGCTTGTACTCATAGTCTGGATGAAGATCTATACAGGACTGCCGTGCTGCCTGCCATTTCAGTGGAACGTTGCTGTCCTTCCAAGTTTGATGTATGATCTTTGGCACAGTGTAGTTGGTGTCAAACTTGTCCACAGCATAGTATGGAGTGAGAGAACTGGAGACATAATTTGTGCGGCCGCGCGTCCATACAAGCCACGGTATATACCAAGGAGAAGTCAGTGTCAGGGCTATAACCAGGGTGACCATCACCAGCCCCAGCAGCACTTTGTTTGCCCTGCCCGCAGCTTTCAGCTTGGCCATCATGCTGGACAGCTATGACGTTGTCACAGCCAGTGCAGCACGTTGGACCAAAAACCCTACTGCTGCTGGTATGAAGGGACGGGGCAGCTGTGCCCAGGTGCAGCACCTGTCAACCTCTGTCTGAAGGGGCCTGAACAAGTGGCAGGCCTTCGCTCATGCCCTTCTCATTCACCTGCAAGCAGATAACACATAGCCTGGCTCGTGTGTATAGCCGAAAGAGTGTTGGGCACACTAGAACCAGGTCAGACGGGTTTGGCTAACCATACTGCACGCATGCCGTTTTTGCGACTCACGCTCACCAACTGTACACGCAAGCGCTGGCAAAAGCAACTATGACTCCCGATCACGGACGTGACGCAGCCGACTTTTGCCTGGTCTGGGGCTGTGAAGTAATGCCAGGCTGGGTGCAATGGAGTCTACGTACAGCGGCCACCGGTCGGAGTTTCCAAGTCGGAGCCTCTTCAGCGACACGTTTCGTATCTCTCGCGAGGCAGCACCTGGACCAACATCAAACTACTGGACAACCTTCTATTAGTCAGAGACATATCAGATTGATAAGTCACCTTTGCGAACCATCAACATCTGAAGCGCAGAAAACTGTGTGAGCAAGGAACTCGTGAATCACATCCTGGACCATGCCTGAGAATGCAATGAAGTAGTCGTGGTGCAATGTATCAAATTGACAAGATAGGTACCTGTCCATCTGGCTGTGAGCAAATTGTTGGATCCAGGAACAAATTTCCCGAGGATGCAGGGCTCTCTGCATTGCAGGGCCTCATGAGATGCCTGGACAATACAGACGACCTGTCGGCACTTCACATACATCAAACAAAGAGATATAGAGGATTATCCCTCTCCCTATACGAGTCACAATTGGACTATTGTCGTAGTGCCTATATTGTGTTATGTAAAGGCTGCTACCAATGTTGGCCCTCTTGGTACCTTATGTGCATTTGCAAGGTGTCACAAGTTTGCCCGAATGCAGGTCATGCCCTCGGTGTGCTTGATCATTTGTCTGACAGTCACACGTAGACACCCTGCAACAGACCAGCAGAAGCTTCCCTCGCAACAGCTTCGTGCAGTGGCCTTGCTGCAGGTATTCGAAACTACCCAAGCCGGATGAGTCAACGATGATCCTGGAAATGCAAAATTGTCACACCGCTACCTGGTAGTGCCTGCAGGTGCGACCGGCAGCACTGTGGAGCTGCGCTTGGCCATTGATTGTTGCTGCTGCTTCCTACAACCACACAGCCAGCTGTGTCCCATACCGCCACGCTCAGCGCAGGCTTGCCAAGCGTCCACAGTTCTGTTCTCGTGCGTTTTAGGATCAACCAGTAGTCGTATTGTCGATAGCAGGCTTGATCTCGAAAGTGTCACTCGCAGCAGCGTCGTTGCTTTGCGTGGTCAACGCCATCTGCGACGTCCACTTAACTTCAGCGCTATTTGTTACGGTGCTTCAGCCCCTGCATACAGCAAAGTTTCCTGATACTCTGTGCTGAGGAGACTCAGCCTTTCGCGAGGGTCAGAGTCAATAGTTGCCCAGCTGCACGGCTGTGGTGGCCTTTTTCTACAGCAAGGTGAAACCAATCTGGGTCAGCGTTGAGAAGACACACGCTTAGGCGCACCATACCTGCTGTGAGCGTGACAACAGGTGCCCCCCTTGACAGTAGGGGGGCACCCCATTGCTTGGGGCATCGACATAACACCCAAACCCCTAGCAGGCAGGCATCCCCTGGCCTGCCTGTGTACATGGGAAGCCCAAAGTCAGGTGCAAGGGGGGCACTTCACGCAAGATGCAGCAAGCTTTGGGGGCTCTTTCACATTCCATCAGGAATGCACACAGTTCTGCTGCTCACCACTCTGGCATGGCTGTGCTATCTAGGAGCGTGGCTGCTACTAGACTTCAGTCTGCGGAATCGCTTGCAGGTGAGCAGTCCTGCTTTGGTGCCTTGTCACATCAATATCCTGTGTCTAAGGGTGCCATTGCATGAACAAGTCCATACGCTGCTGGCCAGGTTACTACTCACTTCCTGTACCTTCGTCTGCTTGCTGCCTATCTATATGTATGTGCTCAAAGCAAATGAAGCTGTCTGTGTGTGCTGACTGTACACTGCACACCATGCACCAGCAACTGAAGTGCTGCAGGCAAGCCATAGCTATGTCTCAACCAACTGGAACAGCTACTATGCTGGACGTAAAGATTCCACAGATCCCTCTCCTAGGTGTTGTTTAGCTGAGAGCTGTATAGTGGCAGACAGAGGGCGCTATACGGTGCTTACAACCCTCAGGACAGACAAGTACCTCCCACTTTTGCAGGTCAGCCCTGACCTGCCTTGTAACAAAGTAAAGGATAAATGTATCCACACTGTGAAACAAGTCTCGTTGACACGTATTGGAAACACCGCCAGTTTCAGTTTTCGATGAAATGCACATGCACGTACTTACCTCATATCACCTATTGTCAGTCGCTTGCTTGTTATGCAAGTGCTGGCATCTGCAATGAAGACCTAAACAGGAAAGATTGGTGTGTTGAAACACTTAAATGCATGCAACTCTGCCCTGCATCAACACTATGTGAGCAATCTGCTCATGTGGTATGACTGCTCACAGGAGCTGAGCTGCTCGTTGCGGAGAACCAATCCTGGTGTAAGCTTGACCATCATGGCTGTTGAGGGCGACTTGAGCAGCAACACACAGCTGGAGCTGAAGAAGCACGGCAGTCTGCTGCTGGTGGATGATATCCAGTTTGCTAACTTCAAGCTGGATGGCAGGTGAGCGCTGCACGCAGCAAAAGCTATGCAGCTCATGAGGCTTCCTATAGATATCTGGAAGATTGTAGGCTCGCAGCAAATGCTACTTGTCACAAAGTGGCCTGCTTTTGTGAAAGGCAACAGACTGGCTTCTGCACTTGTTGCGGCTACACTGGCTTGCAGTGTGGTAACAGAAGTAGAGTGGCTAGATCGGCAGCCTGCAACTTGCAGTAGGCAGCTTGCCATATGTCGCTTGCATGTGTACGTTCATGGCAGCTGTAACACTGTCGCATGGCGCTTGTAAGGCCGTCATTGGGACCTAGTGTACAGATACCTTCTACCAAGATACTGCCTTGCAATGAAGCTGTATCATGTATGCCACCATTAGAAGATTTAGCTTGTGCTTGGCACACTACTGCATGGCAATAAGCAGCTGACTTGCATAAGCCAAGGGGAGACAGCTTTACTCTATCATTGCACAGTCAGACAGTCACATGCATATGCGCTTGTTTCTCAATGTACCCAGTACTTGGCATAACCAGGGTCTTCCACATAGGTATGTGGCAGCTCGTGTGAATTGCACATTTGATATGTACAGCAAGCACACCTGGGCAGCCCAGTCTGATACTTGGCTTCTCATGCAATTGACGCCAAAAGGCGTAGTCTTACCTTTTCTGGTTTACAGCAAGCAAAACCCTAGCTTACAGCATTACATTCAGGTACACGCTGAATTGGGTGAAGATACGAGTGTGGGAACAAGAGCAGTGGGACGGCATCATCATGATTGATGTCGACGTCACGGTCTTGGGGGACCTCACACACTTGTTCCATCTGCCCACGGACTTTGCGGCTGTGCCTGATAATGGCAAAGTTTGGAACAGGTGGGTGATTGCCATGCTGCTCATGCAGAGGGTCAGATGCTGCTATGTGCAGCATACCATATCAGGCGATCAAGATCGTCTGCTGAGTTGCCAAGCACCTGCCTGCCTGCCATTGCATTCCCTATGTTGTTCATCCAGCCAGACTAGTGCATAAGGCATAATGCCATACATGATGGTTTTCGCTGCAAAAGAAGGCAACACTCTGCACAGAAGTGCATACTCATCAGGTGTGTGCGCTCCAGCAGACATGTTGTGCCTTCTTCTCACGCTGTTGTTGTTACTGTTGTTATTACTGTTGTTGTTACTGTGCGCAGGTACAGCGCGCTTGGTAAGATACAAGCAGGCTTCATATTCCTGAGGCCATGCAGAGGGGTCGCCCAACACATGCTGCAGCTGGCCAAAGATGACACGCTTCTGCAGTTTCAGTATGCCAACGCAGAGCAAGATTTCTTTGACTGGTACTTCAAGTACACGCGGTACACTCTGCCGCTGGAGTACAATGCTCTGCCAGACAGAATGATTGGCAATGTCACGCTAGGTGGTGTGACGCCGCGTGTTGTGCATCACACACAGTTTAAGCCCTTCAAGCGGATTCCAGGAGCGCCTGGACATCAGTTTCTGTGCAGTCAGTGACCTGAGAGGGTAGAAAGCAGGATAGAGTCATCCGGATTGCATTTCATGCAGCGCAAAGTTACGTTGTCTTCTGCTGAGCTGTGTCAAACTGTGTGCTTTAGTCGATGTTCTTGTGCTGTCAGACTGACTGCAACTTGTATGTGTGATGTGGCTAGTTGCCATGGTGGACATCAGCTTCTGCCTCACTCGCAACGTCACATTGGCCAGAACTGTGCATGATCCCTACTCCAGACAGATGCAATGCATGCGCACAGGTCAGCGCAGCACATGATTTAAGCCTCCTTGCAAGTCGTTTTTTTTCCTGGAGATTGTCCCTTTCAGCTTTCAGCACCCACGAAGGCAGCGTCAACAATGTTATTAGCAGTTGACATCTGCTGGACTACTGTGAGGTATCCAGAGCCCTTGTGTGAACTTCTTGTGGCACAACAAACATGCTCTACTTGGTGTCGTATGTCCCACTAGCAGTGCTAACGCTTCATTCTTTACATGTACGCATGACGTCAATGCATTCACATTTTATTTGCGGATGGCCCGTAAACCCTGAGGGCACCTTTCACATTACAAATTGTACTGCAGCACCACAGGTTTCAACTGCACAACCGAATATAGCGGAGTAATGCACTTTTACACCACATCATTGCAAGTACAAGCCTCCTGGAGCCATTCAATGGCAAGGTGCAATCTGCATGTTGAAGCTAGGTTTTCTTAGTGGTATGAATCCGATGATCAGTTCCCGAAACTGCACTCTTCAGCAAAGCTCGGTAAACTGTCGGGATCAGTGTGTACATAGAGTCACTGCAAAATATGTCGGCAAGTATGCACGAGTCTCATAAGCATGTTCGTAGTATTGCATTACAACAGAGGCTGGCTGAGTGCTGACACGTTGAAGCTAGGTTGTGTGACAGCACTGCTTGGCAACAGCCATCATCACTAGTGTGAAACTGCTACATGACGATCTCAAAGTCAAGCATACTATATCTATAAACGTCATTTATCATACATAAAGCTATGGAGTCAGAAAGCATCACAGAAGTCACAGACTCAAGCACATATTGCAATCACCAGCAGGTAGGCCTGCATTGTTTGTCTGACTAAGCAAATTGCCAATTTGCTGCTGCATACAGGCCTGAAGCTCACAGTAATCTGTAACAATGCAAGCTGGGCAGAAGGTCACTTAAACTAGAAAAAAAGACACACTCACGGCCCACCCAAACAAGAACAGTAGCAGTGACATGTGATATCAAAAGGCAGAAAGCACACATTGACCTGAGACATAAGCTAAAAGTGACACAAAGTGGTCAGCATGGCTTCTGGTAACAGGTCAGGCTGATGTCACTGTATACTTCATAGAACAGCAAAGCACTTGTAGCAGCACAACTGTCTGATTTGACTCCTCTGCCCACTCTTGGAGGCAAAGTGAAACCTTTGCAGTTGCACATGACTCATGAAAGTGATGTAGTCCACCGTAAAGGCCGACCAGCCAAGTCTAGTAAATACTGGGGGTGAAATCTTCATCGTACTGGTATGTAAAGAAAGGTGAGGTGAGAGCCTCTGCGGCTGTCAAGCCTGGGTTGTGTGGCTTGAACCAACTCCGCAGCCTGCACATTGAAAACACACACTGAGTGGACTTGCACTTCTTGCGCCTTGCAAAGGTTGCATCCCACAGCAGGTGTCACAGCTTGTGAAGTGCTTTCGCTTGCGACTCACAAACTCAAGGATGAGATTTTCCTAGGGTTTGACATGTGACATCTTGTATGGAGGTCATGCAGTGTCGACTTATGCTAAGATGGCAGTGTTGTTCATGAGGACCAGACAGCATTGCAGGCATAGGAGAGAAGCATTGCATACATAGTGTGCTCAAGAATGCATGAGCGGTTGAAACACTATCACATCTCCAGCAGCAAGATGCAGAATATTTGTGTAACTGCTGCTAACATGTCAGCAGATGGACATGCTGTCAAAACAGGCGGTGTGCAAGTCAAACCACCTGATGCTGCGTATTCTTAGGATGTGAAGGAAGCCATCGTTCCTCTTGAAAGCTCCACAACATGAAATGCCTTTGTGCTGCAGCCTGCATGCTCACATGTCAATTTAGTCGCAGCCCTGAGCAGCCCAGAATAATACTTGGCTTCTCATTAAATTGACGCCACACGGCGTAGTCTTTTCTTCTCTTTTCTTTTCTTTTCTTTTCTTTCAGTCGCAGTGCTAATGCCTGGGCCTATCCACACCACAGGCTACATGTCACAATGTCAAGCAAATGCATTTGCCACTCAAGACAGATTCTTTGCGAGCATGTACCCAGTTGCATGCAAGTGATGGTACACAACATTCAAGTACATCAAGGCTAGTGTAGCCCAGGAATGCAGATGATGCAAGCTCACTTGAGTGCCTTGCTCCCATCTTGGTCTTGGTCAGCAGTAAGAGGCACAAAGTACGCCTTCAGTCTGACACCTGAACCACACAGGTCACAATTGAGCAGATGTGCTGCAGATACATCCAACATGACAGGTTGGGAATTGCATGAGTGTGTGTTATGCTGCACAGTGCAGCACCAGAATCAAGCTGCTCATTGATGCTAGCCATGGCAGTGCAGAAAAGCTGTATCAGACCGCAGATGAATGCAAGGCACAAGCTGTTGACAAGCTGATGACAAGCTGGTGAGAGGTGCTAGCCAGCCTGCAATGTGGTCCAGTACGCAGACTGACCTGTGACATGGCGGATGAGGTCAATCATGAGGCGCACTTCTAGCTCATCCTCCAGTGGCCACACACGCCCATCCAGAAACCTGCCACAACATTCGTTCCGTCATTCATTGGTCATACATATGGTGGCAAGTGCGACCACAAGAAAAACACAAAAGGGAAAAGAAAAGTTGACGCTTTTCAGCGATCATAACAGGAGCCTCCTAAGGCGGCAGCCCGGATAGTGCGACCGTACAATCATTTCTTCAGCACATGTTGCTCTCTGGGAGTGAATACATACAATCCAGTATAGCTCCCTGTATGAGATTTTGTTTGGGCAGTCCCCACACAAACAGCAACATATCTCAACAAGCAACAGCTAAAGCATAGTTGTCATGTTGCACGTGCACAACTGGAGCTCCAAAGTGAAATAGATATGTTGCCTTGTTGGCGGCAGCATTGGTGAGCATGCTTGTGTCCCTTTGCACAGCATGCTTGCACGTGCTGCATCTGCCGATGCGACGGCCTCACCTTTGTAGGTCCCATAGCAGAGCGTACACATCCCCCTTGCGTTTCCAGAAGTATCTGTATATCCGTTCTATAGGCGCTATCTGCAGTCATGCCAAAAATGTTGAGTAAGGAAAAGCTGAGCAAGCAAATGGAAACAAGGCCGCCTCTAACATGTCAGTTCATACGATGACCACACATCCTGAACAGAAACTTGCAATGCAGAGCTATGTCTGCATCTTGCAACCTGAATGAAGAGTAGAAAGGGCACAGTACTGCAGTGTGAGTGCCTTCTTTGTTGTTGGAACATGTATCTTGCATAGAAGCAGGTGTACACAGTCCTACGTAGCTGCCTGTATGATGCATAGATCACAAGTAATTGGGCATTGACTAGCTGTGGCAGCTCCCTGTATGATGTGGCTGTATGATGTGGCTGTATGATGTGGCTGTATGATGTGGCTG
>JAABUW010010346.1_pt1 | contig 10392 bp, 7 predicted proteins | sample 5560081 | NCBI WGS metagenome assembly JAABUW01 (sample SAMN10711882, study PRJNA513363) | rock metagenome | isolation source: Antarctica rocks | place: Antarctica: Victoria Land, Knobhead sud | reverse complement strand
CAACAACAACAACAACAACAACAACAACAACAACAACAACAACAACAACAACAACAACAACAACAACAACAACAACAACAACAACAACAACAACAACAACAGTACATAACAATAATTATAATAACAATAACAACAATAATAAGAAAGCTTTCCTGTAGCTCATGCTGGCAGCCAAATTTGGCCCTGGCCTGTTCCCCACCACAACAAGCATCAACTGCTGTCTTGCATCACATGCAAGTACCTTAGCAACAAGGTGTGATAAGCACCTCCATTCAATTCCTGTTGTCCTGTTGCTTTGCTGTATTCATATGCATGTATGGTGCTGCTGCACTCCAGGTCTTACAGGGGGGCAGAGGGTGGAGACCCCAGCCGAGCCCGACACAGCGCGCTCCACTGCTGGCTTGCTATCCCCCACTAGCAGTACAAGCTTTGCCCCCGACACCCCAGCCACCCCCCACCAGTTCTCAAACCAAGGCTCTGAGCCGGGTAACAGAGGTTATCTGGCAGATGGACTCACTCGATGGGGCTCCTTCACGCAGGAGCAGCTGGCTGTCTTTGGGTGAGCCCATTGAGAGCATTGCTGCCTTCTGTCTTTGCCTTTCGCTTTGGCTTGCGATGGCCAGCTGATTCCATTGTATTGGTATGATGTCACCCAGTGGGCTGCTTCATGTGGCTGCAGCCAGCTGTCATTGGCTTCTGCCTTTCAGGCCTTTGCCCATCACTTCTGCCTTTCAGCCCTTTGCCCATCACTTCTGCCTCTCAGCCCTTTGCCAATCATACCTGCTGTCCATGACCCTAACGTTATGTTTGCTGCTGCAGACGTTTTATGCAGTACAGTGCATATGCGCAGGTCCAGCGAAAGAATCCTGACAGGCTTACCTGCATGTTTGAGTCCAGGGCTACTGTCAGCCTTTTGACCGCATTCCAGCCCACCAACTGCCCTACTGATAGCTTGTCACAAATAGCCCAAAGCATGTATATCAGTAAAGTCACAGGCGCAGCTGCGCCTCCCGGTGATACAAGCAGATCTTTGCTCTGGTGTCCAGTCCTGACGTAACAGTGTGCGCTGCTGTTTCAGGTTTCAGGCTGGGCTGAAGGGAGGGGGTTTGAAGGCCCTGAGGCATGGGGGGGACAATAGGAGGGGTCTTTTCGGACGCTTCTGGAGGCGAGACAGACACTCAGCAGGGCAGTCTGCCAGAGTCTGGCAAAGTGAGTGTGCTCATCCTGCTACCTTACAAAGCAATCTGTATGCTTTCCTGCTCATGATGAGCTAGGTGTCTGCAGGGCAAGTCTTGTCTCTATCAGAGCATCCTATCAGGTCTGCTAATACAAAAGTTTCCACAGAAAAGTCATTGAATCTACACCTATAGCGACCTGCTGCCTTGCAGCATGAAAGTGCCATCAGATCTCAGAAGCACATCAGGTGTTCACGGATTGCTATTGAAAACCTCAAACTCAGCAAACCGCGAGTGCACCAGTGCTTGTTGCCAGCTCGACATTCAGCAGCTTTTGTAGAGTTTGTTTTTTGCTTTCAATTTAGAAAAGAAATACTGACGCTCACTGATGAGCTTTCAGTGTCTGATGGGAAGTATGTCAACAGGTCCCTCATCGCCATTTGATCAGCCGGTGTCTGGCAACGTAAAGAACCACACTGTTTTGCAGTTGTGTGTGACCATCAGCCAAGAGTAAACAACTGTTACAACCATGCTGTGCGTAATGATATCACAGAGGTGGACTGCAGTTGTGTAATGTTGTGTGACCATACTGCATGTGTGCAACCAAGGGTAACAACTGCTGCACCCATATTGCATGTGATGAAAATCCAAGGTGGAACATGGCCATAACCATACTGCATGTGTGTGACCATCATCCAAGGGCAAGGAGGTGCTGCGCCCATACTGTGCACATACTTATATTTATATACATCTATACCTCTATATATCTACAACACTTTTTATATATCTACAATACTTTGTTCTGACTGTTTGCTATGTGACTATTTACATACTATTTACAATTATATATATCTATAATTATATATAGTTATGTATATTCCAGGACGATGGGCACCCTCACAGACAGACGTGGACAGCATGGTTCGTAGCTCTGCTCCTGTCAACCAGCCAGCCTCCTGCATGGTGGTGGATATGGGAGCCTTCAACCTCGTGGAGTTCGTGAAAACCCTAGGGGTGCCTGCGCCAGGGTTGTCAGTGACAGGAGGGGTCCATGTGCTTCAGATCCTTAGTCACAGCCTGGCAGATCGGGCTACTGTGTTTGCCCCCTTGGACGGCACCAACAAGGTACGCAGCTGACTATTTGAGCTGGGCCTGTCTCTAGGTCTGTTTGGAACAGTGTTTAGGGTTAGTCTGATGTGCACAGGTTCAGACTGATCCCTTACCTTTGTGATGCTCACGACAAGCCTGTCTGGGGCAAGCTGACCTGCGTTGCATGCACCTGGTGACAGGCCTCGGTTTCGTTGTTGTTGATTACCTGAGCTGATGTCTGAAATGCATGAGGATTTGTGTTATGGTACCAGGCAACATTGCAGTTACATCATGCATTGCAGCCAAGCTGCTGGAAGATCAGGTTTGCGCATCTGCCTGATGCTGCTGACAGCTGAAACGCTCCTGCAGTCAGCAACAGTCTGCAGTCAATCAACGCTGTGCTTTGGCAGCATCATGTTGCCTTGTGCACAGTCAAGCACAACGTCCCATCTGCTGTCTCTGTTGACTGCTAAACCAGTGCAGCCACATCAGCTCACATTGGCAATGTGGCTCGGTCACCCCCTTGCACACTTCTCTTGCTGCTGCTTCTACAGCAAATGCACATCATGTGTGAGCGCTTGCAGATCTCCCATACCTTCTTTGACGCTCCTGGGGCAGCAGCGGCCACCTTCGTAGAGGGCAGGGAGGCAGATCTGGCCCCTGGGGCCAAGCCCTACGTCACCATGGTCTTCTGTGGGCCTGCTGACTACAAGGTGAACCGGAAAAGGAAGCTTATGCCCAAGTCAGGATCAACTGATGCTTTTCTACACTTAATCCCTTTGCAGCATCATTGTTTCTCTGATTTGCTTTTTGCAGCCTGCATACCTGATGGTTTTTGTATTGTCTCTGCAAATGCCATGCAGCAATGATCGTGCAGCAATGTATAGTACAATTGTCTCTTGCTGACTGCCTCGTCAATCGCCCACCAGACCTGACTGAGACTAGCTGCGCTGCATAACACAAGATGCAGACAACTGCAAGTTGGCCTGCATCTGCATGTGACTGACCTTTTGGCAGGATGCAAGCAGACAGCACAAGAAGCCATATAAGAAACAGCTGTGGCAGCGTTGCTTGTCTTGAGCTGTGGAGCTATGCAATGCTGCAACTCATCTTTGTCTTGCTTTGTCTGCAGGCATTGTTTGCCTTGGATGCTGCTAGTGCTCAGGAGGCAATGCTGCAGTTCCAATCTTGCGTACGGACCACCCTGTTGCTGTGTGATGGCTATGAGTGCCAAGAAAAGGTACCGGACTTCTGCAGGACACAGACAACACAACAGCAGCATCTTGCAATGCTCAACTTCCCACGTGGCCTGTGCAGCAGCCCAAACAATACATGCTGCATCATGATTATGTGACCACTGCTGAGTTTCACAAAGCACACCAGCATCACATTGCCCATTGCCCTCATGCCAAGTAAGGCTTGCAAGCTTTCTGTGGATTGTGCGCAGCTCCATGGTAAAACATGTTCTGCGCGCTGTGCGCAGCTCCATGGTAAATCACATTCTGTGGGTTGTGCACAGCTCCATGGTAGATCACATGTGATGGGTTGTGCGCAGCTCCATGGCAAGTCATGTTGTGTGCTTTGCTGCAGGATGGGTTGTTCATGATAGCTTTTGACAAGCCCTGGGCTGCTGTGGAGTGGGCCATCACTCTGCAGCTTGCCATGCTCAAGTAAGCCTTGGCACCCTTCATAGCGCATGGGCCCTGCTGTCTGATAAGTGCATCAAATGCTGTGACATGACATGACATGACATGACATGACATGACATGACATGACATGACATGACATGACATGTGGCAAGATGGTATGGCATCAATATACATGTCATGTTGCATGGTATGAAATACCATCAGCTGGTATGGCATGTTGCAATCTGATGTGTTATGATGTGCTGTCGTGTGGTAGGGTTTCATATGACATCACATCCCATCCCATCCCATCCCATCCCATCACATCACATTGCATCACATCGCATCGCATCACATTGCATCACATCACATCACATCACATTCTGATGCAAAAATATTTTGAGATGACAAGTAAGGCATGCCCGCCTGCATATGACATCATTACGGAGCATTGACACAGCTAAGTCAATGCTTCATCCAATCTGAATAAGCTGTTGTGGGTCGCTGTTGGCTCATTTGACTCCTTCATGTTGCTGATTCAGGGTTGAATGGAGTCCGCTGCTGGAGCTGTATGAGCTGACTGCTGAGGTCAAGGATGAAAACGGGCACACTCTCATGAAGGGGCTGTCAGCTAAGGTAAGGTTGCATCTATCGCATGCATCTGTACAGATCGCATACAATTCTGCAATGAAGAGCTACCTGAGGGTATGCAACTGTGCAGATCTGTCAAAGGCAGCTTATCATTGCATATGGTCATGGTTGTGCTCGTTATGACAAGTCCTGCAAAACGAGACCTTTTTTGTTTGAGCCGTCTATGTGACTCAGGTCATGTGCATGGCGTTCAGCATGATTTTTTTAGAAGAAGGTTTCCAAGAAAGACTTTTCTTCACATTGTACCAGTACATCATCAGTGCAGGCTCACTCTTGCTCTGCAGTATTACGTTGTATGCGTACTGACGCAGCAACTTTGACCAACAAGAGCTTCATGGTGATGTCAATCAGTCCTATGTTAGCATCAAACTACTTCAAGCGCAATCCTAAATGCGTCTGAAGCTAATGGCTCTCCAGGAATGTCTCGTGGGTTGACAGGGATAATCGCATTGGTCAAGTTTCTTTTGTTGGCACAGGTTGGGATCTTTCCTGGGCACATGGCCAAGATCTGCCCACACACTTCAACTGGTAGAGCAGATTATTTTGGACCGGCAGTGAACAGGGCTGCCCGACTGCTGTGTGCTGCCAAGGGGGGTCAAGTACTGGTAGGTAGATGGCTCTGATGTCATCATGAATTGCATGGAAACATGGGGTTTTGTTGACAGTATGCCACTCTGTACAAACTGTCCCAATACATGGCAAGCACCCAGTAGAAGATGCACGCAGTACAGTACACATGTGGCACAGACTTTGGTGCATGCCACAGTCCTGAACAGCACATGCCATGCCTGTGGTGATCAAGATTGTCTAAACTGCTGCAGTCATGGTTCAGAACAAGCTGGAGAGTTCAATTTGTAGTCAGGGTCAGTTTATCAACAATGCAAAGAACAATGCTCAAACAAGAACAAGCAAGGATAGTAGGCAAGCACAGCAGCGCAGGATCTCCTGCAGTATGAGGCAGGCAGTTCTGCTGAAAAGCTGGAGTCCTGTGAAATGGTCAACCAATCATCCAAGTAGCCGTTGACCTGGTCAATATGGTCAACTTCAATACACCTGCATCAGGAAAGGTGATAATGTGTGTATCCAGGTAGAGGAGACATTCATGCAGCATGTGGTCCGCCACTGGCAGGGTTCTCTGACTGAGGCTGACAGCACAGCAGCGATGCAAGCAGATGCAGAGTTCAACCAAGGGGGCTTGAATGGGTTGACTGCAACTGGAGCCGCCAAACCCATGTTTGTGCGTAGTCACACCACACAGTTTAGTAATGATGGTGAGTGCTGTTGTCTGATGCATGCACAGTGATTGTGTCACCAGTCACAACTCAGTCATGCGGTCCTATGTCTACCATAGAGTGTCAGGGTCTGCTATGTTGCTGTCTGTGGCCTCACAATGCACAGATGCACCAATGCAACCATCCCATTTTGACCGCTTCATTACAGTTGTGCATGCGCGGAGTGCCGACCTGAGAACTGCGTTGCAGGTCTGAAGCGTCCGAGATTGCACGCTCCTCCACCGTTGAGGCTTCGCAAGACGACCAGCGGGAGGGAGCTTGGAGGTGTTGCGGTTTGGAATCCTTCTCTGGAACCACCTCGCCCGCCACATGCAGACGCACTGGACTCCGTGGAGGAAATCTCGTCACCGAGAGGCGATGGCGACGATGGTGCCGACGACAGTCGCCCAGACGCAACATCAGTTGAAAGCTTGGCCTCATCGGCCGCGACTTTCCTGCCTGCTGAGCTGCAGAACACTCCGGCAAATCAACCGCCGCATGCCGCCAGCATCCAGATGGCTGTCAATAATTGCCACATGCTGCAGTATCGAGCATCCAGGCCGAGCGACGCTTCTGCGCCAGGGACTCAGAAGCAGCTGGAGCTGATCGCTTCACAGTCACCTTCAAACCGCCTCAGCAGCGAAGCTGCCAAGAAAGGAATGAGTGCTAAGAAAAGCTTCCGGTCAGTGGTGCCGGCCAAGCTCAGCAGCAAAGTGCAGCCAGCCTTGGTCACCGTCACAGCAGGTCAGTGACACACCATGCTTAGCCTATAGTGCAATGTTTGCTTTGATGATTGTCACGTAATCAGCAAGCAGGGCAGCTGGCATGTCAACCCAGGGTGCATACAGATTTGATTGATGTCTTAAGACCAGCTTGGTTGATGAACGCCATCCATGCTCCCTTTGCATGGTGCGGGCGCTTGGCTGAGTCACTATGAACATCCAAACACCGTCATTGTCAACGACCACCCTCACCAAACATCACTGCAATCCTGATGGGCAGCTTGTTGTGCTCATAGGTGAAGCTCACGCATCAATCAGTGTGTGGTTGCTGTGCATGGAAGACTCTGATTCAGAATGTATGACGAGCGCTTGCAAGAGACATATGCACTGATCAAATGACCAAGCAATGAAAGCACTGACAGTATTGTTGAAGGTGGTTCATGGGCGTTCATCACAAGCCTTTGCATGCTGGCTAATTTTTCCTGCCTGGACCAACACTGAACATGGCATAATTCCTGTGTGGAATGCTGTTGCGGGAATACACTGAGTTGGTCTACAGAAAAGCCTGCTTTCACAAACAACAATGGATAACAGTCACCTCACTTCATCACAGATCTAGAGCAGCTTCTGCCACTGCAGCTGCATTTGTTGACTGACCAGCTGTTCCTGCCAGGATGTGTCACAAGACAGCATTCCAAAGACGTGCTGGAGCATCGATGAGGCAAACAACTTGAGTCTCAACACAGTTTGCAGTGACACTCTCTATATACACACTGATCCCGACAGTTCACCGAGCTTTGCTGAATAGTGCAGGTTTGGGGAACTGATCATCGGTTTCATACCACTAAGAAAACAACTTGAGTCTCTGTTACTGCTGGTGACACAGGTGGCAGACGCCGAGCAAGCCTGGTGTGGAATGAGGCCTTTGCAGGTGGAAAAGCCTTCCCTGTGAGAAGGGTGCCCATAGAGGTGTGGAGCCTGGGCCGCTTCAAGTTCAAGGGCATTGCTGGCACCTGCAAGGTAAGTGCCCCTGCTCTGCAGGGTTTGCCACTGACAGTTATTCCTGCCTGTTGCAACACCTCCAGTGCTACATGCTGCCTTCTCACTGTTGTGTTGCTTAACTTTACACTTAACAGCAGATGCACATCCTCAGCACTGTCAGCCTACCTGTCCTGTTTCAGCAAGCATAAACATTGTTCAAAATCCGCAACAACAATCTGCTCGTGTGTGCTGCTGTCTACACCATTTTCTTGGATGTGGATCAATTAATGTGGACAGCTTTCTGCAGCGTCATACCAACAATCAGGATGTACAGTCAGACAAGGTTTTGTTGGTCTGCTGCAGGTGATGCAGGTGTATCCAGCTGAGCTGGCAGGGCGGATGCAGTTGCATGACTACCAGCTGAACGCAGGCAAAGCGACTTTGGTCTCCCAAGGCCATGCATCTTGCCAGTACCAAACAGAGATCAACTTGTTGGATGTCTTTCAGCTGCCAATGTCCACAAACTGACCTGAATCACTGCAGCATCCCAAATCGGCGAAGGCTTTTGTGCAGTCAAGATGCAGTCATACATCTTGCCTGGGCACTGCTCTTCAGTCTCCGCAAGCTCCATACATGTGGACTTGGCAGCAGCCTATTGTGCACAGCTGCAGCCTTCGCTTATATAAAGTTTTGTTGATGAGGGCTGCAGAGAAGAGCAGGTCTTGCTGGGCAATCTTTCTTACCAGAGGTAATAGTCCCTAGTTTTGGAAACATTGGTATGACCGGATGCAAGTCCTCTTGTGCTGACACTTTTTCCTTTCAATTCAGCAAGACTTTGTGTGTGCTGCTGGAAGCATCTGATGCAAGGAGATCTGTGTCTGTGACACAATGTATTTGTGCTACTTTTGTTGGGAATTAGCTTAACTGTGTCTTGACTACTTACAAAAGTTATGGACCAGTCTTGAAAGCCTGAGATAGAGTATAGTCTAATGTAGCATAGAGTACCTTGCCAGATGCTTAGGCAAAGTGGTGCAGTGCATGAGCAAGCATGCACTGCTTTTATGTTTGCTATCAGAGGGGCGTAGTATGGAGTATACTACACAATGATTGCTAGCATAATGCACACTTTTGCTCAGTCAACAATCACATGTCAAGAATTGTTCTGTTGCATGGCATGCAATGGCAGCCCTGCTCTGGACCACAAATCAAGCACACCATCTCGTTTGTAATTCCTATTGCGCCATCTGCCTCGTTTTTGTGATCCGTTGCTGTTTGACGCTATGGAGCCTGTTGTTTGTTTGCGCTCTGATCTGTCAGCAGCAACTTGCTGCTGATTGCATATGCCAGGCTGGTACTGCAAGGTAAGAGGCTCCTGCTGCTCATGTTGAGTATGAAGATGTAGATTGGGTAAGTGGACAGCTGCACCACCAGCAAGCAATCTATCATTGTCAAGCAGCTTGCCTGAACTGCAACCCTGCCAGACAGTAGCTGATTTGGGCTGATGGCAGACTGCATGTTCATGACGCTGTTGGCTTTCAGAACAAGCCCTTCCAGATTGCTGTATGTGATGCTGATGAGCTGGGTCTGCTGCCGACTCACTGTCTGACAGCCGCTCATATGAACCCTTGCTCAGCCAGGCTGAGGGTTGCAGCACAAGCTGGTCTATAGCTCTGCTTTCAGGTGCAGTAGCATGTGACCCAGAGTGTACAGCTTTCTGCTTTGGGACAGGGGCTGAAACACCACCGGTACATTGGTGAGGACCGCCAGGGGACAATGAACTGCGCAGCGCTCCTTGTACAGTCAGCTGTAAGGCAGGAGTTATGCCATGTGCCTGCAGCTGCTGTCTGGGCGCATGAAAGGGCTGGCTGATTGAAGTTTCCGCTGCCACAGCCCGTACTGTTGGCTTTGACAGCCTGTCTTGACCAACGAGTGACTTGCAATAACCGTCTTGCGTATGCAATGGCTTGCAAAGAGCATCTTCGTCTGTGTCACACCAGCACAGGTCTGGATCAGTCACAACCCAGCTGAGTATGCAAAGTTGGTGCAAACAAAACTCACCAACCAGCGCAGGACTTGGCTCGTACTCGAGAATGTACTGCGTGTCTAATAAGCGTGACTGAGGTGACTCCATTCCTTCTAGCTGGTTGCACACTTTCGAAAATGAATCCCAGGATCACTGATCACAACGGATCTTGACCTGTGGTCGCAAACACTGCTCGTTCTGACAAAAAGATGGTCGTAAGTCTGCTCAGGTTGATGCTGTAAAAACGATCTGCACCACCAACGTGCGTTGACTCTTAAGGCCAGCAACTCAAAGCAATTCTGATTAGCGAGCGTATGGTTCCCAGATTGTGTCAGTCACGTACAACCGCCAGAGGACTGATGGGCTGGTTGGGATGCTGTGATGATGGAGGTTGAACGTAAACCGCAAAGCAGTTTTGAAATTTGAATTTTGGTGATGGATATATAGCCCTAATCCGGATCCAACACCATCATCCCTGGTGTCCGTCGCCAGGGGATTTAGCTCAGTTGGGAGAGCGCCAGACTGAAGATCTGGAGGTCAATCGTTCGATCCGGTTAATCCCCGAGCGGATTCACCTCTAATCCATGCATGTGGAACCCTGAAGTTTGCTTTTGATTTTGCTGCCCAGTGTTGACGTGAGCCTCGTCATCGTTGCGCAACTATCTTCTCTATTTACATCGGGACCTCATGCTTTTGTACAGCACTATGAGCTTTACGCATATACCCTGTTTAAAGGTCATGAGACTAGTATACATGTACAGCTTGCATCATAAGTTTAGGTCTGGACCATTGCATTGCTGGAGATTGCAATGTACATTGTGAATCCCATTTGTGGCTGCATCCTGAGTCAGC
>JAABUW010010345.1_pt1 | contig 10392 bp, 10 predicted proteins | sample 5560081 | NCBI WGS metagenome assembly JAABUW01 (sample SAMN10711882, study PRJNA513363) | rock metagenome | isolation source: Antarctica rocks | place: Antarctica: Victoria Land, Knobhead sud | reverse complement strand
CCTACCTGCACCGCCATGCCGGGCATCTGAGCCTCGACCAGCTCAAGGTGATCTCGGCCATTCGGTCCTGCCGCACGGCGGCACTCGGCGGCCATGTCGCGCGCTGCTCCGACTGTGCCCACACCGTGATCGCCTACAATTCCTGCCGCAACCGGCATTGCCCGAGGTGCCAGGGTGGAGCGGCGAAGCGGTGGCTGACAGAGCGCGAGGCCGATCTTCTGCCCGTGCCGTACTTCCATGTGGTGTTCACCCTGCCGGCGCCGATCGCCGCCATTGCGTTCACCAACAAGGCCGCCGTCTACACCCTGCTGTTCAAGGCCGCCGCCGAGACCATCACCACGGTGGCGGCGGATCCGAAGCATCTCGGCGCTCGCGTCGGGCTCACCGCGGTGCTCCACACCTGGGGATCCGCTCTCACCCACCACCCGCACGTGCACATGATCGTACCGGGCGGCGGCCTCTCGCCCGACGGGGCACGCTGGATCGCCTGCCGGCCCGGCTTCTTCCTGCCGGTGCGGGTGCTGTCGCGCCTGTTCCGCCGCTTGTTTCTCGACGGGCTCGTGGCCCTGCACGAGGCCGGCCGCCTCGCCTTCTTTGGCGAGGCCCTCGGGCTGGCGGAGCGCGACGCCTTCGCGGCCCATCTGGCACCCCTGCGCAAGGCGGAGTGCCGGGTAGATGGGGACGTTGCCGCCCCCATCCCCCACAGACCCGGACGTGCGGATTTCCCGCATCCGGTTCTTCACGAGCGAGGTTTGCTCACGGCGGTGTAGCCGTGGATGATCATGACGGGAGGCAGCGGGTAGCGTCTCAACATGTCGTTGAAGCGGGTCCAGGGAACCCACCCCTGACGATCTCGCCGGGACAGCCACTTTTGCCAAATCCGCTCGACTTGGTTGGCGAACCATCGCAACCGCCGAGTGTTGCCGCCGACGCCGTAATAGGCGAAGTGGCCCGCATCATCGAGGACAGGTGGCAGTGTTGCTCGCGGAGAGACCAATGCCGGTGTTTCCGACACCAGTCGCTCACTGCGGCAACCGCCCGGGCGAAACGGTCCTTGGCCGTGATCTGCCGAACCATAGGCTTGCCGTTCCGCGATCGTCCCCATACGTGGGTCAGGCCGAGGAAGTCGAAGCTGGTCCCATCCGTTGCGGGATGGCGGGTGCCCCCTTTCCTTGGTGGGCGGAAGTCGACGATGCGTGTCTTGTCGGGATGGAGCGTGAGCCCAAACCGAGCAAAACGCTTGCCCAGCACGGTCAGGACGCGTTGGGCGTCGACGATGTTGTCGAACGCCATAAGCGCGTCGTCGGCGAACCGGACAAGGGTGCAATCCCCTTTGAGACGTGGCCGTACTTCGTTCTCGAACCATTCGTCCAGCACGTGATGCAGGAAGACGTTCGAGAGACAAGGTGAGATCACGCCCCCTTGCGGGGAGCCTTCAGTCGTGCGGCGTCGGAGACCGTCTTCGACGGCTCCTGCCTCCAGCCATTTGTCGATCATCCTTCGGATGACGCCATCCGTGACTCTTTGGTCGAGGAACGCTCGAAGGGCGGAGTGCGGTATCGAGTCGAAGTACTTGCGTATGTCGATCTCCACCACCCAGTAGAGCCGCTTGGCCCAAAGCACGTTCTGCAATGTGCGGAGTGCTTGGTGGGCCGAGCGACCCGGCCGAAAGCCATAGGAACAGGGCAAAAAGTCCTGTTCGTAGATGGCCTCCAGCACCATCACTGCAGCGCGTTGCGCGACCTTGTCTTCGAAAGTCGGAATGCCGAGTGTCCGTCGCGAGCCGTCCGCCTTCGGGATGTACGTGCGGCGAACCGGCGGCGCTCGGTAGCGGCCGGACTTGATGCGGTCGAGGAGGTCCAGAAGATTGGCCTCCAGGTTCGCCTCGTAGTCCGCGCCCGTGACGCCGTCGATGCCGGGTGCACCGTCTTTGCGGGTCAGTCGATAGGCCTCCTTCATCCAACCCAGGTCGATGACGTGGTGCAGCGAACACAGCGCCGTCCCCGGTTTCGTCCTCGCCAAATTGGCTATCCGTTGTCGGTTCGTAGACAGGTTTGTGGGGTTCAGAGTCCCCTCCCATGTTTCAGATCAACGGTTCTCTGCTCATGGCGTCTTCCTTCCCTCGGCCGGGTCCCGGTGAGCCCGGTTCCCCGTCTTCATCGGTACTATGAAGGCGCTACGACTTCCCGCCCGCGCGATCCCGGTCCCTTATGATTTCGGTTCCGGGCTCCACGCGTTCCTCCAGTGTTCGTGTTCGCCAAGGCGCTCCTGACGAGCATGGAGGATGCTCGCCAAGCCTGGGGCGTTGATCAGCCGGCACCCCCGTTTCCGGCGTGCTGCACCCGTGGGCGCGAGCGGGATCTCTCAGGTTCCCTGGCGATCCATCCTATGCCTTTGCCCTGCTCCAAGACCCCGGCCGAGCCGGTAGGACCTCGCCCATGGCGGTCCTACCGGCTCGGCCGGGGTCAACCCAAACCGAAGGCCTCAGCGGGTACATAATCTCGAGGCTGACGCAGGGCTTCAGCATCCGCTGTCTACGCTTCACGAGCGACGTTGCCGTTGCCCGTGCAAGACTCGCTTCCGGCTGGCGGGCTGCGCCTCTACCGGGAGGGGGTCGAACCCTCTGGATCGCGACGAAAGGTTTCAGGTCACATCGCCGTCCTCCTCTCCAGAGCTTGCCCTGACGCAAGGGTCGTCTATGCCAAGCGGCCTTTCGGCGTCCGGAGGCGGTGCTGGCCTATCTGTCGCGCTACACGCACCGCGTCGCCATCTCCAACAGCCGCCTGATCGCCGATAACGACCGGGGCGTCACCTTCCGGTGGAAGGATTATCGCGCCCGCGGCAAGGCCGAGGTCGAGGGCTGGATCAAGAGCATGACGTTGGCGGTGGACGAGTTCATCCGCCGCTTCCTGATCCACGTGCTGCCGGGCGGCTTCCACCGCATCCGGCACTACGGCTTGCTGGCCAGCGCCAGCCGCAGGGCCAATGTCGCCCGCGCCCGTGAACTCCTCGCCGCCATACCTCAGCCGGACCGCGGCGGCGGTGGAGCGCAGGACGAGACCGGGGACGGGCCGCGGGAGCTTCGTCCATGCCCGTGCTGTGGCGGCCGCATGCTTGTGATCGAGACCTTCGATCGGGGCTGCACGCCGCGCTCCCGCCCCACCTCCGCATTCACGGTCGACAGCTCATGACGCCGCCCGTGCCGACCCACGACGGAGAACGACCCGGCCGCCCCTCGCGTTCGACGACGCCATGGACGACCTCGACCCCACGCGTCCCGGAACGCCATCCAGCACCACGCGGCGGGCCTTTGTGGACCCTCGATCAGGCCCCTGGGCGGACTGCGTCTCATCGAGCGTCGCAACGCTTCCTGCGATCCCGCCGCCTCGCATCGCAAACACCCCTGCTCGGCCGGCCATAAACCCCATAGCGGGTGCCTCGGACGGGCGGTGCGGCCAACCGGCACGCGGTTTCCTTCCCCGGAGGCTTTCAAACGCCGGCCGTGATCCCGGTCGCACCCGCGTCGACGGCCGGCATCTGAAACCCTTCACACAAGTGGCTGAACGGAGCTCCTGAAACACGAGAAACCCCATTGCGGAAATGAGCGCGAGCTTGCAGGCTGGGCATCGTCTTTCCTGACGGCACCAGGGAGCCCCATGCTGATAGGCTACGTCCGGGTCCCGAAGAGCGACGGGAGCCGGACGCTCGCCCCCCAGCGCGACGCGCTGCTCGCCGCCGGCATCGCATCAAAGCGCATCTACCAGGACCTCGCTTCCGGAAGACACGATGCCCGACCCGGCCTGCTGGCGTGTCTCAAGTCGCTTCAGCCTGGAAACACCCTGGTCCTATGGAAGCTCGACCGTCTCGGCCGCGATCTTCGACATCTCGTCGTCACGGCCGAGGATCTGCGCGTCCGCGGTGTCGGCCTCAAGGTGTTGGCCGGCGCTGGAGCCCAGATCGACACGACGACCGCCAACGGCCGGCCCGGCTTCGGCATCTTCGCAGCCTTCGCCGAGTTTGAGCGAGAGCTGATTGCCGAGCGCACCACGGCCGGGCTGGCCGCAGCACGAGCGCGGGGCCGCATGGGCGGGCGTCCCCGCAAGATGGATCGCGCGACCCTGATGATGACCATGGCCGCCATGGCCGACCCCAAGGCGGTCGCGGCGGACGTCGCCAAGCGGCTCGGCATCACCACGACGACACTCTACGCCTACGTGAACGGGGACGGCACGCCCAAGGCTCCGGGCCAGGCGGTGCTGGACGGCGCAGTCTCCTTGGGCAGGACTCCAAGGGGAGCATCGCCTCCACCGCCCAGTCAGTCCGGTATCGTGTGATGCCGGCCGGGGGAGCCGTGCCGGTCGAGGCCCTGGCGACTCTTCGCCGGCGTCTCGCGGCGCTCCCCGTTCGCAATCCCGACCGGACGGTCCTCATCAGGTCGACCGCCGAACTCTACGCCGTCAGCCGGGCGACCCTGTACCGTCTGTTGCGCGGTGAACGACGCCCGCGGGACGCTCATCGCACCGACCGGGGCCGGCCGCGATTGATGCCCCTCTCCGAAATCGAGCGGTGGTGCGAGATCGTGGCGGCCATGAAGGTCCGCACCACGAACCGCAAGGGACGCCACCTGTCGACGTTGCGCGTCCTGGGCCTGCTCACCGAGTACGGCATCGACACGCCCGACGGCTTCGAGAAGCTGCAACCAGGCTGGCTGACCGCCTCAACCCTCAACCGCCACCTTCGACGTCTGGGCTACGACCACGCTCGCATGGTTCGCGAGCCACCCGCCGTCCGCTTTCAGGCCGAGCACGCCAACGCGCTCTGGCAGTTCGACATGAGCCCCTCCGACCTCAAGCAGCTTAAGGCGCCGCCCTGGATCGACCCCGATCGGTCGGGCGCCCCCACGCTCATGTTGTTCAGCGTGGTCGACGACCGCTCCGGCGTCGCCTACCAGGAGTACCGATGCGTCTACGGCGAGGACGTGGAAAGCGCGCTCCGCTTCCTGTTCAACGCCATGTCGCGCAAGGCCGCTGACAGTGATGCCGAAGCGAGCCCCTTCCAGGGCATTCCCTCGGCCATCTACCTCGACAACGGGCCGGTCGCGAAGTCGGCGGTGTTCGGGCGCGTGATGGAGAGCCTGGGCATCGAGGTGATGACGCACATGCCGGCCGGGTCGGACGGCCGACGCACCACGGCCCGCTCCAAGGGCGGAGCCTGCCAAGGGTCCGACATGCGAAGCAATGTTGGATGGCAGGCGGAGGGAAGGTTGAGCGGCCCTTCCGCACCGTGAAGGACGCCCACGAGACCCTGTACCACTTCCACCAGCCCGACACCGAAGCGGAAGCCAATCGCTGGCTGGCGCGCCGCTATAGCTAAGAACATCCACCTCACGAAAGCCAAGACCGAGGAGGAGTTCGTCTCCCTACGGCAGAAGCGAGATAGCGAGCTGCCGATGCCCAAGCTCATCCTGCACTCGTTGCAGGTGAACATCCGGGGTGGCCGGCTGCCGGCGCCCGAAAACAACGCCAAGCGATATCTGAAAATCCCGCTCTTCGGATCGCGCAAAAGGGAACCATTTCGAGCGATATAGCAGGGTGGGCTAAGTGCCTGGCGGACCATGAGCGGGATCGCTCGAAAGGGTACGTGCAAAATTCAAGAGTTCTGAACGCGGTCTCGGCACCTAAGTGTCTGTCAGGCTTAGCTTTGAGCGCTACGCCGCAGAGCGACGGATCTTCAAGCGGCTGAGACGGGACGACGTCCATCATCGTGCCCCCGGGCACGTTGCCGGTCGCAACGAGCACGAGACGCTTGGGCAGTTGCGGCGCCGGCGTGTTGCCATCCGCATCACCTGGCATCGAACCGGCTGCGACCTGATCGAGTGCGCCGCTCCAGCTCGACGGCCGGCTTGGCGGGAAGTCGGTCGCCGAGGTCGCGAGGCAGAAGCTCCGCACCATGTCGGGCCGCTCTATTTCGACGGACGCCACCGCACCCTGGGTCACCACGCCGTAGCTTGGCGGCTTCGTGGCCGGAAAGCCGTGCGGAGGAAGCAGCTTCATCGACTCGACGCCGTGGGTGAGCGCCACCTCGCGTGCATCGTTCATCAGACGTTCGAGATCGCCGTGCAGAATGAGGCTCGCGAGCGCAGTGCCATGTCCACCGCCGGGCGCATGGTCACCCGTTCCCCACGCAGCATCATAGGCCCAAGCCCCGCGCAGTCCCGGCGCGATCAGCGGATGTGCTCCGCTGACGCCGGTATCGAGCGCGCACACGACAGTGTCGTCGGTCGGCGGCGGCGTAATGCGGGCCGCAAGCTCAGCCACCCAATCCTGCTGCCCGAGCTTACCCTCGCCACGATCTAGGAAGGGCTCGATCGTCCCGCTCGCGCGCCTGATTTCCGTGACGGCGCCCGGCACACGCTCCGCAAAGGCGGCAAGCGCGGAGACCGTCGCGTGGACGAAGAGCACCGTCGTGTCCGGGAACGACAAGCGATCGCCATGGACGTCAAGATCGGCGCGGCGAGCCACTGCCGCCAGCCGATCCGCCCGGTCACCGGGCTCCAGCACCCAAAGCTCCCACCAGCCGATTTCGGGCGCATCGAAATCGACTTGGCCGGAGAACAGGGAGCGTACGTCGACGGCCTGGAACGTCTCAACGACCTCGAAGCGTTCGACATCTGGTCGGCGCTGATTGCCGGGGTCGCGGCCGTAATCGGCGATGCGTCCCCTCAGGAAGGTCCGCGCGTCGTCAGGAACGAAGAGGATGGCGTTCTCAGATCGATCGTCGCGCCGCTCCGATCGCAGGAGAACGATTTCGTGCGCCGGGAACTCCAACGCAGAAGGCACTTTCACCGCTTTGGTCCGCGACTCGGCGGGCGGCGGGGCGGTCGCGACCTCGACAATGGTCCCCGCCTTCAACCCTTGAACGGTAAGCCGCGCTCCTACGCCCGGAACCTCCCCGAGGGCTGCCGCGAGCTGACCCAGAAGCGAATCGGCGTGCGCGACATAGTCATCCCGCAACGGCTTGCGCGTCTGATTGCGCGATGGAAAGGCGTAATCGGCTGCTTCGCGGAAGGCGTTGATTGAGAGATGTGCGCGATCTCGCGCGTCGAAGTCGTCAGGCCCCGCCATAAGATCCTACTTGAGCAAGTGTTGTCCCATCTGTCCGGTCGGCGATAGCCTGTCTAACGACTGGACTGACGACGGAACTTGCCCCTCAGGAGTTGCCGGTTCTGAAGCGCATCGCGCAGGGCATCCGGGGACACCTTCGCAGCTCCCTCCAGGATCGCATCCTTCACAACGGCGTCGGCGGCGCGGACGAGCTCGGCTTGGCTTAGGCCCTCAAGCGCCGGCTCGACCATCGACCAGCTTCGCGGAGCCAGCTTGAACGTGCCGAGCCTTCGCTCAAGGATGGCGCGAGCTGCATCCGTGTCGGGCAGCGCATACTCGACAACCTCGTCGAACCGACGTGCGAGCGCCTCATCAAGAATTTCAACGTGGTTTGTCGCCGCCAGCACCAGGCTGTCGGTCGTGTTCGGCTCTTCCATGAACGCGAGCACCGAATTCAGAACGCGTCGGATTTCGCCGACGTCGTTCGGGTCGCCCCTGCGGGCGCCGATCGCGTCGAACTCGTCTAGGAGGTAGACCCCGCGCGTCTGCGCGATCTGGTCAAACAACAGCCGGAGCTTTCCCGCCGTCTCGCCGAGGAACCGGCTGAACAGCGCCTCGAGCCGCACCGTAAACAACGGGAGGTGCAGCTCGCCGGCGAGCGCCGAGGCGGTCATCGTTTTGCCCGTTCCTGGCGGCCCGACGAGCAGCATGTGGGTGGTCGGAACCTGACCATGATCGCGGAGCGCTGTACGCTCCTGCTGCTGCCGAACGATTCGCACGAGGCGAGTGCGCACCTCCTCGGCCAGCACCATGCTCGTCAGGCCAATCTTGGGGTAGACGCTTTCGACCAGCCCCTGCAACTCGCCGCGTGGGCGGGCCAGCGGAATCGGTGTCTGTCCGCCTGCCGGCCGACCCGTGCGCTGCTGGTCACGCGCCTTCTGCACGAGGCGCTTCAGCTTGTCGGCTTGTTCCGTACGCCCCTCGCGAGCCTCTTGGGCCGCGGCTTGCAGCGCGACTGACAGGAAGCGCTCCTCGTCACCCTCGATATGCGAGGTCAGGAGTGCATGGAGATGTTTCGTCGCCATATCTGCCTCCTTCCCTTGCCGCTGCTGATCAACCGTCGCTCGGAGCGCCTAAGAACCCGTTCACGGTCGTCAGTGGTAGCCGCATCTCCCAAGCCGCGCCACGGTTTCGTGGGGGCGGGCTGGAATCCCTCGCTGACGTGCGCGGCATATCGAGTCATTCCTACACCAAAGAACATAAGATGAACATCTGCATTCCTTGGGCCTAGCGAGGCTCTAGCGTGACGGTGATCCCACCGCCGGTGCGGAGCCGGACGGGGGGAGGGGAAGGCCTTCCCCTGCGGACGAGCCTTATGTCTCGCCCGACCCCTTCTGCGGGCGCTCGGCCCCGCAATGCCCCCGGTGAGAGGGAGAGGGCCGCGGCTGTCGCCGTGACGGGCTCCAGGGTCGAGAGAGCGGCTCCCGGCCGGCCCGTCGCGGAGATCCGAGATGCCTCGTTCCTCTTGCCCGCGCGCGTCCAACGCCGAGCGCGCCAACCTCTACGACGAGATCACCACCCGCATCATCGCCGAGCTGGAGGCCGGGCGGCTGCCCTGGATCCAACCCTGGGGCACGGCCGGCGTGTCGGCCCCGCTCGCGATGCCGAAGAACGCCTCGACCGGCCGGGCCTATTCGGGCGTCAACATCCTGATCCTCTGGGGGGCGGTCGTTGCGCGCGGCTTCTCCTGCCAGAGCTGGCTCACCTTCCGCCAGGCGCTCTCGCTGGGCGGCAACGTCCGCAAGGGTGAGCGCGGCACCACCGTCGTCTACGCCGACCGGTTCATCCCAGACGACGAGAAGCGCCGCGCCCGCGAGACCGGCGACGACGCCCAGGCGATCCCGTTCCTGAAGCGCTTCACCGTCTTCTCGACCGACCAGTGCGAGGGCTTGCCCGAAGACCTCGCGACCGCGCCACCGCCCTTGCAAGAGGGCCTGATCCTGCCGGAGGTAGAGGCGCTGATCCGGGCCAGCGGCGCCGATCTCCGGCTCGGCGGCGACAAGGCCTTCTACGCACCGGGTCCGGACTACATCCAGGTCCCTCGGCCGGAAGCCTATTTTGAGCCGATCAGTTGGCACCGCACCGCGCGCCATGAGCTGTCGCACTGGTCGGGTGCGCCGCACCGGCTCGGCCGCGACCTGTCGGGCGGCTTTGGCTCGAAGCTCTACGCCAAGGAGGAGCTCGTCGCGGAGATCTCGGCAGCGTTCCTCTGCGCCACGCTCACGTCGGTCGCGATCGACCGAACGGATCGCGGCGACGATGCCCGCATAAGCTCCGCAGCGGCAAAGATTGTCGCTCATCTATTTGCGGATGTCCTCCACCGTTCCGGCATAGGCACTGCCCATGATCCCGCATGCGCGCCGCACCTTTTCCATTTCGACAAATCATCGACACTTCCTACTTTTTAAGCGGCTTCATCATCCGTTTCAGCACATCGTCGCGCCAGTAGAAATGATGCCAGAGCGCGCCCGCAACGTGCAACGCGACAAGCACCAGGAGCGGAAGCCGCGTGAGAAAATCGTGCAAGCCGGCAAGTCCGGGGAGCCAGAAATAGGCGAGGATCCCAGTGATCGCGCCTGCGATCATGTCGGCATATAGTGCAGTATGCACGGCACTGGCGAGCCAACGCAGGAGCGCTGGCTCCGATGTCGGCACTTCGGGAGCGCCCAACCGCCACCGTAGCGACAAGCGCCAAAGCGTGGCCCCGAGGATGACAAGGCCAACGATGACGTGAACGGGTATCCAGGCCCAATTCACACCGGTCGCCGTCCCCTTCAGGCCGGCGGAAAATACCTCGGTCGTGTTGTCGCCCGTGACGAAGAGGAAGACGACGAGCGCGGCGACCAGCCAGTGCAAAACCACCTGCGAAGCGCTATAGCCCCTCGGCGAAACGTCCACCATGCCTTGCCCTACGGGACCCGCTCAGGCCAGCGCCGGTCTGGCGCTCGCATTCAGCCATGTTCGCATAGTCAGCAGAATGCGCAACCACCGCGGTTTCCGGCCTCTCCCTCATCGATGCAGGCGACTCCGGACATCATTGTTCGCCCGATTAACTGAGCGAAACTGCTGGACGATTTCAGCGGTATAGCATGGCTCGCGTTCCATAATGAAGAGCGTTTTTTGCTCGGCGGCGCGGCGCACGAACGTTGCCATGAGCGCACGAGGCTCGGGGCCGCGCCGGTGAGCAAAAAACGGATTGGACTAAACCTCGCCGCGATCCCGCCTATGG
>JAABUW010010338.1_pt1 | contig 10399 bp, 12 predicted proteins | sample 5560081 | NCBI WGS metagenome assembly JAABUW01 (sample SAMN10711882, study PRJNA513363) | rock metagenome | isolation source: Antarctica rocks | place: Antarctica: Victoria Land, Knobhead sud | reverse complement strand
CGGCATATCAGTGTTTGCTGGTCACTTGACGGCTGCTGTGGCTGTGTTGTAAGATCAATTGTCCACTGCCACTGTATGTAATTTTGAGAAACGGTGGTAGACCGGAATACAGTTGCTGGGACAAAACTACTGCAAGCCTGTGGTACAGGTTTGCAAGTGTCCAAGAGCACTGTGTAGTTGCATGGCACCAAACACATTGTCAGTGTGATTGATCTGCTTTTCAAGTTGTATCTGACATCTTTTATGGGGTTGAAACTTGGCAGCAGCTCCACTTGGGAGTCCCCCGAAGTCAGTGACATGTGCTTGTGGATGCTGTCACTTTGCACCATTCGGCAGCTGCTGGGAGAAATGACCACTTGGGCTGGTGCAAGCGTACCACATGAAACAATATGTTCACGCATTCTGGAGCAGCAGCCAATTCGCATGTACTCCCAAATATCAGGTGCAGCACCTGGATTGTGGCATGCAAGAGCTGCCGTGATATTAGCAGGTACCTCCAGCTGATAGCTTCTAGGCTCAAGGCTGCCTGGATGCATAAAGTGACTGTCAGCGTCTTCAATTTCATCAATGATTTGCAATGAGGATAGGTAACACTGATTTTCAAGGGTTCAGGCCCAATCACAGTAGGCAGTATCTATTCCATTATACCACTTTGCTTCAAAACAGCTATGAAAGAAACCGATTCCAAGGAGTTGCAGAGACCGGTTAATTCTGTGCAGCTGACTAACCCTACGGGACCCCTGCTTCCCCTTATCGAGCATGAGCTAGACGGGAGCATTTCTGTCACATCACCCAAACAACCTGCTCTTTACAATTCTTGTAGCAGCTCACAAGCATAAATAAGCGTTTGCCCATCCTACAGCAATGAAGCATTGTAAATGCCTCTGACCCAGATCTGGGTCCAAACGTAGGTCCATCGTCAGAACTTAGCTCGTCCTGTTAGCAGCGCGACTATAGAGATAATCTGCCACAAACACAGACATAATGCAAACGATTCCGTGAAATGCAAAAGAGAGAGAGAGAGAGAGAGTTTGCTCACATAAAGGTGTGCAGTGAGCCAACAGAAATGCACTGCAGCAATGGTCTGGGCAAAATGCATTCCCAACTGTTCTCAGCAGCAGTGACAACATCAGTAGTGACCCAAGCAGTAGTGGCCACAACAGCCAGCAGCGCTTATGGGCATCACAATGTAACAATGTTTGAAGCCCTCTTCGAGCCTGAGGTGAGGGCACCATCAATTGGCGGTTAGCTGGTGGTGTGTACTTGTTTGACCACTCTGCTTGCTATGTTTCATTTGTTGATTTTGCACATTTCTGTATATTGTGATGATGCACAGTTTGACCTGCATATACAGCCCATACATTCCAAAGCACATCCTGTGTGATGTCACTCATGTTGCCTTGTTCCTCTTTAATTTGACAGCTGGGCCAGATACACATCACACGAATGTGAGCTGCAGGCTGTGTATTGCGCTGCATATATGTGCATGAGTAACTGCTTGCTTTTAGGACTTGCTACTACTGCCCTGGGCGTTTCAGGGTTTGCCCCATTGATATGAAACCTTTTTGTGCTAGTCACTGGTCAGGGCAAAATAGCTTCCCCACTGTTCTGTGCTGCTCTGCAACACCAATGCACTGCAGCACTGGTCAAGGCGGAATAGCTTCCCCACTGTTCTTTGCTGCTCTGCAAAACAGGCTCACAGCAGGTATTGTGTCACGGCAATTACAAGTATGGAGATTTGCTCTTCTTACAGGTTTGCAGTGATGCAACACCAATGCACTGCAATACTGGTCAGGGCAAGATAGCTTCCCCACCGTTCTGTGCTGCTCTGCAACAGGCTCACAGCTTGCTTGTGCCACTGCAATTACACCTATGGAGATTTGCTCTTCATACAGGTGTGCAGTGATGCAATACCAAAGCACTGCAGCACTGGTCAGGGCAGAATAGCTTCCCCTCTGTTCAGTGTTGCTTTGAGTAAAAAGCTCACAGCATGCTTGTGCCACTGCAACCACACCTATGGAGACTTGCTGTTCATATAGGTTTGCAACACTGTTGCACTGCAGCACTGGTCAGGGAAAAATAGCTTCCCCTTTGTTCAGTGCAGCTCTGTAACACAGGCTGCCAGCATAAATGTCTCACTGCAATTACACCTTAAGAGATTTGCTCTTCTTGCCCAATGCTCATGCTCTGCAACACAGGCTGACAGCAGGCTCGATTCACTGCAAATACACCTATGGACATTTGCTCACCATACAGATGTGAAGTCTCCCAAAACCAGTGCACTATAGCACTGCTTTTGGCAAACTGCATCACCCACTGCTCAGTGCTGCTCTGCAACACAGGCTGACAGCAGCCTTGTGTCACTGCACATGCACCTTTAAACATTTGGTCTCCACACAGGTGTGCAGTGATCCAACACCAATGCACAGCAGCACTGCTTTTGGCAGTCTGCATCACCCACTGCTCAGTGCTGGTCTGCGTAACAGGCTGACAGCAGCCTTGTGACACTGCAAATACAACTATGGAGATTTGCTCACCATACAAATGTGAAGTCACCCAAAACCATTGCACTATAGCACTGCTTTTGGCAAACTGCATCACCCACTGCTCAGTGCTGCTTTGCAACACAGGCTGACAGCAGCCTTATGTCACTGCAAATACACCTATGGACATTTGCTTTCCATACAGGTGAGAATTCACCCAAAACCAATGCATTGCAGCACTGCTTTTGACAAACTGCATCACCCACTGCTCAATGTCGCTCTGCAAAACAGGCTGACAGCAGGCTTGATTACTGCAAATACACATATACATTTTTTTCTGATGAGACACCGCTTACATTTTACCTATGGACATTTGCTCACCATACAAACGTGAAGTCTCCCAAACCAGTGCACTATAGCACTGCTTTTGGCAAACTGCATCACCCACTGCTCAGTGCTGCTCTGCAACACAGGCTGACAGCAGCCTTATGTCACCGCAAATACACCTATGGACATTTGCTCTCCATACAGGTGAGAATTCACCCAAAACCAATGCATTGCAGCACTGCTTTTGACAAACTGCATCACCCACTGCTCAATGCCGCTCTGCAAAACAGGCTGACAGCAGGCTTGATTACTGCAAATACACCTATGGACATTTGCTCACCGTACAAACGTGAAGTCTCCCAAACCCAGTGCACTATAGCACTGCTTTTGGCAAACTGCATCACCCACTGCTCAGTGCTGCTCTGCAACACAGGCTGACAGCAGCCTTGTGACACTGCAAATACAGCTATGGAGATTTGCTCACCATACAAATGTGAAGTCACCCAAAACCATTGCACTATAGCACTGCTTCTCCATACAGGTGTGCAGTGACCCAACACCAATGGACGTGGAGATACAGGTGTGCCGTGACACAACAGCAATGCACTGCAGCACTGGGCAGGGCAAACTGCATTCCCCGCTGTTCAGTGCTGCTCTGCAAAACAGCCTCACAGCTGACTTGTGTCACTGCAATTACACCTACAGAGACTTGCTCTTCATATAGGTTTGCAGTGACACAACAGCATTGCACTGCAGCACTGGGCAGGGCAAACTGCATTCCCCACTGTTTGGTACTGCTCTACAAAAAAAGCCTCACAGCAGCCCTGGGTCACTGCAGTTACACCAACAGAGATTTGCTCTTCATACAGGTGTGCAGTGACACAACTGCAATGCACTGCAGCACTGGGCAGGGCAAACTGGATTCCCCACTGTTCAGTGCTGCTCTACAAGAAAACCCTCACAGCAGGCCTGGGTCACTGCAATTACACCTACAGGGCATCATGCTTGATGAACTTCAGGCAGCTCTCAAGCTGTCTGCCCGTGGCAAAAAGCCGGGCTCAGACGGCATGCCCTATGAGTTCTTCTCCCAGTTCTGGGAGGTGCTGGGCCCAGAGCTGCTAGCAGTCCTGCAAGATGCCTTTCAAGCTCAGCATGGCCTCTGCTTGCCAACCTCCATGACCCAAGGGGTCATCACTTTGCTGTACAAGGGCAAGGGCTCCAAGGCCCTGTTGGACAGCTACCGCCCCATTACCCTCCTCAACAGCGACTACAAGCGGCTGGCCAAGGCTCTGGCTACCCGCTTTGGGCCTGCCCTTCAGCATGTGGTGGACCCCACCCAGACCGCTTTTGTGCCTGGTCGGTGGATTGGCGACAATGTGTTGTGCCATTTAGAGGAGGTAGAGTACCTGCAGCAAACAGGTCAGCCTGGCTGCATGGTTTTTTTTGGATTTCAGCAAGGCATATGACCGCCTGAGCCGCCCCTGGGTGCTAGATTGCATGTCCAACATGGGGTTTGGCGAGCGTGCTTGCAAATGGGTCAGCATCATGCTTAAGAACACCTCAGCTACAGCTGCTTTCAATGGCTGGCAGTCATTCAGCTTTCCTGAGCGATCAGGGGTACAACAAGGTAGCCCACTGTCACCCCTCCTGTATGTCTTGGCGGCCCAACCTTTGGCCAGTCACCTCAGGCATCAAGCCCAGCAAGGTGTCATCAGGCCAATCACCATGCCAGATGGTCAGCCAGCGCCTGTCAGCCACCAACATGCTGATGACACCACCTTGCATGTGCTTCAGCCCTCAGATGCTCAGGCGGCTCTTGACAGCAGCATAGCCCTATTTTGCGCGGCCACCTGCAGCCAGCTCAATGTCAGCAAGTCTCGGGGTTTTCTGGTTCAACGATATCTTGGCATCTGTCACATCGCTGTCAGGGGACGTTGAGGACCGGTTGGAGTTGCAGTTGCATCTGTCAGCTACATGCCCTGTGCTGTTTTGCTAGCATTTGCTCTTTTAAGCACGGATTTTCCCTGTGAGTTTATACATAACTTTGTTTTCATCAGTGTGTTTTATTTCGACTTTGGCGGCTTTTTCCTCTTCATCACAGTGAATAGGGTATGGTGGCTTGCCAAGTTGGATTGGACTTTGATGAGTGCAGCTTGCAATGCTGGAGGTACCTTGTTTAAGGGGGTTTTTGAGCTGTTGTCTGGCCTTAGCTCTTCTGAAGGGAGGTCTGATGCTGAAGCATGTGAAACGCACTCACCGAGGGGGGACCAGTCAAACCCCCCTCAGTAGCTGGGGGGCCTTGTCCACCCCAAGGGAACCAGCTACACAGGCCGTAACAGACGGTAGGTGATACCGGTGATGTGCTGCATGCTTCGGTGGATGCCGCTTGGAGGTCGAGTTGGGCTAGGCATAGTGATGGGCCCACTTTTGCGAAGTGCATCCAGCTTGGCTTGCTTGTTTTTCTTCTCACCTGTTTTCACAGGCCACCGTGCTCTAGGACGACGTGCTTACTTGACATTGCTTGGCCCGGGAATTTAGCCGGCCAAGGCGCTGTGCCAGTTGCCGAGGTGCATGTTTCATGCATGGGCACTTACAGGGTCACACTTGCCGTTCTTCTTGCCTTACACGGTGGCACACTTGTGTCTTGACATGACCGGCCTTGCCATCAGGGCTGGTCGTCTTGGCGCCAGTACGTATTGCTTGCCCCTTGCGGTGATTGCTTGCCATGGACTGACACGCTTAGGAACGCGTTTTCTAGGCCGTTGTTCGGGCTCAAACCAGGTTCGTTCGGTACCTTCATCATCTGACGGAGGGTGGACAATTCCCCTGTACCCCAAAAAAAAAAAAAAAAAAAAACTGCAAGCAAGTGTTCATTTTGTGAGCAAAGGTGAACAATGCCATGAAGTGTCAAGCCAGCAAGCTGCGATGCAATAGCCTGACACAAAGAAATGTCCAACGCCAGCACGTCAGCAATGAACTGCAACCTTACCAACATCATTATACACGTTGACAAGTTCTGCTTCAAATCTGTCTTGACGCAATCTTCTTTCCCATTGAGTATGTATCACGCGAGTAAATGTCTTGGTCAGGGTTGATTAAGGGTCCGCAGCATTGATGTGTAGGTATTGCCTCACTTGTCGCTTATATAATAATGGTTGTCTTGTTGTGGCATGGCACCCAATATCCCTGTCTGTCCATGTTTGAGTTGTTCTCATCTTGTCTCCTGCTGTTTTCCTTGGCAAGGTTGTTAGGCTTCAAAGCATCACATGCTATATCAATTTGCTGCCATCTGAGCTTGTGAAGTGTTGTCTTGCTGGCTGAAGCTATTGGCGCACTTAGGCGTCCATGAAACCATGCATACTTCATCATCAGCATCAATGTTGCTGCCATTACATGATTCCATTGTGTCTCCTATTAGCCATCTGCTTTGATGCATGGGTATATGCCTGTGTCTCCATGGTGTAGGCTTACAACTGAACCAAGTACTACCATTGGCCCTTTGACCAATGTCTAGCTAGCACCGTTGTTGCCTCACCAAATTGGTCAAACAATGGAATGACTATTTTGTCATCGTTAGGTGCTTTGTCATCCATTTCTTGAACTCTCCAATGGTGCGCAGGTTCCGCGGTAGCCTTTTGGTGACACCTCCTTGTCGGACTCTTCGGTTTGTCTATATCTGTATGTATATGTATATAAGCCTTTTCCTCACTTGGGGCTTGTGTTTTGTACCCCTCAAGCATCACATCCCAGAAAATGTCATGTATTATCTGCATTCTTTGCCACCTGTGTCCTTGCGCATCCCTACCTGACTGACGTGTTGGCTCCTCATCCCTATCAGTCATGTCTGTCTGATCGTTTGTCGACGACTGAGGCACATGCTTCCAGGGTTGTTGAGTAAATGCTCCAGTGCGGACTTTTCCTGGTGATTGATGGCAACTGACCTGAGATGCTATGTTGCAGGTGTGCAAAGCTCAGTGAACGCCGGATCGTGTACATTCTCCTCCAATAGTCGAGTGGTTGTGTCAAAATCTTGGTTTCTTTGCAACTTTATGATGCATGGGTTTGCACTCATTATATGCCCTGTCTTTGGTCATAATTAGACCTCGGCATCGGGGTCCAGATATGCTCTATCAAGGTATACATAGGTTGAGAGGTGACCAAAGATACCAGCGTAATGGCCAAGGTATCCCATGGAGTCATGTTCAGGTCTGAAGTCCGCAACGGTCATGCCCCTGTGAGCTAGGGATGAAATGTGACATGTAAAGTGGATCTGGCTGGGAGAAAAGCAGATGTACCTGAAGGCGGTGCTATCCATAGCAATAGTCTATGTACATACCCTGGCGGGTGTACATATCCCAAAGATGAGGACATGAAGTTTGTAATGGTAACCTCCATCTCAAGGTCAGTGAGGGAGGCGGCCTGTATCTTGCGTGTGCCATCTCTGGTGAAAAGTGACATCCTATGATGAGAGGTAACAAAGCTGACCTTGACCCAGCACCAATACACTGCAGCACTGAGTTTGGCAAAATGCAATCTTCACTGTTCACTGCTGCTCTGATAAACAGGCTCACAGCGAGCACTGTGTCACTGCAGCCACATTTATGAACATTTGCTCTTCATACAGGTGTGCAGCAACCCACCACCAAGGCACTGCAGCACTGGTCTTGGCAAAATGCATGCTCCACTGTGCAGTGCTGCTCTGCAAAACAGGCTGACAGCAGCCTTGTGTCACTGCAAACACACCTATGAAGATTTGCTGTTCATCCAGGTGTGCAGTGACCCACCACCAAGGTACTGCAGCACTGGTTTTGGCAGAATGCAATCACCTCTGTTCAGTGCTGCTCTGATAAACAGGCTCACAGCAAGCACTGTGTCACTGCAACCGCACCTATGAACATTTGGTTTTCATACAGGTGTGCAGTTACCCAGCACCAATACACTGCAGCACTGGTTTTGGCAAAATACAATCTTCACTGTTCACTGCTGCTCTGATAAACAGGCTCACAGCGAGCACTGTGTCACTGCAATGACACCTTTGAAGATTTGCTATTGACACGGATGTGCAGCGACCCACCACCAATGCACTGCAACAATGGTTTGGCAAAATGCATTCCCCACAGCTCTGGGCTGTTCTTCAATACAGGCCAACAGCAGGCTTGTGTCACGGCAGTTACACCTATGAAGATTTGCTGTTCATACAGGTATGCAGTGATCCACCACCAAACAACTGCAACACTGGTTTTGGTAAATCGCATTCCCCTCTGCTCAGTGCTGCTTTACAAAACACGCTGGCAGCAGGCCTGTGTCACTGCAATTACATCTGTGAAGATTTGCTGTTCATACAGGTATGCAGTGACCCACCATCAATGCAATGCAACACTGGTTTTGGCAAAACGCGTTCCCACAGCTGTGGGCTGCTCTTCAATATAGGCCAACAGCAGGCTTGTGTCACCGCAATTACACGTATGAAGATTTGATGTTCATACAGGTGTGCAGTGACCCACCCCCAATGCACTGCATCACTGGTTTTAGCAAAATGCATTCCCCACAGCTCTGGGCTGCTCTTCAGTACAGGCCGACAGCTTGCTTGTGTCACTGCAAATACACCTTTAAAGATTTGCTGTTCATACAGGTGTGCAGCGATCCACCGCCAATGCACTGCAACACTGTTGCTGGCAAAATGCATTCCCCACAACTCAGGGCTGCTGTTCAATACATGCCAACAGAAGGCTTGTATCACTGCATCTACACCTATTAAGATTTGCTGTTGATACATAATGGCATACTTGAAAGGCTTTGAAGAACTCGATTGCTTAAAATAACGTCTGTCAGAGTATCTGAGCCTAAAGGAGAGGCTTTCTGGTGACATACTGAAATACTCTTACAAAGATCTAGAGGACCAGGGTCCTGCGATGACCTGGTTAGGAAACAATCTGAATATATACCGTCCAATCCGTATTCCTCAACTTTTGTTAGTAGGCCCGCCGGGTTCTGGAACAACAACTTTTGTAAATTGTCTAGCAAAAGTTTGTGAAGTGTACGTTGTTCCTCTTAGAAAAGACGACTTTAGTAGAGCATCTACTCAAGTAGTTTTCTGGTTTATCGACGAGCTGACTTCCAAAAAAATGAGCCCTGAAATATTAAACATAGTATTAGATGGATCAAATGCAGACCTAGACGCAAAGTTTGGTCGTCTCTTCTACAAAAGGAAAAACATTTCAGTAATCATGGCATGTCACAAAGTACCAAAATATGATTCCCCATTACAAACGGAGGCATTTAAGACCAGGGTGATTGAGTGTGAATTTTCTAATCACAGTGGTGCCCGTGGGCTGACTAGCCCTCGTTTGGCAAAAACGTTATTAGGGTTTTTGAATAGTAGAAACTTTAAAAAAATAGAAAACAACTTTTTGAGTATTTCACAATAACTGTTTTTGTATTTTTCTCTGTATTTTGTAAAGGAGATCATCGTATAATTTGCTAATTCTACTACAAATTATTCGGTGATCCGTGATTGTGTAAAAAAGGCTCGGTAAATCCCCTTTAAATGGCAGAAAAAGCTAACCGGATAACGACCTGTCGGCTGTTGCTGTATCCTACGTTGCCTTGTATCTCGTCGTGGGTAGGAACTGGAGGCAAAGTGGTCAGCAGGCCACGATAGACTACAATTCGCTTAGGATATGGACGTTTGTATCAATGGCAACGTTGTGTCACGACACATGATTCTTGATTCTGCGCACAACTTTTCATAAGGTAAGGCGCTTGTACAAGCACGTACAGCTTGCGTCATAAATTTAGGTCTGGACCATTGCATTGCTGGAGATTGCAATGTACATTATGAATCCCATCTGTGGCTGCCTCCTGTGTCAGCACGCCCTTACGGATTTCACAATCCAATGTGAAAGCAACAGCTTCAGAATCCTGCTGTCAGCGGGGTACGCAGTCAGCAGTCTGCCGTCTAAGTCAAAGTCAAAAGTCAGACGGCACCAAACTCTGCCCAGAACTTCTGAAATAGTAACTCCACTGCACTACTGTGCATATGCAACAGGTTGCAGAGAAAACAGAAGTTTGCTGACTGAACAGGCTCTCCCTCTGTCAGAGGGAAGCTTGTGCAGGCAGCAGGTTTTTGGTACTTCTTGTGTTCTGACTCTTGCCAGAACATATTCCGGCAATGCAGTGGTCCAGACCTAATTTTATGACACAAGCTGTAGGAATCAAGCATTTCAGATGTGGTAGCGCACAAGCCTTGATATGCAATGGTAGGTAGCTATTTGCATGGGACATCATCACACATGCACAGTAGGTAGCATATGCACCACTAATGCCAGATTTGCTGTCTTTGCAGTTACACCTATGAGGTTTTGCACCCCATGTAGCTCTGTTGTAACTCAACACTGGTGCAAAGCTTGACTGCTTAGTATCTTGTGCATACCCTCTGCTCTAGTGCTGGTCTGCAGCCAAGCTGAAGACAGCTTTTTCTGTCCCTGCAGTTACACCTATGAGGTTTTGCACTCCATACAGCTCTGCTGTAACTCAAAACTAGTGCAAAGAAAGACTACTCAGTGTGTTGTGCATGCGCAATGGCTAGG
>JAABUW010010331.1_pt1 | contig 10404 bp, 10 predicted proteins | sample 5560081 | NCBI WGS metagenome assembly JAABUW01 (sample SAMN10711882, study PRJNA513363) | rock metagenome | isolation source: Antarctica rocks | place: Antarctica: Victoria Land, Knobhead sud | reverse complement strand
TACCAGTCATTTCCTGATCAGCGTCCGGAATGCAAGTACATGATCGTCAACCGGGACGCCACTTGATCGCCTTCAGCGCCCGACTAGGCGGTAGTGGTTCTCGGTAGCTAATGGTCTCAGAAGCTTTGAGTAGTGCTATGAGTGTAAATGGTAAATGGACTTGTACACTCTGTTGATTGGTGTAGGTGTCAAGGCCTTGTCCTGCTGCCGAGATGAGCTCGAACTCCCGAGTTCCCTATATCCCCTACGTTGACGGAACCTCTCTGTTTTACTCAAGCTCTTATCTCTGCTGATGCTACCTCTCTTTGTAACGCTTGCCGCCGTGCAAGCATGTCTTGTACACGCCTTTTCACGCAATCCATCTGTCATCCAGCAAGGCTCTTCAAACACACGCCAATAGTAACGACACCCGTAACAACATCACCCGCATATGGAGCCACCCCGTAGTTTCCGTACGCTTCTTGCGCAGACAATGCTTGGAAGGAATAGCCCTGGCAACACTTCTTCGAAGCAAACCTCTGAAAGGTCCACCCGGTGGCTTCTGCTGCTAGACAAGCTTCATGGCCCATGGCTGCTCCGTCGGGATTGAGCCGATTGACGACATTACTTGGTCTTCCCGGCGTACCAATAAGGTCGATGTCCTCAACTTCGACATGATCCAGATCTTGCGCTACTTCCTCTGGCATTGACTGACAGTCACAGTTTCTGGAGCATTGACGGGCATAGGCGTCATGGATTTCTTGGACAAAAAAGACGTTATGACTGTCGTCATTGTCACAGACAACCCTTGCGCCATCACATCGGCAACCAGCTCTATCACAGAGGTCCACGTTGTCTTCGATATAGTCTATACCACCCCATCTATCAATGTATTGAATTGAGTCGACTGCGCCCTGACGGCTTATGCCCGTTGCGTGCATGTTCAGATTCCCTGGAGGATAAGGGGGCCCTGGAAGCCGGCCTGGACACTCTGCAGTCTGCGGTCCACTACGTCAATTATCAATATCTCAGGTGAGACTTTTCAAACTCACATAGAAGGCACGCTTGTCGAGAGTCCTCGGCGCTTCGACGTACTCTAGGGGAGAACTCAACACTACGGTAGTACATAGAGTCATGTCGAGAAGCCATAATAGGCGAGGTCTTCCATTGCGCATGTTCCGTAACAGGTTAATTGGACCGAATTGGGTGAGCTGGCCCAAGCCGCGTAAGCTAGTCGCAGTCGCTTTCTCTGCTGAATGGACTCATCTGGCGCTGATGCGGAGTGAGCTACATCTTTATAGCAATTCACAAATGCGTGAATTCGCCCGACTCGAACTGAAAAAAAGAAACGTGGATATCGCGCCATCGAGTCACCGCGAATCCTAATCCACAAACTTTACCCCCACAGGCAGGTGTGGGACTTCTAGAAGGGAATTACATAGCTTGTCTCACATGAGCCGCAACAACAAGCGCAAGGCCATACGAAATGCGCCCCAACAGCCGCCACAGGATCCGGATCTACCGCACTGCAAGGTCGCTTCTGTCTCATGCATACATGTCTATCGCAGAAAACAATGCTGGACTTTGGTGCATGTGAAATTCATTGAAGTGGCCTCGATTCAACACCAAGTAGATGTGTAGGAAGTAAAAACCGAGACTTGAACTAGAATTTGCTATCTAGGCTCTTTGAGTTGGCTCGAGCGGAAGCAAAGGCGCTTTGTCGGAGCTCATCACACCATTTGACGACTCTCCAAGAATTCTCTTGTTCTCAATATATTGCGCGACACGTTTGAGCATTGCGTCTTGTGCAGCGCTCTTCCTACAAAGAAGTAAGCATTGGGATCAGCTCGCTCAGGGTATGATCCAATGATTGCTCCAACGTGACTGCAAAAGGATGAATCCCATGCGCCGGTAAGATATGGTTCACCCTCTGTACTTGGCACTCGTCGGAAAACCGATTTGTCGGAATGATAATGAATGTATAAAACAGTGGAGACCCATAGATAAAGAGGCAAATCGTCAAAGCCTCTACCTTATTCAAAGAAAACACCCAGCAGTATACTCGAAGAAGGTATTGTAAAGGTTCGGCGCGTGATGGAGCCCTTACAAATGACCCTGCCAGCGCATGGGATGCCAGATAGGAGGTACTGGAAAACATACTTCAAGAAGAGACTGATCTGAATACTACTCAACTTGCCCGTCAACACTGTCAACCTCGCCATCTTCTCTCCCACCTCATCTTTCCGCATCAGAAATTGTACCCTCTTCCACAATCTTTCCGGCTCCTGCTCGCTTCGCTTGAGCACTACCAATATCTAGAGTTAGTATACCGTTTTTGAATCATCGAGTCAAGCGAAGGACAAGTCTTGGAGCGTATGGTGTTTTGACATGGCTGGGGACACGCTTAAAGGGGGGGGGCGAAAGTGCTTGGAAGGTGCAACTGACAGCCGTCCGCCTCGTAGAAGAGTCGTATACAATCCTTCAGGAGCACCTGCACCTCCTCGTAAAGTGATGGATCGTTGTACCCGACTCCCGTCGCATCATTCGGTGAAGAGTGATAATCGGCGAAGATGTACTCCGCAACACGGTTGATCTCGTGTTGCGTGCTACGCAGGTCAGCGATGAGACGTGCTATTTCCGTGGGAGCGGAGCGTGTCGAGGTATGCAATGCGATGTACGAAGCGAAGAGGCCGAGGGCGAAAGTGAGGATCCCGACAATGGATGCGGTTGTCGATAGGGGGCTGTCGGTAGTCGGACAGCAGCTCGGTGCAGAGGTTGATGGGCTTGTCATTGGTTAAATGTAGGCCTGCATCGCTCTGGACCGAAGCACAGCGCGCATGACTTATGTGCTTTTAGAAGTACTTTACATGTATGTAACCGGTCGTTCCAACCAGGGTTTGGCTAGTTTTACATGCGCGTGCTTTGCGTGTACGGAGTCACAATTCTCGGCTGTTGCAACGAGCTCCGAAAAATGAGAGGAGAGACATGATGTGTTCCTCAGGCTCGCTTAAAAAGAGCTGAAAGTAATCTAGTATAATTATCTAAACAGTGAAGTGAAGCAAAGCATACGACATCGGCACAAGCTGGCTTTGGCTGCTCAGCCCTTGGCTTCCCAGATTATCTCCGATAGAAAGCCTTGGTTCGACGTGCCTTATACGCATCTTACCAGCATTGTACAGACCAACACCGAACGCCTTTCCCTCCCAAATTCGTATCAGCTATTCGTCAAAAACTTTGGGCGGAGACATTTGCGGGCTGGGGCTAGATTAGCGACAGACGGCCAGAAGATTAGGGTCGCTTACGGGGCTGTTGAGTATGCTATTTCTCTTGTTGCGTCCCTTTTTGATATGGCTCTTCAGCGCGCTCGAGTCAAGTGGCTTCAATAATTCAAAGCTGCATAATAGCTCCCCAGACACCGACATAACGGCCCCCCAGTTATCGAACTCGCCGCAGTACTGCGATACTCTCAGCACCAAAATAGACACGGACGGGTTTGACACTCACATTCGGCGCCGAGAAGACTGTCACCAAAATTCGATCGTTGAAGAACTCATAGCCGTCTTCAACCACCATGTGCGCTCTGCAGACAAGATCGAAATCGTGTCTTTGTAAGAACTCCATAATGACTTTCTTTCCAAAACAGTAGCTCACACCCCTTTCGTTGGCTTCCCAATCGGTCTCCATATCCGCCGGATCACTCCAAAGGAGGTCGTTCAGCAAACCGTAATCGGGCACATCTGTAGGTCTCGCAATCTGTCGGATATCGTCCATGTGCTTGAGACTTGGCGAGAGGCCTCCGTGAACGCAAAATATTTTGCCGGCGACAATGGACGCAATCGGCAGACAGTTGAACGTGTCCACGAAGGTTTTCCATATCTTGATATTACATCTTCGCTTGCATTCGTCATAGAAACCATACACTCTCGTGACATTGGCGCACTCATGGTTGCCTCGAAGAAGGAAGAAATTCTCCGGAAATTTCAATTTGTAACAGAAGAGCAACAAAATAGTCTCTAAGCTTTGCTTTCCTCGATCTACATAATCCCCGAGGAACAGAAAATTAGCATTAGGGGGAAAGCCGCACATCTCGAACATTCGGATAAGATCCGTGTACTGCCCGTGCACGTCCCCAACAATCTTGACTGGCGCTGATAGCTCGAGCAGAGCAGGCTGCGATAGCAGTACCTCGCGCACGGCAGTGCAGACTGCCGTGATTTCGGCGTTCTTCAGGCACACCGCTTTCGTGATCTTGGTCGAGTAACCGGCATCGAGCAGACGGGTTATCATATCGTCCAGTTCCGTTGAGCCCAGCTTTTCGAGCTCCATACCCGGCGAGCTCGCTCTTTCCTCTTCTCGAGCTTTGCGTGCTTTCTTACTTTCCGGGGCCCGTGGATTGATCATGTTGTCCCGCTTGACAAGAATCGACTCTTTAGGTTGCTCATTATGCGATGGATGCAGTGCCCCTGTCGGAGGTGCGTCGGATACATGGTCTACCTCCCCTTGTCGTTGCGCCTTGCTGATCGCGCTATGCCCTTGTCCGACCGAGGGTGATAATGTAGGCGATGGAGGCGCAGCCGGTGAACCTGTGCGTGCTGGACTAGGTACATCTGCCTCATCCACGATCGGTGGGGTAGAATTTTGTGTGGATGCGCCTTTTCCTTTGGCACCATCCCCCTTCTCAGTATCATCAGAGCGACCGTCTACTGCGTTGGAAATGTCGACTTGTGAGAACGAAGAACGAGGACTGTCCGACTTAGATACTCCAGGTATTTTGGATCGAATGGAGCCTCTGAATGAGCGTGACGAGCCTTGGGTATCTGATTTGCTGAAAGAGGGATAAGCCTGCAGCTTGTCACCTAGAGATCGGTCCAGAGAAGTTGAAGACGCGTTCCGAGGGGTCTTGGAGCCTTCACGGTCCTTTGATGGCTGCTGGCCCATGCTATCTCAAGCCGCCAACCTTCCAAGCGCCAGCACGTACAATAAGGATCGAGGCCCAGATTGCGCTATCACAGGTTGGACTCTTGCTGCTTACCCGAGTTCTAGTAACTGCGATCGTCTCGAACTTGATGCTCGCTATGAAGTTCTGATATGTAGGAGAATGGCGGTACAGGCGTTAGGGAGGATCGAAGAGAATGGATAGGTAGCACAACAAGTGACTGTCAACGAAGGACCATGAGCTTGCCTTGGTTGACTGCCGGGGCTGTAGTCGATTCAAAAAGGCCGGGCAGTGGTAGAGATCGTGGCCCGACTCGTCAGGCAAGAGGTGGTGAAGCAAGTGGCCAGCCAGGATCAGATAATTTTGTGATGTCGGCTGAAAATGAGCCTGTGCTGCTTCTCCCAGACCCGGGGGCCTTGTAGGCGTCTATTGATGGAGATCACAGCTTGAGCTATAGGCAGAGGCTTAAGAAAGGCAAGCTTGTAAGCTGTCTGCAACTCTCCGGCGTATCTTGAAAGATGACCGCAGATGTATGCGGCGCACTTGGGGACGACGGAAACCGGGCGTATACGCGGCGGTGCAAACGGTGGCTGCAAGTCAGTCGGTATCCCGAGATGGTCAAGAGAGTGGAAAGTGAGGGCGGAGTGTACATGTACCTCGTGGCATTATACTTGTAGCTGGAAGATTAATGCAAGGTACGGAGTAAGGTATGATGAAGTGAAGCCACTTCAGAGCTAGAGTAGCGCGTCCGCCAAGCCTTCCGACAAAGCAACCGAAATGGCCCCCTCAGCCCAGGCATCCATTCCCAGCTCCCCAGCGAGCCCAGGTCATCATGTTTCTACGCATGACAGACCACGCTGCTCCTCCGTACACTTGAATCACATAGTCTTTTGGTAGAAGTACCTTGTTCCAAACAATCCTTCACCCTGCAGCTAACATGCCGTCACGGAAATCCGTAAACCACGCTCGTTCTAGCCTTAGACGTCGACCTCAGAGACTACCGCATTTTCGGGCTTTTGTGCTGCGCGCCTCTCGATCATGACTCTTCCGCTTCGACCTTCGTGATATGCTGGCCGGGGACCACAACTAACCCAAGGAAACGACTGGTCATGTCGAGCTTGACCGTCATTGACGATGCTGACGCGCCTGCAATTGCGGAGGCCTTTTCGACAGCGCTGGTGCTGGGAAGCCGATACTCGTAGGTTTGGGAAAGGATGATGTTGCAATCCTGAGACTTTTCAGCTGCGGGTTATGGTCTATCTTCTACGACCTTACTTTGTCGCTGCACTTGAACTCACCAACGAACATTCGAGTGTCGGTCGTGTGGAGACGTAATCGTTTCCCTAGGAAAGATCCGAGATATTGGATCGCCGAGTCATTGTGCATGGCTTCGGCCCGTCCTTAAGCGTCAGATCTCGTATGGAGTTATCTACTGTAGGTAGGTTGAAATCCCTTTTGCGTAGTCTGCTTGTCCCGTCATGTTTACTTATCCGTTCCGGATTACCTTAGATCGGCTTGTGATCACGTGATCAAGGCTTCGAAGCTCGCAGAGTCAACGAAGTATCTTCAAAACGCTCGAATCTTGAGAAGGTCCACGTAAGCAAAGGAAATGGTGTTCTCTGCTGGGCATCGAGTCCTAGGTCGAAACATTTTCGGCGCCGCGGTGCAATTATAACAACGAGATTGTTCGGCCTCACTTGTGGTGGATGTGCAACAAGCCTTTCAGCTCCAAGTCCTTATGTTCTCCAGAGCGACAGTGTCATAGCCAGGCTTTGACGTAATTTCGTGGCCAGTGCGCTCTAGCAAACTGATGCCTGAGCTCCAGGACCTCTCGCCGGCCATTGCACTGTGTTGTTGGAGCCTGGGTCAGGTCCAAAGATTACGCTCGTTATTGGGCCATCTAGGAGCTTAACATTTCTCCACGGCTATCATGACCGTACACCATCAACCTAGGCATAAATACTTCGTATGCGTGTTTTTCAGTTGTTGCATTTATGGTTTGACGTGTGTTGTTCCACTATTCTGGTTCCACCCTGAGCGGTCTCTCAGTGGCAGCTATGAAGCTTTATGGCCAGTCTTTACAAGAGGTGATGCTACATTGACTTCTTTTCGCGAGTCGCCGTATGTTCGAGGATAAGAACGCGCTCAGTGACGCGTGCACAGACCTCATCTGCAAAACTCACTTCCAACCCCCTCAGTACCACATCCTCACAAAATGCTTTTGACCGACATGGCTCCATAAAGGTCGGCCACCTCATCTATGTTCAATAGCTTATCGGTGCTTTTTACTGTTCGAAGATGTCTGAATCCAATTATGAGGCTGTCAGCAGAAGCCCCAATCACAAGTGGACTCTGGAGCAAAGAGTTACTCTTTGTACCCTGATCGATCTGTATGAAGTTACTTGGGTCGGAGCGCGAAAAATATTCAATGCTCTTTTCGCAGATGAGCTGCCGTCTTCCACAGGCTTGACAAGTGGCGCTCTATTCAGCATGCGCCATCAATCGCGCCAAAATGGATGGATTTATACCGGACAATGGAACTCCATCCGAGCAGCAATCGAGGCGAAAGCCTTTGAACTCGGAATACATCTACCACCTAAAGCGCTACCTGAAGGAGTCATCGTATTTCAAGAGCTCGCTAGAAACAAGTCTAAAGTATCATCATCAATCTTCGAAGCCGAGCCGCGAGTACTCGACGATCTTGGATCCGCCGATGAATCTAGTGATACTCTCATTGGAGATGACTACGAAGAACCTGTAACACCTTGTAAATCCCGCGGCCGTCGTCCTCCAACACTTACAATTCCTGGACTGATGACTTCCTGTCCTTATACGCCGCTCCCCGGTAAAGGAGCCCAGACATGGAAAGGTACACCTAGACTAGTCTTCAGGGCTTAGTAAGTTGCTTCTGGTCGATACATGTTGCACTGCATCTCAAAGCATAGTCACAAGATGCGCTGTATTGTTTTGCTTCAATGAAGGTTCTACAACGGGACTGTCCGCTCAAGAAGCATTGCTGACCCTGGACCTCTCAATAGCTGCGAAGACTCGCAGGGAACCAACTCATTGAGTCACTTTCGAGCGGGCAATTTCGTCGAGACAGCCACTATCCCTGACAGTCCTGATCCGAAGAGTGAATATTATAGAAAGGAAGCAGCGAGACATATTCAGAAGGCCCACTCAGGCCCAACCCCTTTCATTGTAAGCAATTCCATTGTGTGGGATGAGAGCAGTCGTTGCTAACTTTTCGAAGTCGGTAACTGAGAGTCTGCTTCGTGTGTACAAGATAGCCTCCAAAATGGGTACGACATCCAAGATTGCGATCCTTGATCTCCATGAAGCAATTGGTCATCGAGAGCTTGCACAATGCAATCCCGTTCAGTCGCTCGATCTTCAACAATATACTCGAGAATGGTATACAGGCTCAGGGGAGTGGCTTATCTGGGGCGCCACGAGTGCTATTGTAGGCACCGCTTCCCTCGCAGATATGGACTCCCTCCCCACGATTTCAGGTCATGACGATCCGGTCTCTGTAAGTAGCCTTGAATCTCATCCCAAATTGGCCTGGCCGACTGGCGTTGCTTTCGATGTGATAGAAAGATGAAGACCTAAATCATGAACGTCCATATGCACAAGAGTAGCGCTAAATTCGAGATATCTAATAGTTCGAAACAATACGTGCTAGCAAAGGCACCATCCATGCTCGTATCCAAATATCACGAGAACGTGCTCCGTGTACCTTCCAGATCGGAAGAGCGATCTCACAACTAGCAAAAGGTTCGTACCAATCGTGACTTATGCTGAATCAGGCGATAAGTCTTAGAACACTTTTGTCGAAACCAGCTTAACAGAATGAGCTGCAGCTTTGTCTCTCGAAGCTGATGCTGAATTTTTTACATCTTATAGTTTTCCAACTACCCCGTAAACTACTCTCCGACTTTGTAGGCTGCGTTGTGAATGATTTCAAACTGGAGCACCGAGGGCCTTGGAATAAGAATCGAGCTTTTATCGACGGTATAAATTTCGGTTTCGAAGAAAATATGATCAGCGATCCCGCATTGGAGAACCAGTCTCTCGATAGTTTTGTTGACAGTCTGTATCACTATCTGGAATCAGCCGAATCCAGTCAAAGCATCAAAACAGCCATGACTACGCCATTCAACTCCATAGAATTGGTTTCGTCGGAAGATTCGGAACGAAAACCAAAATTGGTGCGTAAGATTCCGCCGACATTGTCCATGTCTTCACAAGGAGATAAGAGGATTAAGCGGGAACCCATGGATGAAGGGTTCTACTTATCTGGACGAAGTGTCAAGCAAAGCGGCGAGGTAAAACGAGAAGCCTCGTCCTTGATAACGCCAGATCATGAATGGAGGACAGTAGAGGGTTGGGGACCATTCGTTCTCGCATATAAGCCTTGTGGTCTTTAAAGTTGTGGTGGATTGGCTGCACGAAGTTGAGATCTTGGTGACACAAGATATCCGCTATTGTGGTGATTGTTGCATGGGGTCTACAACGCTACTCTTAAGGCGAATATGGCTATCAAGCTCAGCGTTGTAAAGAACGGTTGCGTCGTGTATGCAGGGGTTTCAGAGCTGTGTGGAAGCGGAACCTGTGTTTTATCTATAAAAGTGCAAAGCGTCGTGTCGAAGATCACGAGCAGGAACCACCGTTGTGGCTTGAAAGAGTCGGCCCTCATGAGAAGTGAAGCAGGTTGGCAAAGCTACTGATGACGTTACCCGTGCAATCTAGCGACTTGTCGGCTCCTCAATGAATGCAAAATGTGGCCTTGAGAGCCATCAACATGAAATGACTTTGCAATATTACTTGGAAGAGCAATCCCTCCTGAAAGTCAGAGTCCTATATAGTGGACCTGGGGCGGTGGAGGACCACGGGAAAAATTCAGAGCAACAGTAACAAAGCCGGGGATTATACAATAGATTTAGCTCCCGAAACTTGATACACGGCACAAGCAGAAGAGCAACCCCACGCTCAGCATTTGAAAGCTTTGCGCTTCGCAATCCAGGGTATTGAATTTCACCATCGATAGCAATATTCAGGGCTTTACTTGGATTGAAGGTTCTAGGCTGAGGCCATAAGTGAAACCCGATCTGTTTATGCGCAGAACCATACGCGGATAATCCGTTATCAAATGTCTTGCTCCCGGTCGGCTAGAACCTCGAGAATGCCTTCACTGCCTTGCCTGTGCGAGGTAGGACGCGCAGTACATTGAACCGAACCTGGATAGCCAGACCTATTAGTATCACCGTAACAGTATATGGAGAGAGTCCAAATCCGACAGCGGATCCAACGCACCGTCTTGCTTAATGGCCTACACTGCCCGACGGTAACCTGGTCGCCTTCTTCGACACGGAACGCCGGCGAGACGTGCGCTGCGAGGTTCTTGTGGCGCTTCTCATATCTGCTGTACTTGGGAATGAAGTGGAGGTATTCGCGGCGGATGACAAGAGTTCGGTGCATTTTGGTAG
>JAABUW010010329.1_pt1 | contig 10405 bp, 17 predicted proteins | sample 5560081 | NCBI WGS metagenome assembly JAABUW01 (sample SAMN10711882, study PRJNA513363) | rock metagenome | isolation source: Antarctica rocks | place: Antarctica: Victoria Land, Knobhead sud | reverse complement strand
AAAAGGGTCCGGTGACGACTCTCTTACAGCGGCGTCACCGGACCCTTTTCAATGCAAGCTTTCTTACAAGGGGCGTCCTCGAGCTCATTAGACTCTCTTACAAGGCCTTCACTGCACCCTTTTATATGAAGCCCTCAAGCTCTACCTGGATACGCCATATATTAAGGCTTCCCTGTTTTCACACTTTGAGTTATGGGTCTGGGCTGCAGCGGCCGCCACGCGCCCAGGCAGCGTGCAGCCCGCGCGCTTGTTCGGTGGGTGACCCCGCTGCGGACGGGCGGGGCCAAAGTGCTGCGATTCAGGGCCGCACCTTTCGGTTCGACGCGACCGCGGCAGCCGGGACCGACGGTTTCGAGTGGGGAGGAGCGGGTGGCCTTTCTTTGTGGCAGCCTTCGGTCAGGCGACGGGAAGGGGGCTGCCGCGTCAAGCTACCATTTGCAGATGGCAGTGCATTAGGGTTGCTCCAGGGCAGGGTCCAGACTCACATTTGAAGCACCAGTATACTGCATGCCGCTCATGCCGGAAGGGGACGGAATGGGCAGGAAGCAGACGTCAATGCTGAGCACTGAAATGGTGTTCACCGCCTGTTGGGGGTGCACAATGGCGCAGACCACCAAGTGCTGTCTGAATGTGGTGACATTGCGCAACCAGCCACAAACAGCCGCTGTTGACCGAGCAGCCATATCCACCCCCCAAGGTGCTGTGTGCGGGTCAGACAGGAGGGCAGTGAGCTCACTTCCAGGACCGAGCGGCGGCACCGCGTCCACCTGGCTCCGTTTGTTGGACAGGCACGCCTTCACAATGCCGGTCTCCGCATCCAGCATGAGTATCTGTACAGCGTGCACGGCACAGGTACGGAGTGACGCAGAATGTAAGGGCGTGACACAGCGCATCTGCATCGCCCGAACAGAAAAATACCGACTCGCAGGTTGTGCGACTTGTGCGGCGACGATGCATGTGACTGCAATCTGGAATGCGTGGGAAGAGCTGCAGATGTGGTGGGAACGACCCTCCCAACATGGACCGCCTGCGTTTTTCCACGCAACTCGGGAGGCGGGACACGGCTGGAGGCTGTGCGCGCGAGGACCAGCAGCAGATTTGATGCTGCGGCGGACCTTGTTGAAGTTGAAGGAGGCCGCAAACATGATCTTGGGCTTGCCGCCCAGCAGGTTTTCCTGGGCTAGCCGCGTCCACCGCACCATGCGCGCCAGCGGCAGCAGCCTCACGCTCACCACATGGTCGTAGAACACCACCGACCCTGCGGCAGGGAACATGGCACCACCCGTGAAGGCATGTCGATGACATCAGGCCGGGTGTCAGGAGTGCCAGAGAGGATCAGCAGGCGCGCTGGGGGTTGGGAACTCCGTGACACCAGATAATTTCATACATACAGCTGCTCGGATGAAAATATAGTTATGTATATGAGAACTGGATCAGTGTTGACCATGTACAGGTGACCATTGATCCAGTTCTCATATAATTTCATACATACAGCTGCTCGGATGAAAATATAATTATGTTTATATGAGAACTTGATCAGTGTTGACCATGTACAGGTGACCATTGATCAAGTTCTCATATACATAATTATATTTTCATATGAAGAACTACTCGGATGAATGAATAATTATGTATATGAGAACTGGATCAATAGTCACCTGTACATGGTCAACACTGATCCAGTTCTCATATATCTATGTGACTGTAACCAGTTTCTCATAACTCTTGCAAATGGGGCGGCCGGAGAGCACACACAGCATTCCCATTCCCTCCCGTAATTACAAACCTATGTATAGCTGCTCGAATGAATAAATAATTGTATATATGAGAACTAACAGGTCCTTGTGCGGAGTCAGACAGGGCTTCCAGGGGCACTCGCTGCTCAAAAGTCACAGGAGCTCCCAGAGTGCTTTGCATGCACATGACGCTAGTGGTGCCAACAGCGATTGCCTTCTTGCAGACCATTTGGCCCGTGTGCTGGCATGCCGTTCGAACGGTAGCTTCATGGATGCGCAGTTTTGATCCAACTTGTTCCCAGCAGTGCGCTCACGTGGAAGGCCGTACAGCATATGTAGGCTTCAAAGTCGATTTCTTTCTCACCTAGAAGGCCGTGCAGCATGGAGGGGTGCAGCGGCGCCTGGTCCTCCACATCCAGCACCTGCATCCCACCATGTCCCTTGATCGTATGATTCTTCTTGATTGCAGCTTGTATTCGTGACTGCCTCACAACGAGGTAAAGTAGCTGAAGATGAAGAGATGATCTCCCTGCCCGGCAGCAATGACAGTGTGACCTCTGCGGCACCTGGTCCATGAGCAGCTCCTGGCCGTTCACAAAGCGGTACAGCACCCGCAGCGCCGGCGGCAGCGCCACGCCCAGCGCCGCCTCCGCTGCATCCAGCTCCGCCTCCGTCGCGCCGGGTCTGCAGGCGAGCAATGTGTCGGTGGGTCTCGCACCCGATCAAGTAAGCTGTGTGGGCAAACAACTTGCAGATGCACACAGAGACGCCTGTGTCACACCCCCTATGCGGCTTCAGCGGTGGACACCGAGAAAAGTGTGTCCAGACGACGCTGCCATACCTGAGGGACTCGGCGACAACCGGCAGATTGCGCTGCAGCCAGGCGAAGATGGCCGCCCACACGCGGCAGGCGCGCGGCGCGAGCGGCCCGTAGCCGGCGAATCCCCGCTGCCATGTGGCGTACGCCTCCCTGCCGTCAGTCGAGGCAATCGTCAAGAGGCAGAAGTGTCTGTGGCAGTTCTGACTCTTGGCTGTCGACAGCATTTGATAGGCGAGTCACGTTCGGCGTCATGCAGCGTTGAACTCGAGCCTCCTCGGGGGGAGGGGGACACAGCCAGATGACGAAATCATGACGCCACGCAGAGCCACACCTGAAGGAGCTGTGAATGATGCCGTCTGGCCACAGCGGCGCATCGATGCCCCACTCGCGGCGGCAGAGGTCGCGCCACAGCAGCTCGTCCGACAGCAGGCTCCGCCATCCGCGGCTCACACACGCCGCCACGCCGCAGTCCCTGCCCGATAGATGGCTGCATGCGCCAGGAGACAAGGCTGCTGCGAAATCACAAAAGGCAACCACTCCCCGGATCGAGGCCCAGAAAGACCTTACACAAGCGACATCTGACAAAACATGAGGTGCATGATCATACCTGAAGACGTGCAGCAGGCAGTCCGAATTCGGGATGCCCACGTCGATGGAGGCCATCCCGCAGCCCACGTGTGCGGCAGCCGGCCACGGCAGAGTCACGCAAATGCAAAAGCCAATGGATCAAGGGGTTATTGCTGCAGTCGCTGCCGGAGAAGGCGAGGATGGATGGGTCTCACGCACGGCAGCACGTGCTGCGACGAGAACGAGAATGAGGGCTTGTGTGTTGCTGGGGTGCGACTCGCTGAACATTAGTCAGCTGGGGGCACGCAGCCGAGGCCGCTGCAGGTGAAACTCGTTGCACCGGCAGGAGCGTGATCGGAGTCGACTCTGGCTGTAGACTTTGGCGGTAGACTGTGGACCACAGGTAATCTGACTTTACAAGTCGATGAGGCTTAGGACATCGACCCCTGGACCGCGAAACCACTAAGGGGGTGAAGCACCACAGATTGATCGCCTGCGCCCTGCTCCCTTTCACTTGGATACTATTGTCGAGCTTCTGCAATACGTCACAATGGCCCTGCGCAAGTTTGCCTCGGACGCAGTGTCGCGGTGTGGGCTGAGCTTCCGGAGCCACCCGGCTCTGGTGAACTCCACCTTCGCACAGGCCAGCCTGCCGCGGCTATTCGCCACAGGTCTGTTTCTGTGCACCGCCATTCTGCTAACATGTGTATAGCAAGCGTGCGTGGGATCCATGGACGTTGCTGCACAGTCTTCACGGTTCGGTGCATCTGTGCTGCAGTTGTCGACGGCCTGAAATACCAGGACTCGCACGAGTGGGCGAAGGTGGACGGCGACATCGCCACAGTTGGCATCTCCGACTTTGCGCAGGTGATCGCCGCGTCGCCTCACATGCATGCCTTGTGTGATCGATCTGCGCCGCAGCCAGGCATCTTGATGGATCAATCACTTTAGCGGCTGTCGCTTGTGCTGCAACAGGCAGAGCTGGGCGACATCGTGTACGTGGAGCTGCCGGAGGTCGGCTCCGAGGTGAAGCAGGCGGAGCAGTTTGGCGTAGTCGAGTCTGTGAAGGTGCGCAAGCGCATGAGCCGCTTGCCTCTTCGGAGCACGTGCAGCACATGAGCGAACTGCATGGCGGGCAATGCTGTGTGGGACGCATGGACTGGTGGCACGGAGAGTCTCTGAGCGCACAGGCTGTCCGAAGCTTCTGCTGTGGTTGCGCAGGCCGCCAGCGATGTCAACTCCCCGGTCAGCGGCGAGGTGACAGAGGTCAACTCAGCCCTGGTGGACGACCCGTCGCAAGTGCGCACCTGATCTGACACGGATGCGCTTTGCGAGCTTCTGCCCTGTCCAGAATGTCATATCTTTGCAGCCTTGCTGGCAGACGACTTGCTGCATACTGTCCTGAGACATCCTGCGTGGCAGGCTGTGATCTGCTGCTTTCGGTCGCCATGCTGGAAACTATCTTGACATCGTTCGCCACCACGCAGGTGAACAGCGCGCCGTTCGACTCCTGGTTTATGAAGGTGCGTTTGTACATCTGCTGATACCTTAGCGGGGCATCCATACTGCCCTTTGCTTGATTCTGAAACTGTGTCAATCAAGCCCCTGTATGCTGCCAATCCTGCAGCCCGGAAAACACTTGAAGCAACATCCCACCGTAAAGATCTTGACCGCTGCAGGTCAAGATCTCTGACTCTTCGGAGCTGGACTCGCTCGCGGACGCCGCCGCGTACGAGAAGATGTGCGAGGAGGGAGGCGGCGACCACTGAAGGTGCATCCCTTTTTTCTACCGAGCCCTCTGCGATGGCAGTTGAAGTAGGAATCCGCTGCCCGATGGCCCTCCAGTCTTGGAGTTTCGGCAGCCGTACATGATGCCGCCCTTGTATGGTCTGCATGTTTCAATTTGAACCCCTGTTGGAGGCGTTTCAATGACCCGGCGTCAATCATATTGCCGCAGGTAGCCAGGACACCCCGGCAAAAAGCCCCGTCGAGCAGCAGCTCTGCCGGAGCACCGACACATGCGATTGATTGAGCCAGCTGGGCAACGGATCAGCCAACTGCTGTACGGCTGGTGCTCCGCTGACGGAGGCGCTGCTGCGTTGAAGATCGATCAATATCGCGGTTCTGGACGTAACTGCTCGAGTCATTGTTTGCAGTTCACAATTGCCTGACCGAAGAGAGACACTGTGGATTTCCAGCAAATACCTGGCGTGCCTGAGACGACCGAATCATCAATCGTCACGCATAGGAGAATAGTGCCCGCGTCTTTGGCGGCTCCTTCCACCCCTTCGCCACGTTCGGGCCAGCAGTACTGTTGTCACGTTAACTGGGCATCGGCCGGCCACGTCGACGCATCGGTCGGTCCACTAGCAGCGGGCCCGTTCTCATCGTCAGCCAGCGCGTCGTCGGCTCAGTTCAGCGGCTGTTCTTGCCTCGGCAGTGACTCGGTGAAGCCTACTCATGTCTCTTCCAAATTAACAACTGCCACATAGATTTGCATTGCTTGATGCCGGCATGCCTGCGTGTGACCAGTGTGAGGTGCTGTCGCGTGTTTCATATGGTGATGCGCAGGCGAGAGCTCTCGAAAACAGCAGAGGGCGTGGTGGGCTGCGCAGACGTCGGCCGTGGCCATGTGCCGCATGAACGTGGGGCCGCTGTCGCGGCAGCCGACTTGACGATGGCGGCAGCAAAGAAATGGAGGACGAATGGTGGCATGGAGGCAAAGGGGATGATGGCAAAAGGAAGAAAAAGAAAAAAACAAACAAAAACAAAGAAAAGTTGACGATGGTGTCCGCAGCGGCAGAGTTAACGCAGCAACTCCTTTTCACCAGGGTTTGACCGATTTGGGGTGCTCAGTTTTGACCTTTATGAACACTAATCAGCCTGAGTGAGGCTGGGACAGTGTAATATCTCTCTCTCTCAAATTTGCACTTGATCATCGCAATCCTGCACCGCCAGGGTGCTTTGCCACACAAGAAGTCGCGTTCGAGCGTTGTGCTGCTGCTGTGAATCACACCCCGACCAGCTTTGACCGCTGTGCGGCGCAGCTGAGCGGAACATGCGGCGGCACAACTGAGCGGCGCCGATAGTCGTGTTTGGACGGACGAGTCTTGGTTCAGACGTGCCTGCGAGCGCGGAAAATTTGACGGCGAGCAGCCGCACGCGAGAAGCATGGTATCCTGGTGGCCCTTTCGGTCTTCAGGTGGGTACCGTGAGATGTGGCAGGAATTGGCTCGTGATGCAAAAGCCCACTCGCTCCTGCATTTCTTGATGGCTTGAGTGCTGCTGTATCGACATCTGTTACAGGTCAGCAGCAAGCACGGCAGTCGCCGACGCAGCAGCCGCGGCAACCACAGCAGCCGCAGCTGCAGCCGCGAAACCAGACACTGGCAGCCGGCATGCCGCGGCAAGTTCAGGTCACAGTGGCAACGGAGGAGGTGGACTTTGACGAGCAGGCGCCCACCATCGAGGTCAGCGGCGCTACCAAGGAGGATATGTTCCAGGCGGTGGCGGCGCACCTCGCCAGCCGCAAGCTGCCGCCGCCGCTGGAGCTGCTGCTGTGGATCGACGCCAACTTTCGGCACAAGCCAAATTGGCTGCCAACAGGCGGCTGGGCGGACTGGATCTGCGTCATGGATGAACACCTGGCCAAACCTCACATGCGCATCCTGGCGATCATCGGTGCGTTCAATGATTCCGACGCCTTCCCGCCCATCTACGAGAGGAGGCCCCCAGAGCCCGAAGCTCGTATGACTGCACATAAGCTGATGCTAAATCCATACCGTCATTTGGCCGGTGCATGACATTAACATCTGGCCCAGCTGTGTATCGTGCCGTCGGCCCACAGTGTTGCTGCTGGGCTCACAGTAGGCAATGCTGTGATGCTGCAGCGGACGAGTTGCAGCAGGAGCCACAGCGGGTGCTGCAGATCATGGAGGCGAACAAGGCGGTGGCATTCGACCGGCAGATGCCCACCATCATCAACACCTGCCGTACCAAGGGGGAGGTGTACGAGGCAGTGGCGGCGCACCTCGACAGCACACCTCGGGAGCTGCTGCTGTGGTCCGACGCCGACTCGCACAGCCAGAAGGACATGGCCGAGTGCTCGGGGACCTACACGCGCTGGACCGATGTCAGCGAGCAATCCCTGGCGTCGCCTCACCTGCGCATCCTCGCCGTCGTGGGTACGTCACAGGCTAGCACCCCTTGCTCCAGAGGCTGATGCTTGCTCCTTGCTGATGTCTGCACGTAGTAAATGGCGGCCAGCCACCACAGCACAGCCTAGCGTCCTCTGCCAAGTGCGCGCTGCTTGAGGACAGCACAGCTGCTCAAAGACCGGTGAAGGACGACTGTGTTTGACCTTGAAACCCTACTGGTCTCCGAAACCAGTAGCGCTGCCAGGCTCTGAGCTCAGCGCGCGCCGCTGCTCACAGAGCATCATTCATAGCAGTCTAATGCTCACTCAATCAGCAGCAGCGCGCTTTGAGCTGCAAGTCTGAGAGCACCAGTGGTGCCAGAGCGCCGAAGGATCAACTTGAGCCACAGCTCTCCGACACTGGTCGCGGCCACCTTCCTTGCCAGCAGCACTTCGCTATGTAGCGCACTCACGAATGCGATAATGATCAAGTTCGCTGTCCCCTGTGCAGACGACGATACCTCTCTGCGGCAGGATGAGGACGTGCCGCTGCTCACGGTGCGCTTTCGATGTAGTGTTGGAAGGTCCTGTAGCCTGTCGTGTTTCAGCGGCATGACCTGGGAGCTTCCAAATCACACCCAAGCCAGATCATCATCTGGTCCGGTCCACACGTTGTCTTCGTGCAACACTTATTTACTTTGCTCCTGTTCACTTTGCTGCAGCTAGGAAACGCAGAGCACATTCCTACTCCGCTGTTGTCCGGCAGCTGTGGGCACTACTCCTGCAAGATCTGTTTCACCGCTTGTTCTTGTCTAGCACTGTATTGCTGAATGCATGCAGCCGCCGCAAAATGACTCGCGGCCATCTACCCTCCGCGAGCGGCACTCTCGACGCCAGTGTCCAGATGAGCGGGACACCAGGACTTCAGCGGAGTTGTGCAGCAGCAGGCAGCTGCGGTAGCTGACGGCGCCACAAACTCGATGCGCACCGTGCAGGCGAAGCAGATGCCAATCTGATTCAGTGCTGTGTGGTTTTCCTGGGTCCTTATGTTGGTCCAAACGTGCGTGGAGTCTATATGTACAGCAGATAGTGCGCATGTGTATGTGCGAATCTTGTCACTGTTGGCGGCTGGAGTAGCGATGCGTTACTCACTCCTTCTTTTGTATGCGCGTATGCACATGTTGATGCCGCAGGAGTTGAATTGCGTCTCCAGTAGTGCTTTGCACGAGCTGCTCTGGTGTCTTTCAAATGAAGTCAGAATAGCCATGTCCAGAATGCTCGTTCCAACTCCTGGGAAGCAATGCCCTGTGCAAGAGTAGTGTCCCTACCGGTGGGGGCTCCGGCTCGACAGTAGCAGCGGCCTCCACAGCTGTCGGCTAGTGCCCTGCCGCCCACCAGTCGTGAACACGCCTTGAGTCTGGGTTTGCAGCAAGTCTCAGCTGCGTGCGTCGCTTCAGCCCCGTACGGCCGTGCAAGCGGCTCAGATTGCAGCAAGGCTTCCTGGAGGTCCGGCGAGGTCCCAGCGAGGTCCCCTGAGCCGGCGGCATGCCCCCGCCGGCGTCGGGCGGCGCCGGAAGCATTACCTACCCAGCATCGTTCCTCAGGTCTGAAGCTGGGGCCCTGGAAACCTTTTTGGCATGGGGCTGGGCTTGCATTGACTTATCGCCTTTGCCTTCGCCGTAATCGGCAGCCGGCAGCCACTGCGCCAGTGCGCTCGATGAGCTCAGTTGCACTCCGTGCAGACTGGGCTGCTTTTTTGAATAGGATTTGCAGGGAACCTCGAGCGGTCTCAACCCTAACCGCTTGCCATACTGAGCATGGGCAACTCACCCAGCTTTCATCCGCGCCCAAATGCTTGAGATTTTAGAATGCTACAATAAGAAAGGTGAGGGACAGAACTGTTGCATATTGTCTGTGGGTGACATTTTCATACTAACGCTCAGTGCATATGAGGCTCAAGATAGCAGCTCGCAGGCTCTAGCAACTGCAGCAAGCACCAACCTACCGCCGGCCCAGAACCAGCGGTGACTGATCAGCAGCAGGCATGCACGTTGTTTCGTGTGGATGCCCTCGTATGCACACCTACCAGGTTCGTAGAGTAACATTCCAATATTCATTCCTCAAGGTCTCGAATACAGCAAAGCCCGTTCCAATGCTGAAAGTGATTGATGACATTTCTGTACATCAGAAGGGGTGGCCGGCGCGGTCCCCCGGGAGGGTCCTGGAACCTTTTGTCAGCGTGTTTTGCTGCTGCTTCCTGGAACGTGCATCCAACAGTACCATCACCATTCAAACGTGAACGCGTGAAAGTTTACTCCGCAGCTTCGTAGCATGCCGAGTTCGCTGCCGCCATCGATGTCCAATTTACGCCGAGGGACACTGGGTCGCGTCAGCTGTGGCGTGGAATGCCGCAGGCTGATCGCTGATCAGGACTACGCAGCCAACCGTGATGTTGTAATTGCTTTCTGGGCTCACACCTCAGGCCTGCCACGCGAATACCACTGCTCTGCAGCGCTGCGCCATCGATCCTGCGGCGCACGGTTGGCCGGACGGAATTTCCAGGCGGAATTGCCTTGCTGTCCGTGCCGTTGCTGATCTGATAAGGCCTTCTTCTTTGTTCCGTAAATCGGCGCAGATGCTGCTTTGCACCATGCTCCGCACCACCATCGTTGGTTGCGTCGACTGCGGAGAATTGTGAATGAGCAGGTGCTGTCAACGCGTCAAAAGAGAATCTTGGCTTTGCTGGAGGGCGCACCCGGTGCCTTGCAGGGCCTTTGCAGGGGCCATGCACACCCCTGCTATGTGACGAGTTGATCCCGGTCAGTTGCGAATCACATGCTGGGTGCTGCATGCCTGTGCACATTGTGCAGCCACTGAATGCTCTCACTGATAGGGTGCCGCGTCATCGGCCCAGGGTGATTGGATAGTGAAGGTATGGCTTACGCTTTGAGTGCATTTCATCGATCATGTGCGGATCTGCACAGATCATCGTAACGGGGGGTTAGCATCAGCGCAGCGTGTGCTAACCCGCCCTGTGCCTAGTGGAGGAGGGTTTAGTGGTGCCTTTGTCCTTGTTTGGTGCTCCGGCCGTGGGTGGGTGCTCCAGTACCTAGCCCATAGCAGTGCCGGTCGGCATACCTCCTGTAA
>JAABUW010010328.1_pt1 | contig 10406 bp, 11 predicted proteins | sample 5560081 | NCBI WGS metagenome assembly JAABUW01 (sample SAMN10711882, study PRJNA513363) | rock metagenome | isolation source: Antarctica rocks | place: Antarctica: Victoria Land, Knobhead sud | reverse complement strand
GACGGCGTTGACCGCCTTCTCCGCCTGCGGCCCGGTCATCCCGGAACTCGTGGAGACCGATTTCACCAAGTCTGACTTATGCATACTGTTTTCCTCCTTCGTGCGGCGATGCGCTCTCGTCCGCACCTGTTTTCCTAGTACGAACAGTATGTACTAGGTATTCATCGCTTCTGTTATACCACGGATATCAGAGAAGTCAAGTATGGCAGGGAAATTTAGGTAAAACCGCACATTCGTTCGACATTTCACGAGCTTGGATACATCGAGGGTATTCTGCATTGGGATGGGGAAAACCGCCGTCCATACCAGCCCGTTGACCGGCACGAAACAGCGCTCTCGCTCAATAGGTCGCGCGGCCACCGGAAACGTCGAAAACGGCGCCCGTGCTGAAGGAACACTCGTCGCCCGCCAGCCACGCGACCATTGCGGCGACCTCGGCCACCTTCCCCGGCCTGCCCATCGGGATTTTCGCGACCATGTAGTTCACGGTCTCCTCCGTCATCTGCGCGAGGATTTCCGTCTCGATCACGGCGGGTGTGACGCAGTTAACGCGCACATTCGTCGTCGCGAGCTCCTTGCCGAGCGACTTGGTCAGGCCGATCACCGCCGCCTTGGTCGCGCTGTAGCCGGCGAGGTTCGGGTTGCCCTCCTTGCCGGCGATGGACGCGATGGTGACGATGCGCCCCCAGTCGTTCGCGAGCATCTGCGGCACGACGGCACGGCAGCAGTAGAAGACGCCGTTCAGGTTGATCGCGAGCACGCTCGCCCATTCCGCGTCCGAAATCTCCGCCATTGGCTTGTTCGGCCCGACGATGCCCGCGTTGTTGACGAGGATATCGACGCGCCCCCACGTCGCGACGATGTGCCAGACCATTGCATTGACGGCGGCGGAATCGGTGAGATCGCAGGTGACGGCCAGTGCGCGCTCGCCGAGTTCCTGCGCGGCGGCGTTCGCGGCTGGCCCGTCGCGATCGACGATTGCCACCCGGTGCCCGTCCGCCAGCAACCGTTCGGCAATCGCCCGCCCGATGCCCCGCGCCGCCCCCGTGACAATCGCCACCCGCTCCGTTTGCTGTCCGTCCGGCATCCATACCTCCGTTAGTCTATTGGGTGAACGTCTGTGGGCAACAAGGAGAGGACAAACGTGCAAATATCCATTGCTGCTTGGAGCGCTTGATCACACTCTTCCTGAGTAAGGTCTGGCACAGGTCGCGGGTAACGAAAGACGACGGCATAGGGTGTGAGGAGATCCGCTGCATCGGTTTGTGACAGAAACGTTGTCTCGATTGATGCTGCATGCTGAACCAATCGCACAACGTCATGAGTCTTGTCGAACCGCTGATCGTGAAAGACGAGAAATCCTTTTATGCTCTTCTCAGCTGCCTGCTGGAAGTGATACATCGCCGCATCGCGAAGTGGCTGGGAACCTGCACCCAGAACCTTCGCTGCTTTCATGTCACGTTGTGCCTTCGTGAGCCATTTCTGTACGAGATCGCGTTTCGCGTTATCCATACAGTACTTTCCCTCGCTCGAAGACCTGACATTCGAGTGAAGCATATACGTGTCGATATTTTTCGGCTTCAGCGCGGGTGTACACGAGAATATCACTGGGTAGTGCATGAACGTCACGCAATGCACGATAGGCGCGCGTCGCGCGCTGTGCCGGTGAAAGATCGCTCTCCGGCACGATCACGAAGAGGTCGATATCGCTGTCGTCGTTCGGCGTGCCCCACGCATGGGAGCCGAACAAGATGATCTGCTCCGGGTGGAACTCGTCCACGAGGCGGCGGGTCATCTCTTCGAGCAGATCGGTATCCAACGTCTTCATCCAGCCAGTATAGCATCGAAGAAAAAGGAAACGGCCCGGCATTGCTGCCGGGCCGGGGAAAAGGGGAGGAGGAGGGAAGGGATGGGCGATTAAGGGGTGGTCTGCGCCGGGCGCTCGGCGAGGGTCACGGTGAGGGTCTTCGTCTCACCGTTACGGTCCACCGTCAGCATCGCATTGTCGCCGACGTTGAGGGTGCTCAGGATGTCGCCGACGGCGGTCTTCTTGTCGATCTTCGTGCCGTTGATCGCGGTGAGCACGTCGCCGGTCTTGACGCCGGCCTTATCCGCCGGGGTGCCGGACTCGACCTTGACGATGTACGCGCCGTCCGTCAACTTCGTGTTGTACTGCGCGGCCTTCGCGGCATTGAGCGGGTCAAGTACCACGCCGAGGTAGGGGCGGGTGGAGATCACCGCGCCGTTACCCTTGCTGACAAGCGTCCCCGCGACCTGCTTCGCCTTGTTGATCGGAATCGCGAAGTTCAGACCCTGCGCGTTGTCCGTCCGGATGCCGAGCGTGTTCAGGCCGATCACCTGGCCGTACGTATTGAAGAGGGGGCCACCGCTGTTGCCGTGGTTGATCGCGGTGTCCGTCTGGATGAGGCCGATATACGTCCCGTCGGGGAGCGAGCGGTTGACACCGGAGATGACGCCCTCGGTGACGGTGTTCTCCAGCCCTTCGGGGCTGCCGATCGCCACGACGCGCTGGCCGGGCTTGACGGCGGCGGAGTCACCGAGGTCGGCGACCACCGTGACCTTCGCCGGGTCGATCTTCACGACCGCGACATCGTTGGAGGGGTCGCGGCCAACGAGCGTCGCATCGACGCGCGAGCCGTCGGCGAGTTCGACATCGAGCGCGGTCGCGCCCTCGACGACATGGTTGTTGGTGAGGATATACCCGGCCTTGTCAAACACGACGCCGCTGCCGAGGCCGGTATCGATCGGCTGGCTGTTGTTCCCGCCGCTGGAAGGCGTGGGGGTCGCGCCCCCGGCTCGCCGGGTGCCGGTGTACTTCTGCCGGTTGATGACCGTCACGACCGCAGGGCCGACCTGATCGACGATCTGCTCGGTCGTCAGCGTGCTGCCACTCGGCGGCGCGGGCGCGTTTCGGGTTGTTGTGCCAGTGTTCGTCGTCGCGGGCGCTGCCGCCGCGAACTGTTCCACCCTCGCGGGGAGGGCAATCGTGTTCCCGCCGCCAAAGAGCGCGCCCGCGCTGAAGGCGACCGCGAGTGCGATGACCAGCGCGAGACATCCGCTGAGAATGCCAAGTCGTTTTGCTCTCATCTTTTTCTCTCCATCTGTCCCAATCTAATTCGTCCTCTACCTTCACACCGCGTTCGGCGTTTCCTTCTGTCTGTAGTAAAGCGTACCATCCTGAATGGCATCTGAGTGATACCTGAAGAGTGGGTGATGCTTTTCGGGAAGTCTGCGGTACCATCATCGAGCGCATTGCTGCCATTCGGCATGACCCGACACGGAAAGGACGCACGAGCATGACGACCGTCCGCATGATCCCCGACGAGGAGGCGACCGGCCTTGTCCGGGAAGTCTACGACGACATCAAGGCGACGAAGGGCATCGACTTCGTGCCAAACTTCTGGCGCGCGCTCGCCGTCAACCCGGAGCACCTAAGCGCGACGTGGCACAAGTTGAAGCAGACGATGGCGGCGGGCGCGCTCGACCCGCTGACGAAGGAACTGATCGCCATCGCCGTGAGCGCGACGAACGGCTGCCGCTATTGCATCAACTCGCACACCGGGGCCGCCGTGAAACTGGGGATGGACACGCGGATGTTCTCCGAACTGCTCGCGGTCGTCGATGTCTTCAACGGCACCAACCGCCTCGCAGACGCCTATCAGGTCGAGCCAGACGCCTACCCTGAGGTGCCGCCGCCACGGGGGACGAAGGACTGAGGACTGAGGACTGAGGACTGAGGACTGAGAAACCAGAAGCCGGAAGCCAGAAGCCAGAGATGGGAGGCCGGTTTCTGGCTTCTGGCTTCTGCCGACTCCATCTTCCTTGACACTGGCAATCCACGATGCTACGCTCCACCGCAGTCTTGAGCGAACATAACGAGTGCCGAAGAGCCGAGCAGAGGTCAGACGCGCGAGCGTACCGTCGGGGATGTGGCGGGAAGTGGCCCGTCGGTCACGGGTTTCCGTATCGTTCGGTGTTTGGGGATGTTGTGGTAGAGAAGGAGCCGGTAAAGATGTCTCAGCAGCGTTCGTTACATCGGTTGAGTCGTCGTGGTTTCCTCGGTGGGGTCGCGGCGAGTGCCGGGGCCGCAATCCTCGCGGCGTGTGGCGGCGGCAGCGCCACGGATACGCCGAAGTCGGCCGGAGGGACGACTGGCACCGCCGCTCCCGCCGCTGCGACGACGGGCGGGAGCGCCCCCACGACCGCCCCGGCGCAGGCCTCGGGCGGGAAGAAGAAGGATGTGCTCTTCTGGGGTCGCCAGCAATTCCTGCCGGAATCCAATGATTATCTGACCGAGTCCGTGAAAATGGCGGCGACGAAGGGCAACTTCAACGTCAAGGTGGAACTCTTCAGCAACGACGAGCACGCGCAGAAGGAAGTCGTCGCGATGGAATCCGGCGTCGTGCCGGACATCACGTACACGTATGCCTCCGCGCTCTGGAACCAGAACGGCTACGCGATGGATGTGCAGTCGCTCTACGATGAGATCGGCAAGATCGGTGGCGGCTGGCTCGACCTCGCGGAGGGCAACTCCAAGACGGCGGACGGCAAGCGGATCAACATCCCGATGAACTCGGAGCCGTGGTTCGTCCACATGCGGCGGGACAAATTCGAGGAAGTCGGCGTCAAACTCCCCTTCAAGACATTCGACGAGATGATGGACGGCTTCAAGAAGGTCAACAAGCCGGACAAGAACTTCTATGCCTTCGACGGGCAGATGACCGAGGCGGACTGGACGGGCAACGGCCTCCAGTGGATGTGGATGTTCGGCGGGCGACTCTTCGACAAGGAGGGCAACCCGACGATCAACACGCCGCAGAATATCGCGGGCCTCGCGGCATACACGGACCTGTTCAAGAACAAGATGATGCCGCCCGGCGTCATCTCGCAGCAGGCCTCCGGCAACAACGAGGCGTGGCTCTCCGGGCAGACCGCCTGCGTCTCCAACCCTGGCAGCATCGTGCTGGCGATGCGCAAGGATAACAAGGACCTGCTGAAGAACACCTACCTGCAGGCGTGGCCCTCGCAGGTGAACCCTGGGAAGTTCGTCCAGACTTCCGGGAGCGCGACGCTCGTCATCAACAAGAAGAGCCAGAATATCGACGAGGCGATGCAGATCGCCAGGATGATCATGTCGCCGGAGCGATACCCGTCGCAGCTGGAGAAGGCAGGGTCGTACTGGTTCCCGATCACGAAGAACACCGTCAGCCTCCCCTTCTTCACGCAGGATGAGTGGAACAAGGAAATCACCGAGAACATCGTCCCGTACGCGCTCGCCGCCTCATCGGACACGGGTCTCACCCCGATCCTGGACGACATCGCGATCAGCGCCCCGAAGGACATGATGCAGGCCGTCGTCGTCAACGGGAAGTCGCCCACCGAGGCGATCAAGATTCTCGCGGACGCCGCCGACAAGGCGAAGGCAAAGTTCAAGAAGTAGTGGGCAGTGGGCAGTGAGCAGTGGGCAGCACGGATTTCAGGGACTGCCCACTGCCCACTACTGAGGAGGGATCATGGCCACACGATCGGTCGCGGTGCGGGAGGCGGTGCCGGAGCCGCAGCGGACACCGCGCGCGCGGCGCAGCCGCGACACAGGCTTCGCGTACGCGCTGCTCTTCCCCACGGCCTTCCTGATCCTCCTGCTGGTCGGCTTCCCCTTCCTCCGGGCGCTCTGGCTCTCGTTTCACAAGAAACTGCTCGGCGCGCAGGACGCGCCGTGGATCGGCCTGAAGAATTACACATCCCTCCTGCACGACCAGGCATTCTGGCAGTCGGTGAAGAACACGATGGTCTTCACCGGCGGCTCTATCGGGGCGAAATTGATCATCGGGCTGACGGTCGCGCTCATCCTCAATGAGGCGCTGCCGCTGCGGGCGCTCTGGCGCTCCATCGTCCTGCTCCCGTACGCGATGCCGACGCTCGTCTCGGTGCTCGTCTGGAAGTGGATGTACAACGATGTCGGCGGCGTCTTCAATTATCTCTTGCAGAAGAGCAATGTCCGGGAAACGCCGACGCTCTGGCTGGCGGACCCGAGCACAGCGATGGGGTCGGTGATCGCGGTCAATGTCTGGCGCGGGTTCCCCTTCTTCGTCATCACGATCCTCGCCGGGTTGCAGGCCGTGCCGCAGGAGTTGTACGACGCGGCGAAGGTGGATGGCGCGGGCATCTGGGCGCGCTTCTGGAGAATCACCCTGCCGAGCATCGCGCCCGTGATGGCGGTGGTGACGCTGTTTTCCACCATCCTCACCTTCAATGACTTCTCGATCATCTGGATCCTCACGCGGGGTGGCCCCGGCGGCGCGACGGACGTGCTCTCGACGCTGACGTACAAGATCGCCATTCCGGGCCTCGAACTGGGCAAGGGCGTCGCCGTCTCGGTGCTGATGCTGCCGATCCTCGTCCTCTTCATCGTCCTGCTCAACCGGTTCATGAACCGCCGGGAGGAAATCGCATGACGGTCAAACCCCTCGCCGGTCGCACCGTGGCGCAGCCGGCCGTGCAGAAGCGCATCCGCGCCTACCGCGCGCAGCGCGTCGCCATCCGCACCTTCGGCTGGCTGCTGCTCGCGTTCATCCTCCTCGTCGCGCTCTTCCCCGTCTACTTCATGACGATCACGGCGTTCCACCCGCCGACCCTGAGCACGAGCCGGACGCCGACGCTCTTCACAACGCATCTGACGCTCAAGGCGTTCCGCGACCTCGTCCACCAGTACCCGTACATGACGTGGATGCGGAATACCGTGCTCGTCTCCGTGTGCAGCACGATCCTCTCCGTCTCGTTCGCGACTTTCGCCGCGTACAGTCTCTCGCGGCTGCGCTATCCGGGGCGGGCGGTCTTCTCCAACCTCGTCTTCCTCGTCTACCTCTTCCCCTCGACGCTCCTCTTCATCCCAATCTTCATCGTCTGCAAGGACCTCCACCTGCTGAATAAGCTCCCCGCGCTCGTCGCGGTCTATCTCACCTTCTCGATCCCGTTCAGCGTCTACCTGCTTAAGGCGTACTTCCTCAGCATCCCCCGCGAACTGGAGGACGCCGCGCTGGTGGACGGCGCGACGCGCTGGCAGAGCATGACGAAGGTCATCATGCCCCTCGCGACACCGGGCATCGCGGTCGCGTGCATCTACTCGTTCACGCTCGCGTGGAATGAATACCTCTACGCCTTCACGCTCCTGAGCGACAGCGAGAAGTTCACCCTCGCGCCGGGGCTGACGAAGTTAATCTTCGGCGACGTCTTCCTCTGGGGGATGATTATGGCGGGCGGCTTCCTGATGAGCATCCCGCTCCTGCTGCTCTACTTCGGCGCGCAACGCTTCATCGTCGCCGGCCTCGCGGCGGGAGCGGTCAAGGGGTAGGGGAAGTAACGAGTAACGAGTAACAAGTAACAAGTAGGGATCGTGCCACCCTCGTTACTCGTTACTCGTTACTCGTTACTTCGTCTCACATTTGGCGGACGCGCCGGGCCATCTCCTCGTCGATGGTGCGGGGCCACTCGCGCTTCATGTCATCGCGCGTGTCCAATTCCAGCGTGTCGAGATGCTCAATTTCGAGCCGGAGATGGTCGCCGTCCTGCACGGGGCTGAGGCCTTGATGGTTGGTGCCTGTGGCGATCACGTCGCCCGGTTCGAGCGTCATGATGCTGGAGACGAAGGCGATCAGCGCGGGTATCTTGTTCGCCATGTCGCTCGTCCGATAATCCTGCCGCAATTCATCGTTGACGTAGAGGCGGACGCCGAGGTCGTGCGGGTTCGGCACCTCGTCGGCGGTGACGAGGGCGGGGCCAATCGGGCCGAAGGTGTCGAACGACTTGCCCAGCCGCGTCGTGTCGCGCGCGGAGATGTCCATGAAGGGGACGTACGCCGCGACGTGCTTCATCGCGTCCGCCTCGGCGATGTGCGCGCCGCCCGTGCCGATGACGAGGGCGAGTTCCGCCTCGTGGTGGAAGATGCGCGCCTGGAACGGCGGCAGGATAATCGTCCCGCCGGGGCCGAGGATGCTCGCAGGCGACTTGAGGAACATATCCAGTGGCACCGTCGAGCGCGCGCCGCCTTCCGTGTAGTTCGCGAAGGCGCAGGCGATCTTGCTCGGCTTCGGCACGGGGGCTTCCAGTTTCACCTCGTCCTGGGGGATGAATGGCCCCTTGTGCATCGCCTGTTGCAGCGCGGGCCGGAGGCTATCGAGCTGCTCCAGCAGGCGGGCGAGCCGCCCCTGCGTCGTGTTGTCGAGTCCGTCGGGGATTTGCCCATCGACGTTGATGATCTGATCGTTGACCCACAGACCGATCTTGCCCGCGTCGTACACCACGATCCGCATGTCGCATCGCTCCTTTCCGCTGCTGTTCCTCTCATATCGCGTGAACCGTCGCCAGTCTACGCCCGATGAGAAGGGGGAAGCAAACGGGGAACCTCTCCCCCCGGCCCCTCCCGTCACTCCGGCGTGGGGAGGGGGGACGCTGTGTTATGCCGTGATCTTTCCTCACGCCCTGATCGATTTGAGGCTTGCTCCCCCTTCCCACGCCGAGGAACGGAAGGGGCTTGGGGGGTTAGGTATAATCCCCGCACTGACCGCAAACCCTTCACGAAGGAGCAGGTGTGAGTACGGATAGTGAACGCTCAGAGGCGGTGATCGCGGGGCTGGCGGCGATCAAGCCCGCCGTGGTACCGATGATGCCCTCCAGCACGCTCAAGCAAATCCTAAACTGGGTGATGGCGCAGCCGGAGATCCGCTCCTTCCCCGTCACACGGGAGGAGGAAGCAATTGGCATCATGGGCGGCCTCGCGCTGACGGAGACGCCCGCCGTCCTCATTATGCAGGACAACGGCGTCGGCAACTTTCTCACCGCACTGACGACCTTCCCGATGGCGTACCATCTGCCCTGCTTCGTGATCATCGCGCGGCGCGGGGGCATTAATGAGTACAACTCGATGATCCACCTCATCTCCGAGCGCGTGCCGGACATCCTCGCCGCCGCCAATGTCCGCACCTTCCACCTCGACGCGATGACGCCGCTCGACCACTGGACGCGCACCATCGTCAAGGGGTACGAGTTCGCGCAGATCACGCACCGCCCCGTCGCGGCGCTCGTCAACCTGATGGGAGGCTGAGCGATGGCGATGCTGTCACGCGCGGAAGCGCTGAAGATCATCACCGAGGCCTTTCCAACGGAGCCGACCGTCGTCACCCTCGGCGCGACGGTGCGGGAGTTGATCGCTACCGTTGGCAAGCGCGACAACGACCTCTACGTCCTCGATAGCATGGGGTTGCCCGTCGCCATTGGGCTGGGCATCGCCATCGGCAGAGCGGACAACCTGGAGAAGATCGTCGTGATCGAGGGCGACGGCGGGATGCTGATGGGCCTCTCGTCGCTGACGACGGTCGGCTTCCTCAAGCCCGCGAACCTCGTCCTCGTCGTGCTGGACAACGGTACGTACGCGAGCACCGGCGGCCAGCCGACCGCCGCGACGACAACCGACTTCGCCGCCATCGCCGAAGGGTGCGGCATCCGTGGCAGCACCGCCGACAATGATGCGGGGTTCCGCGCTGCACTCGCGGAGGCCAGGGAACAGGACGGCCCGACCCTCGTCCGCATGATGATCGACCAGCGCAGCATCCCGACGCCGTATCTGCTCGAAGATCCGGTGCTGCTCTCCGCGCCGTTCCGGCGACTGGTGGGGCGGCCTTAACCCTCCTTGCCCCCTTTCCCACGGGGGAAAGGGGAGGGGAATTGGTTTGTAGTTCCGTACGTGAATCTTGCCAACCTGATTCATTCGACAAGATTCATTGAGGCGCTGCCTGTCGGCAAGTCACCCCTTCCCCCGTGGGGAAGGGGCCGGGGGTTAGGGTGGCTCATTGCTCGTTGCTGCGTCGCGTGCGAGACTGACCGGGGCGGAAATCCGACGTGAGCGGGGGAATGTATGCGCATCAAGCGGTTGCAGCACGTCAGCATCGGCATCGAGGCGGGGCGGGAGGACGAGGCGCGCCAATTCTACGGCGAGGCGCTGGGGCTGAAGGAGAAGCGACGCCCGTTGGGGCTGAAGGATCGCTCGCTGATCTGGTACGACATTGGGGAGGATGAGCACGAGATTCACCTGATCCGCACGGATCCGGCGGCGTTCGGTGCGCCGCGCGCCGGGGATCACCTCTGCATCGAGGTCGATGACATCGACGCGATGCGGGCGCACGTCGCCGCGCACGGCGTGTCGATCAAGGAGACGAGCGTGATCGACAACCGCCCGCGCTTCGTTGTCGATGATCCGTTCGGCAACTCCATCGAACTCGTGCAAGTGACTGGCCGGTTCACGCCGGTGGACGAATAGGAGGGCGACATGGCCGAGGGGAAACTGACGGGGCAAGTCGCGATTGTCACAGGCGCGTCAAGCGGCATCGGGC
>JAABUW010010327.1_pt1 | contig 10406 bp, 9 predicted proteins | sample 5560081 | NCBI WGS metagenome assembly JAABUW01 (sample SAMN10711882, study PRJNA513363) | rock metagenome | isolation source: Antarctica rocks | place: Antarctica: Victoria Land, Knobhead sud | reverse complement strand
GGCGGACACGTCCAGGCTCTGCGGAGTGCCGCCGGCCTGCGCGATCACCGCGGACAGCTGCATCGCGTAGCAGGCGGAGTGCGCCGCGGCGATGAGTTCCTCCGGGCTGGTGGCCCCGCCCGCGGACTCGGCGGCACGCTTCGGGAACGACACGGTGTAGGTGCCCACGCCGGAACTGGTCATTTCGACCTGGCCGGAGCCCTTCTCCAGCGTGCCGGTCCAGGCGGTACGTGCGGTGCGCGTAGGCATCGTCGGTCAGTCCTTCCCGTCGGTTGCCGACGCCCGTGCCGGGGCCGGCCTTCCGTCCGGGGGAACGTCCGGTCCACACGCTGCCATTCCGCAGCGCCGGGAGCCGTCCGGTCAGCTGGCCAGGGTGCGGCGGCCGGAGAAGGCCCGACCGAGCGTGACCTCGTCCGCGTACTCCAGGTCACCGCCGACCGGCAGGCCGCTGGCCAGCCGGGAGACCCGCAGGCCGAGCGGGCCCAGGACCCCGGCCAGGTAGGTGGCGGTCGCCTCGCCCTCCAGGTTCGGATCGGTCGCCAGGATGATCTCGCCGACCGCGCCGTCGGCGAGCCGGGCCAGCAGCTCGCGGATCTTCAGGTCATCCGGGCCGACACCCTCGATCGGATTGATCGCCCCACCCAGCACGTGGTAACGCCCGCGGTACTCCCGGGTCCGCTCGACCGCGACGATGTCCTTCGGTTCCTCCACGACGCAGAGCACCGCGGGGTCCCGGCGCGGGTCCCGGCAAATCCGGCAGGTCGGCTCCTCGGCGACGTTGAAGCAGACCGAACAGAACCGGACCTTGGACTTGACGATCGTCAGCACCTCCGCCAGCCGGCTGACGTCCTCGGGGTCGGCGGCGAGCAGGTGGAAGGCGATCCGCTGGGCGCTCTTCGGCCCGACGCCGGGCAGCCGCCCGAGCTCGTCGATCAGGTCCTGGACGACACCCTCATACATGCGGTCCCCGCTGGTCACGGCCGTCGGTTCCCGAGTTCCCGGGCCCGGAGTCGCGGGGCCCGGAGTCGCGGGGCCCGGAGTCGCGGGGCTCGGAGTCGCGGGGCTCGGAGTCGCGGGGCCCGGAGTCGCGGGGCCCGGGTGCGTCCGTGCCGAGGTCGGAGTAGGCGTCCGCCGGGTCGTCCGGAACCAGCGGCGGGATCGACGCGGTCGCGGCACCACCCGGCACGCTGGGCCCGAAGTCGGCTCCGACCCCGGCGCCCCCGCTGCCACCGATCGCCCCCAGCTCACCGAGAGCGCCGAGGTCGACCCCCGACAGGTCCGGCATGCGCTCGGCCATCGCCTGCTCACCGACGGTGCGGGCGTGCTCGTTCGCGGCCCGGACCGCGGCCACGACCAGGTCCGCGAGGGTTTCGGTGTCGGCCGGGTCGACGGCCGAGGGATCGATGGTCAGCGCGACCAACTCACGGTCACCGGTGACCGTCGCCTTCACCAGCCCCCCGCCGGACGTCCCGGAGACGTGCGTGTCGGCCAGCCGCCGCTGGGTGTCGGCGAGGTCGGACTGCATCTGCTGGGCCTGGGCGAGCAGGTCCTGCATAGAACCCAGCCCGCCCGGTCCGAACAGGCCACCCAGGGCGGCGAACGGATCGGCGCCGGCGGGCACGTCGTCGGTTCCGGGGTCGCGGTCGTCAGGTCCGAACGGCGGCTGCGCGGTCACGGGCCAACCGTAGGGCGACCGGCTGCCCGCGCGCGCCGCGGCACGGTCCTGACGGGGCCACAGTCCTAACGGGGCCACGGTCCTGACGGGGCCGCCGGACCGGCGCGGGCCGGGTCATTCGACGCGCGGGCGCTCCTCGATGACCTCGGCGGCGAACTCGCGGGTCAGCAGTTCGGTCGTGGACAGGCCGGGCCCGTCAAGGTCGGCGTCGGCGGGATCGACGGCGTCATCCGGCGAGCCTGCCGCGGCGGCCTGCGCGCGCAGTCGCTCGGCGACCGTGCCGCGGCCGGCCGCCGACTCCCGGGCTCCACCGCTCCCGTTGCCGCTCGTTCCGCTGCCGCCGGTCCCGTCCAGGCCGGCTGCAAGACGTCGGGAGTCGGCCGGGTCCGCTGGCAGCCGGCTCCCCCCGGGGGCGGCCGGTTCCGGCCACACGACACCGGCAGGCATGCCGCCCGCAGGCGTGTCGACAACAGCTGTGTCCACGGCCGGTGGGTCCACGGCCGGTGGGTCCACGGCCGGTGGGTCCACGGCCGGTGTGACGACAACAGGGTCGGGCCCGGTCGCCCGCGCGGCCGGGCCCGCGGCCGGCTCGCGGGGCGTCCGTACCGACGGGGTGTCATCCGGCCGGGCCGAGTCATCCGGCCGGGTCGAGTCGGTCGGCCGGGTGGCGTCGGGCGGCTGAACCCGTTCCGTCGGCGCAGCGGTCCGTCCGGGTCCGGTCGGCCCCACCACGACGTCGACGCGGACATCGAGGGCGAACAGCGCTCGCAGCGCCTCCCGGACCGCGGCGTCACGCCCGCCGCGCTGGAAGTTCGTCCGCACGCCTTCGCTGCCGACGGCGATCGTTAGCAGATCGCGTTCGAGCCCGACGATCTGCGAGCCCTGGAGCGCCATCCACGTGAAGCGACTCGTGCTGCGCAGCGACTCCAGCAGCTCCGGCCACAACCGCCGCACGTCGGCCAGCGTCACCTGGCCGGGACGTCCCCGCTCGGGCGGTGTCGACCGATCGACCGCGCCCGGATGGGCCGGCGTCGGCTCCCGCCTGCCGTTGTCGGCCGGGGCAGGGGATGGCGCGATCCGGGCGGCGGCCCGGTCTGCGGCAGCCGGTGCCGAAGCCGGCGCAGTGTCAGGAACCGGGGACGCGAGGCGCCGCTCGAGTCGTTCCAGCCGGGCGCCGAACGACGCCTCACCGTCGGCGGCAGCGGGCAGCAGCAGTCGGGCCAGCAGCAGCTCCAGGTGTAGTCGCGGGGCCGTCGCACCGCGGATGTCGGTGACGCCGGCGTCGAGCAGCTCCGCCGCCCGCAGCGCCGCGGCCCGGCCCACCGCGGTCGACTGGCGGGCCAGGGCGTCGACCGTCTCCGGCGGTACGTCCAGCAGCTCCGCGCGGCCGGCGTCGGGCACGACGCCGAGCACGACCAGGTCGCGCATCCGACGCAGCAGGTCCTCCACGAACCGGCGCGGGTCCTGACCTGCCTCGATGACCTGCTCGACCGCCGCGAAGACCTCCCGGCCGTCGTAGGCGGCGAGCGCGTCGACGACCCGGTCGAGCAGCGCATCTGAGGTGTAGCCGAGCAGTGCGATCGCGTCGTCGTAGGTGACCCCGTCCGGGCCTGCCCCACCGATCAGCTGGTCCAGCACCGACAGCGCGTCCCGCGCGGAGCCGCCGCCGGCGCGCACGACGAGCGGGAGCACGGCCGGAGCGATCGGAACGCCCTCCCGCTCCGCGATCGACGCCAGGTGGGCGGCCATCGTCCGCGGCGGGATCAACCGGAACGGGTAGTGGTGGGTCCGCGACCGGATGGTTCCGATGACCTTCTCCGGCTCCGTGGTGGCGAAGATGAACTTCAGATGCTCCGGCGGCTCCTCGACGACCTTGAGCAGCGCGTTGAACCCGGCCGAGCTGACCATGTGCGCCTCGTCGACGACGTAGACCTTGTACCGGGACGCGACCGGGCTGAAGAACGCACGCTCGCGCAGGTCTCGGGCGTCGTCGACCCCGCCGTGACTGGCTGCGTCGATCTCGATGACGTCGACGCTGCCCGGCCCACCCGGAGCGAGGTCGCGGCAGTTCCGGCACGTCCCGCACGGGGTCGAGGTGGGCCCGAGCTCGCAGTTCAGCGAACGGGCCAGGATGCGGGCACTCGTCGTCTTGCCGCACCCACGGGGACCGGAGAACAGATAGGCGTGGTTGACCCGGTTGGCGTCCAGCGCCCGGCACAGCGGGACGGTGACCTGGTCCTGCCCGACCACCTCGGCGAACGTCCCCGGCCGGTACCGGCGGTACAGGGCCAGGGGGGCTTCCACCGCGCCGACACTAACGGCGCCCGCCGACAGTGGACCGGAGTCCAGCGGTCGTCACGAAGACCCCCCGCGCACCCGGCAGAGCCCACCGACCCTTGCTGCCTTCCGGCCCTGGGGGAGTTGAGCGGGGTGCCGCCACGCGGGGGGCTGCTCGTGACACTACGACGGGCGCTCCCGTTCCGGGCGCGGGGGACGGGCGCTCCCGTTCCGGGCGCGGGGGCGCGCACCCCCGCCGGGTAACCTGCCCGACGCAGGAGGATTCGCCTAGTGGCCTATGGCGCACGCTTGGAAAGCGTGTTGGGGGGCAACTCCCTCGCGGGTTCGAATCCCGCATCCTCCGCCAGGGATCGGCACCGATCTCCGGCGACGGTCAGCCGGCCAGTCCGGTGGCCGCGGCGATGTGCTCCACCTGTACGTCGAACAGTGCACCGGGACTGCCGACGACGCCGGTCAGCTGACCGGAGACCTCGACGGCCACGGCACCGGCGATGGTTGACCACGCGAGCAGTGCACGCGCGGTGGCCGCCGGAGAAGCATCGACACCGAGCGCACCGGCCAGCGTCGCCAGCTCGCGACGGACCGCCGGGGTGTACCGCCCGGGGGTCCCGGACTCGTCCTCGACATACAGGTGCAGCAGCGCCGCCGGCACACCGAGAGCACCCGACCCGGGTTCGGCTGCGTTCCCGGTGGCGCCCGCCCCGGCCGCGGTTGTGCCGACCCGCCCGTAGAGCAGACCGAAGTCGCCGGGGTGTTCCAGCGCCCAGGTCCGTACCGCGCGGGCGATCGTCGCCAGACGCCGGCCCGCGTCACCGCGCCGGCTGCGGGACGCGGCGTCGACGGCCTCCCCCAGCTCGGCACCGGCGCGGGCGGCCAGCATGCGCAGCAGGTCCTCCCGGCTGGCGACATAGCGGTAGACCGCCGACGAGACCATGCCGAGCTCCCGGGCGACCGAGCGCAGGGAGAGCGCATCCGCTCCACCGGCGACGAGACGGTCGTGGGCGATCGACAGGATCCGCTCGAGGGTCTCGGCCCGAACCCGCTGGCGCGGCGAGCCGGTCGTGCCGCCGGTCGTCGCACCGGCCGCAGGCTCGCGCGCCGCCGCCGCCGAAGTGGCCTTCTTCGCCGTCGGCCCCGTCTCGGTGTCCGCGGCCGAGGTGGCGGCTGCCGTGGCGGCAGCGTCCTTGCGCGTGCCCCGCCTGGCAGCGCGCGGCGCCTCCCCGGCAGCAAGGTTCCCGGCGGTCGTCTTGCCACCGCGGCGTCGCGACGGAGCGGGGCTCACATCGGTTTCCGCCGGTGAGGGCGACGCGGCGCGGGCGGACTTGGAGGTGGCGGCCATGGCACCAGTCTGCGGGCTACCGAGAGCATCGGCAACTCATCGGAGCATTGCTTCCATCAGATGCGTCAACCGCTCTCGGCTGCGGGGGTGGGGCCCGGGCGGTGGTTCGGCCACCCGACCGGCACGTATGCCGGCGCCATCGGTGGCCGCCGCCGGGCCGGCCCACCGGGACAGGTGGCCGTCGCCGGGTAGCCGGGTACCCGTCCGGCACGCCGGCGCGTTGGCGGGTCAGACTGGCGTCGTGCCCGAGGTCCCGCACAGAACGGAGTCCAGCCCGGTGAACAGGCAGCCCCGCCGCGCCGCCCAGCCCTGCCGCGCGGCCCGGCCCCGCGGCGCGGCCCGGACCGACGGGACAGTCCGATGAGCAGCGAACGGATCGAGCACCGGTCCCGCCGGGCCTTCCGGCTGCGCACCCCGTTGACGCTGATGCTCCTGCTCGCACTCCTGATTGGAGCGAGCTGGTATGCGGTGCGCCAGCTGAAGGCTCCGCCGCAACTCTCCCCGCCCGGGCACTGCACGCCGGCCCGGGTGAAAGTCGCCCCGCGTGGCGCGGCCGCCGTGCTGCGCATCAACCAGGTCCGGGTCACCGTCTTCAACGCGCCCGGCGGCCGGGTCGGACTGGCCGCCGCGACATCGTCGACCCTGCAGAACCGCGGGTTCCAGACGGGGGCGGCCGGCAACGACCGGGCCGAGTTCGCCGGTGTGGCGAATGTCCGTGCGGCGGACTCCCGCCTGCCCTCCGTCGCGCTGGTGATGGGCCAGGTGCCGGGGGCGACGTTCGAGAAGGTCGCCAAGAACGACCCGTCGGTCGACCTGGTGCTGGGGCCGCGGTTCCGGGCCCTGGCAGCGAAGTACCCCGGCGCAGTCCCGGTCACCACCAGATCGGCGCTGTTCCCCGCCGACTGCACCCTGCCGAGCATCACCGGGAGCTGACGCCGGGGTGCGTGCCCGTGCGGACCCGGTTCGGCGCCGACCGATCTACCCTGTGCCGGTGGCGGCTCCGGTGTTCCTCCCGCTGCCCGGTACGCGTCCCGCACAAGCCCCATCGGCGACAGGTGACCACGGCTTCCCGCCGCGCCCCGCGGGGGACGCCCTCGTCGACCGCTTCGGGCGGGTCGCCGCGGACCTGCGCCTCTCGGTGACCGACCGGTGCAACCTGCGCTGCACCTATTGCATGCCGGCCGAGGGCGTGGACTGGCTGGCCCGTGACGACCTGCTGACCGCCGCGGAGCTGGTCCGGTTGGCCGGCGTGGCCGTCACCGCCCTCGGTGTCCGCCACGTCCGGCTCACCGGCGGAGAACCGCTGCTGCGACGGGACCTGGTCGACATCGTCGCCGGCATCGCGGCCCTGCAGCCCCGGCCGCGGATCGCGATGACCACCAATGGGCTCGGTCTAGCCCGGTCCGCGGCAGACCTGGCTGCCGCCGGCCTGGACCGGGTCAACGTGTCCCTGGACACGCTGCGACCGGACACCTTCCGGGCGCTGGCCCGCAGGGACCGGCTGGACCAGACGCTGGCGGGCCTCGCCGCTGCCGCGTCGGCGGGACTGGCCCCCGTCAAGGTCAATGCGGTGCTGATGCGCGGGGTGAATGACGAGCAGGCCCCGGAGCTGCTCCGGTTCTGCCTGGCCGCGGGATACGAGCTGCGGTTCATCGAGCAGATGCCGCTGGACGCGGGGCACGGCTGGACCCGGGCGACGATGATCACCGCGGCCGAGATCCACGACCGGCTGTCGCGCGAGTTCAGCCTGGTCGCCGACGAGGAGCCGCGCGGGTCCGCACCGGCCGAACGCTTCGCGGTCCGCTCGGTGGACGGGCGGCTGCAGGGCAGGGTCGGCATCGTCGCCTCGGTCACCGCCTCGTTCTGCGGTGCCTGCGACCGCACGCGGCTGACCGCCGACGGGCAGCTGCGCAGCTGCCTGTTCTCCCACACCGAGACCGACCTGCGCGCGATGCTGCGGTCCGGCGTCGACGACGCCGAGATCGCGGAGGCCTGGCGGGCGACGATGTGGGCCAAGCCGGCCGGCCACGGCATCGACGACGAGGTCGGGGCCGGCGGCGGGATCGCGTCGTCCGGATTCGTCCAGCCCGACCGACCGATGAGCGCGATCGGTGGCTGAGCTGCCCGGGACGGTGCTGATCCGGTACTTCGCAGCGGCGGAGGAGGCTGCCGGGCTGGCGGAGGAGGTCGTGCCGGTCGGACCGGACGCGACCCTGGCGGATCTGCTGACGCAGGCCGAACTCCGGCATCCGGGCCTGGTCGCCGCCCTGCCGGCGTGTTCCTACCTCGTCGCGACGGTGTCCGCCCGGCCGACGACCCCGGTGCCGGTCGGCGCCGTCGTCGACGTCCTGCCCCCGTTCGCCGGCGGCTGACAGCGGCCGGACGCGCTCCTCAGGGACGGCTGCGGTGCCGCGCGTCCCGTGAGCGCTGCTTCCACTGCTGCCGGATCTCCGACCGCAGCCGCGCGTCGTTGCGCGACGCCGCCCATGTGGCCTCCCGCTGCAGCGCCCGCCACCCCGCCAACCGGGCCGGGCTGAGCTGCCCGGCGTCGACGGCGGCGGTGACCGCGCACCCCGGCTCGCTGTCGTGCCGGCAGTCGGCGAACCGGCAGGACGCCACCAGCTGGACGACGTCGGAGAAGACGGTGTCCACCCCGTCGCCGGACGTCCACATCCCGACGCTGCGCAGGCCCGGGGTGTCGACGAGCGCTCCACCGCCGGGGACACCGACCAGCTCCCGCCAGGTCGTCGTGTGCCGGCCCCGTGCGTCGGCATCACGCACCTGCCCGGTCCGCAGCAGACCGGGTGGCCCCGCACGGCCCGGGTCCGGCGCCGGGATCCCGCCGGACAGCATCAGGTTCGCCAGCGAGGACTTCCCGGCGCCGGAGCTGCCCAGCAGCGCCAGGGTCGAGCCCGCGGGGACGAGGGCGGCGATCTCGTCGGCGCCGGCCCCGGTCCGGGCGGAGACCGCCAGCACGTCGACGCCGAGTGCCAGCTCGGCCACCTCCCGGCGGACCGACGCGACCGTGCCGGAGTCCACCAGGTCGGTCTTGGTCAGCACGATGACCGGCCGGGCGCCGCTGTCCCACACCAGCGCGAGCAGCCGCTCGATCAGCCGGGCGGGCACCCGGCGGTCGACCGCAGCCGTGAGCGCGACGATGTCGACGTCCGCGGCAAGCACCTGCGCGGTGGAACGGGCCCCGGCGGCGTGCCGGACCAGAGCGGTACGGCGGGGCATCGCAGCCTCGACCGTTCCCGGTCCGCCGTCGCGCAGCCCGGTGACGACGCACCACTGACCGACGGCCAGGTCCCCGACCGGCTCGACCGGGACAGGCCGGCTCGGGCGGCCGATCACCAGGACCAGGGCACGGCCGCGTTCCACCCGAGCGACCCGGGAGGGCACGGCGCCCGTCGGCGACGCGTCCACGGCCATGGCGAGCGCGCCGGCGGTCTGCTGCGGGCCGCCGAGAGCGGCGACAGCAGCGACGAACGCAGACCGATCCTGGGTGTCGCGCGCAGCAGTGGTGCTGGGTAGCGGTTCGTCTGGGTGCTGGTCTGGGGACACGGAGCGGCTCCTGAGGCAGCCGGCTCAGCCGGCCGGTGCGGGCGACGTTAACCAGCGTCCCGGGCGGTCCGCCGGCAATTTCGGCAGGGTCCCGCCGTCGTCGCCTGGCGGGTTAGCGTGCCGACGTGCCCCCGCTGACGCCTGCCGTGCTGTCCTCCGTCGTTGCCTGGTACCGCGGCTGGCTCGCCCATCGCAGCGCCGTGCTGCGGGTGCCCGGCGTCCAGGTCGCGGTCCGCGTCGATGGCGAGCTGGTCCTGTCCGCGGCGTACGGCTGTGCGGACCTGGCCGAGCCGACACCGCTGACCGCCCGGCACCTGTTCCGGATCGCCAGCCACTCCAAGACGTTCACCGCCGTGGCGGTGCTGCAGCTGATGGAGAGCGGTGTTCTGCGACTGGACGACACCGTCGGCCGGTGGCTGCCCCAGCTGGTGCAGACGGCGCCGGACGTGGCCCGGCGCACGCTGCGACAGCTGCTCTCCCACGGCGGCGGCATGATCCGCGATGGCCACGACTGCGACCACTGGGTCCTCGGCCTGCCGTTCCCGGACCGTCAGCGTCTGCTGGCGATCGCCGACGACGACGCCGCCGTCTTCCCCGCCGACCGGGACTTCAAGTACTCCAACATCGGTTACGGCCTGCTCGGCCTGGTGATCGAGGCAGCCTCGGGCCGCCCGTACAACACCTACGTGGGTGAGCGCATCGTCGAACCCCTGGGCCTGGCGGACACCGGCCCGGAGTACGACCCGGCGCGGGCGCCCGACTACGCAACCGGCTACACCGCTCTCGCGCTCGGCGAGCGCGTGCCGGTGGACCACGTCGACACCCACGACCTGGCCGCGGCGACCGGGTTCTACGCGACCGCGGAGGACCTGACCGCCTACTTCACCGCGCACCTGCCGGGCGACGAGCGGCTGCTGTCCGACGACGCCAAGCGGTCGATGCGCCGGCAGGAGTGGGCGGTGGACGACGGCGGCTACGGGCTCGGGCTGATCCTGAACACCGTCCGCGGACGCAAGCTGTTCGGACACAGCGGCGGCTACCCCGGCCACATCACCCGCTCGCTGTTCGATCCCGAGGACCGCGTGGTCGTCTCGGTGCTCACCAACGGCGCCGACGGTCCGGCCGCGGAGTTCGCCGACGCATTCTTCTCCGTGCTGGCGCTCGCGACGGACCCGGCCCTGGACATCCCGCCGGTGCCGGACGGCATCGCCCCTGCCCGGTTCACGGGGCAGTTCGCGACGCTGATGGGCGTGAGCGAGGTGGCGCTGCTCGGCGATCGCCTGTGGGCGTTGAATCCGGACCAGGCCGACCCGGCGGTCAAGGCGACCCCGTTGGCCGTCGAGGACGCGACGACACTGCGCATCACCGAGCGGTCCGGGTACGGCTCGGCCGGCGAGGCGATGCACTACACCTTCGCCGCCGACGGGACCGTCGAGTCGCTCCGCGACGCCGGCACGACCTCGGTCCCGCTGCACCGCTGGCGAGAGCAGATCGCCACCGTCGACCGCATCCGCCTGCGGGACTGAGCCC
>JAABUW010010325.1_pt1 | contig 10410 bp, 16 predicted proteins | sample 5560081 | NCBI WGS metagenome assembly JAABUW01 (sample SAMN10711882, study PRJNA513363) | rock metagenome | isolation source: Antarctica rocks | place: Antarctica: Victoria Land, Knobhead sud | reverse complement strand
TACAATGCTCCAGTCAATTCAATCATAGCATTGTAAACAAGTGCAAAGCTGTCTTGATATGGCAAGCATGTGTCATCTGTAGGTACAATGCTTTAGTCAGCTCAAGCACAGGGTACTCTTGTAAACAGGTATACAGCTTTTTTGACACATCAAGCATGTGTGACTTGCAGCAACATCTGCAGCTACAATATTCCAGTCAATTCAAGCCCAGGGTGGTGTCGTAAACAAGTATACAGCTATCTTGACACATCAAGCGTGTGTGTCCTGCAGCAAAGTCTGCATGTACCACCATTCCAGTTGAATCAAGCCCATGGTACTGCATTGTAAAAAAAGCCATACAGCTATCTGTACATGGCAAGCATGGCTAAGCATGACAAGTGTGCAGCTGTAGGGTACATGAGCATGCAGTGCAATGCACAGGATTGTGACAGAAAGCACATGCTGCTACGTCACCTTACAGAACAAGTACAGTGTGTATATTAAAAGTGACATACCAGCTGGTTCAAGCAAGGTGAGGACAGCGAATAAGCCATTACCTGTGTGGCTATAATCCCTCTGTGCTTGGTGTTGGTGCCCCACCACCAGAGGTAACTCAGCCCAAATACAGCACCAGCTATGGCCAGAGCAAACCATCCACCATGAGGCACCTTGTTCAGATTAGCTGCATAACAAAGTGTGATGATAATGACGATGATGATGATGACAAAGCAGGCTGATGACGTCTTGCTTACTACGCTCTAGAATGTCCAGAAACACAGAAGCAGATTGGCTTTTCAGACTGCAAGGCGACTACAGCCCGTCTAAGCTGAGAGGCTAGTGGCAGTCCTGTGACTTATTGAGACCTGTGATGCAACCTTGGGTGGCTGGCAAGGCGATATGCCACGTGCAGAGCTCCAAAAGCTGACAAGTTTCATGGACAGCAATTTTGCCTGTGCTTTGTTGTCAAACGCCTTACATTTAGTGCTTAGTGCATGCGGTTTTCACAATCATCGTCTGTTGACTCCCCTGATGAGTCCTCCCTTGATGGGTTGATTGATCCAAAAATACCAACAAGGCAGAGCAACAAGGGAAGGAGTGGTGATGCAGACCTGTGGTGAAGACCATGTCAATGAAGCCAAAGCCGAGGAGGAAAGCAGTGGCCAGGAAGAAGTTGGTCTCCCAGATCATCAACATGACCATGTACGTCAGCACAGTTGTGCCAAACATCATGCTGCTCACCGCCACACCTGCCACCAGCACACTTTTCAAGAAATGTTGAGAAGCAGGTTCTGAAAACAGGTCTCAATATCAGGTTCTGAGAACACATCTGCTGTGTCTGCTTGTATAGCTGTTTGCAGAGAGGCACAGAAGAGTTTGCCAGTCTTTGAAGACATTTTGTGAGGAGCAATTTTACTGAGCCAGACACTGTCAACAAAGAAAAGGAAGGATGAAAACCTTTTGGCTGTAACCCAGTATGACATTGAAGTGTATCTGGACTCCCTATGGGGTATTATCTCGTGGCATGTCATCACTTCAGGCCTGTTTGTTTTGGCAACAACGATACCAAGATAGGTAGAAGTTACTTTTGCAGAGGTTATCAAAACTTTTAGGCTGTGCTTTGAGTGGTCACATTGGCAGACGCAACACTGGATAGCTTACCGTAAGCATTCCCCAGCTGCACAGTAGTCTTGAAAATGGCAATGACCACAACTGTCAAGACCATCATGACGTAGTTCACCTCAGGAATGTAGACTGACCCCAGCACCTGCAGGACCAGTCAAAAAGCTTCTGAGTAAACCGCAAGAATATTTGTAACGACACCATCATTCACAGAGGAAAGAATGTCATCATGACACACCACATGTTGTGGTAAGCAAGGTGCCTGCCAAGCAGATACACATTGCCTCCCTGTGCAGCTGCACATGCAGAGCATGGATACCATACCTGAGACATCATGCATGCACGTACGCATGCCAATGTCCATGCAGTCCCAGCATGACTGTAGATGGAAATGGCCATCTTTAGTGGCCAGATTTATGTGGCTCACACAGGTTCACTATTGTGAGGTCCTCAAGGACTACTTGGCAAAGCTCCAGTAGTAGAAAACAGCCATTGGGAGAACAGCAATGTCTTGCTACATGTGCATTTACAGTCACATGGAATCATACATGCACAGGCAGACTGACACTCAAGTCAGGTCTGTTCTCAGGGTACCTTGTCAATCACACATGCACAGACAAACTGATACTCGAGTCAGGTCTGTTCTCAGGGTACCTTGTCTGAGACGTGTTGAACTGTGAGCTGAGGGAAGCATCCCAGGGCAATGGACTGCTTGATGATGGAGAAGGCTGCGCTGATCATGGCCTGACTTGCCACACAGGCCGCAGCAGTGGCAAACACAAACACAAACTGCAAGCAGAAATCAAGTCAACGTCACTACATGAAGGCTCATTACATCAGCACCAGGCCTCCGTGCAGAGCTACTAGTGCTCAGCACTGCATATACTTCACACAGACAGATTTGAGCTGTACAGACTGCTGAAGGCTCAGTGAAACAAGGTTTTTCAAACATAGTTCATCCGGTTCTTGACTTAACAGAAAACAAGTCTTTTGAAAGAACAGAATGAGTAAACAACACCAGGCATTGGTAGAGGGACTCACCCAGTAGAAGCCATCACCAAAGGGAATGGAGGCATAGAAGGTGGAGCCAACTTGGTCTGGAAAGGCTGTCAACCAAGCGGTCTGTCCGAGGTATGTGAGTATCAGAACTGGGTAGCAGATGGTAAGAAAGCTAATCTGCAAAACCACTCCCGTTCTGAGTAATGACCACAGTGACAACACATGCAACAAGCGTCAAGGCACATGCGTGTCCACAAAGTGCTATGTCAGTAAGCTACAGTGGGGTCCGTTGATGTCAGAAAGTATCGCGTGCCATGTGAAAGGGGGACAGCATACATGAGGATGAGCGCAGAGTTGCGCTCACCCGGATTGCTGGTCGAGAGAAGTGACCCAAGTCAGCATAAGCCGCCTCAGTTCCTGTGGATGACACACACTGAGACCAGTAGCAGCCTCTGCGCGTATGACACTCAAACAGCACGCAGGTGAGCTCTGGAGAGAAGAGCACAGGAGACTGGAGGCAAGCAATGAAAGGGAGCGGCAAGTACCTGTGATAGCCAGAAACAATCCAGAGCATTGCACCCAACCCAAGTGGTGATTGTTGCGGAAGTAGTAGTAACCGTAGTGAGGAGAGAGAGCCTGCAAGCAAGATTGGCAATCGTGGCACACTTCGGCGATAGATGAAACATCTGTTGTCTTACTCACGCATGCTGCACAGACTTAACCATGGTCATGTGTGAGAGTGATGGTCGCACAGGACAGGCTGGCATAAAATGCGGCATCTTGACATTTTCAAAACACTGGCATGCTGGACAGCACGTACACAGCAGCAGAGCAGAGTAAGTGTGTACTCAGCCTTTGTGCCATGATGGCAGGGAAGTTACCTTGAACACACTGGGCTTGTAGCGAGTGATGTTTGTGACTGCAATGATCACATTACACAGAAAGTAGATTAGAATGATTGGAGCAAACACAACACCCACTCGACCTGTTCCAAAACGCTGAACCATGAACAGCCCAACGACAATGGCACATGAGATTCCAACAATGGCACCTGCATTCAAACAACTGTGCAACTTAACTCAGCTGCTGCTATGCCAGAAGGCGTATCAAGATGACTATGACTACAAGCAGTGGTGCATGATGACCTCCTATTGGCTTGCCTTGTTCAGTCAGTTGCAGGTATCTTCAGCTTCTCAGTGGGCCTGTTAGCAGCATTCACCACCAGCAGGTGGCGGTGCATAACACAGCACAACAGCATACAAACGGTCCAGTGTTGTTGAGACTGACCTTGAGACACTGAAGTCTTGACTTGCAAGCCATAGATGGCTCCCAGCACTGACTGTGCCGGTGTCAGCACTCCATCTCCAAGCACCATGCTTGTCATCAGCAGTACCAGACACAGCAAGCTGGCCTGAGCACCAGCTCTGCTTGCTAGGTATTGCTTCAGTTTGAAGCTGATACGGCGTGACAGACTCTTGCTGTTCTTGTCTCCAGAGTGACGACTGCATGAACATGGGTAGTAGTTATCGACACCATCTAGAGGTCATCCCCCAGAGCAACAACTGTATGAACATGAGCTTGTTTCCTTGCTTGTGATCTGTGTCATGCAGGTAGCTTTGGGCATTGAGCGGAAAATCCACGCTGCGAGCTGCACGCTGTCCTGGCTATGCACAAACTAAACCTAGGAAATCAGCTTTGTCATGGTCAAAGGTGAAAATGAGCAATGTGACTTGGGTCAGCAGCTGGCAGCTGTGCATCACATGATTGTGGAGTAGCGATTGGACTTTTGAGCCAAGCACTGCAATCAAGAGACGCTGGACAGACCTGTAGTGTGATAGGGTGACATCAGAAGCGTCAGGGACTCCATTGTTGGCAGGCCGCATCCCAGCAAAACGGCAGATGAGAGAGTACAAGGCAAAGGTGCCACCTGCACTTGTCATAAGAAGTGTTGTCAGTTGCTTAAAGGCAGTAAGCTTGCTGCTGCCGACCCACTGGATCTTGTGAACGCTACCATCAGCAACCTATGTGACAGTGCTTGTCATCAAGCTTGCTTAAGCATGTATCAGTCAGTCCAGCTAGGCACATCTACATGCTTACTGACCTTCTCCATTGTCATCCGCCAAAAGCACAATCAGCATGTACTTGACCACTACAATTAAAGTGATGGTCCAGAAGATGATGCTCATGGCCCCCAGCACGTCCGTCTCACTAGGGGTATTTTCAGTGAAGGTTGAAGAAAACACATACAGAGGACTGGTCCCCACATCTCCATACACCACTCCTATGGCACTGTAGGTGAGCGCCAAGGTGCTACGCCATCCCTTTTTCTGCAGCATGCATTAGCAAATATGTTATTGGCACTTCGCAAACACAGCAAGCAACAAGGCTAGCAAGCATGGAAGTGCTAAGCAGGAAAGTCCAGTGGTCTGACCGAGGTTCAGGATATGGTTGCATAGAGGAGTCAGGCTGGACTGGGCAGGACATTACAATGCAATGCTATTTTTGTAGATGTGCAAGCGTGGCGCGGCAACTAGGTAGACTGCTTGGGCACAAGAGACCGGTATCAGCAAACGAGATAGCTTTATTTTTCAACTGAGTTGTGTTTCGAGAGAAAACCAATGCGGGGTCACATACTGACTCACGGTCCACAAGGACTGTATCAGCATGACAAACTGCATATCGTATGCTTTATCAGGACGACATCGCCGCCAACAAGATTCGGTCAAGCTTAGGCATGCCATTCGAACAGGTACGTGACGAGACAAGAATGCTTCGCGTGCTCAAATTCATTTTGAGGAGCGAGATCGGGTTCATGATTTGTCTCAACTAACCTTGAAGTTTTGTTCCTCTTTCTGGCCTTCAAGATCAGCGTCAAGCACCCATCGATCACTGGAGATTTTTGCTTCGGCCATCACACCCTTGAGGTTCGACGCGATGACCACCGCAAGCTTCAATCCGGCCTAGCAATACAGGACCCAAGCTGATGAGAAGCTCCTACTGGCAAGCCGCTCAACATTGCGATGAATCTATTGCAAAACGTGCCGGCAGGCCAATCCCGGATGTTTTTGCTGCGATTCAGTAATTTGAATCTGGTAGAAGGCATGGAAGCTGTCGGAGGCGACACCAGGGCCAGTGTTAGAGCCACATGGTGTCCACGCTGATCGTCATATGTTGTGTTACGTAAACACGTGCCTAGAGGACAGCACAAAAGGGACCTTTTGTGACGTCAAAGGGGTGCTGACGTCTTCAAATTGCCTATCGTGCCTATCCCCATATTTTGCCTGATGCCCTTGCTTTGTAGCGCACACGCAATTTTATTGATCACGGAAATAGTCTGGAAATGGGAACTTCGATAATCATTGGTCCGATCTTTCAGATCACTGCCATCAGTCTGCGTAAACGCCATCATCATTGTATTATTGTATGCATGGTAGACTTGCCTTTTGTGTGCTACAACCTGCGCTTAGTCATGCTTAGTCATGCATGCAGCTAGTAAGGCAGTTCTGAGCAGAGGTCTGAGGTGAGATCACGGTACACCTGACATCAGATCGATCAGCATCTGGGTCCGTGCTGCGCCAATCGTGGTCCTTGATCGTGACACTCCGTCAAGCACATAGCCGAAGTCTATCGAGTGCCGTACACAAACCTGAAGTCTCGCTGTTCACTGCAGTCGCTGGTGCCTGGAACCTGTATCTTCACGGGTCGTTTACTCACTTCGCCATTGACTTGAAGCGCCACCAGCCCAAAGCTTCTCTTCATAGACATGGACGTCAGCGTCATCCGCGACCTGCTTGCAACTTTATTGTCAGCCTCATTGGCTTATGTTTTAGTGAAAACCCTTGAGTTCTCAGCCTCCCAGGACTACCTTTCACAGGTATCCAATATTGGCCATACCGTTGTCCTTTATAAGGTAGTTGCATTATTCAGGCAAAGACCCACTCGGTGCTTGCAGCTGGTATGCAGGAAGGTTGTGCACATCTCGACTGGCCCACTGTTTGTGCTGACCTGGCCACTATTCAGGTGATGCTGCTCATGGCAGGCATACGCTGAGGTTGAACCAAAGGGCACCATTTGACAGTATTTTCTTGACAGTGCAGCACCCACTGCTCGGGTATGTGCCGCAGCAGTGCCGCTATGCAATGCATTCAGGTGAGCTCAGCTGCCTGACTGTCCCTTCATACTACCAAGCAAATCCATCCATGCAGGTTGTGAGAATTCCTTGCCAGTAATTTTACGTTTCAGGGTGCACCAGACATGCCAACGATCCACTCTGCAGTTGGATGCTGCATCTGCAGGTTGATTCTAGTGGCCATTGGCACAATGGAAAGTAAAGCCACTATAAAAGCTGTAAGTCGTGGTGGTAGCAGGTACTTCACTGCAACATACCCATCACAGAGCAGCGCACATCGTCATGAGCTTCCACTACACATAGATTGGCCTCTGGCCTGAAGAATTTGCTTGCCAGTTTTGCTGTGTTATTAAAATGCAGTCAAAGCTGGAAGTATTCATTGTGCTGCTCTGAAGAAGAAGAGAAGCAATGCCTGTCTGGCTCTGCTGCATGTACTGACTTTTGATTTGTTTATCAACAGGCAGGAGTTGCTGAGAGGGCCTTTGCTGTACATTGGCATTGTCACAGCTGTCACCTTGCTATTCTGGCGAGAATCTCCTGTGGGCCTCATGGTTCTCTCTCTCATGTGTGGAGGCGATGGGTTGGCAGACATTGTGGGAAGGAGATATGGGTCTGCCAGACTCCCGTTCAACCATAACAAGAGTTGGCTTGGCAGCCTAGCCATGTTAACAGGCACGTGCGGGCTGCAGAAACAAGCATCTTTTGGTGTCACACATGAATCTCCAAAGTTCCTCATCCTGCACATGATTGTGCTGTCCCATTGAGCACACTCAGCTGGTGCTCTAGTGCAATGATGCTGAGTTGCTCATGTGTGTTCTCACGCTTCAAGTCATGTGAAAAAGCTGCACTTCATCATCATCCAAACTTGGCTCAGGGATCAGTACTAGTACACATGCCTGCATGCTAACTTTTGCATGCAGCGTCTGGAACAAAGATGAGTGAATGCTCTTTTGTGCACACACAAATGAGAATTGATCTTTCATTGACACTCAGCCCAGGCTGATGCATGCTGCAGGTGGTGCTGTCATGTCCATGGTCTACATAGCATTATTTCACAGCATGGGATACTTTACAAATACCATGCAAAATATGTTGGGAACCATCTGGATGACATCTCTTGTCGCCACAGCTGTGGAGGCATTGCCCATATATGGCTGGCTTGATGATAACTTGACCGTACCTGCAACTGCAGCAATCTTGGGCCAAATTCTGCAAAGTCCACTGACGTGACGAATAGCTATTGGTAGACTGATCCAAACGCAGAATGCAGCCAACCCTCTACATCTATGTTCATGAAGTGTGTAACTTAGTAATGTGTACACGCATAGTTATGTCTATGCTATATTAAAGATCAGATTCGATTGTCTTGCTGCTCATGGTGGGTGGCGTTGCATTTTCGGATGCGAGAACCAGCCTCTGTTGCTCATGATAGCTACCTTCCATAGCATCAAGGGCCGCACCCATTTCTGCAGCATGAATGAAGATTGAGTGTTAGCTTGAATGAGGATTGAGTGTTAGCTTGAAGGTAGGGACGATGTTGTCCCTGACCAAAAGACTCAAAAATCAGATTCAGGGTCTCAGCGCTGACCTTCGGAGAAGCATGCGTTTTCACTGCGGACGGACGGCCAAACGAGTTGCTTGCATCCTGCTGAGCAGGACTGCATGACAATAGCGCGTCTGTTGCCCTCGCTTTCCGACAGACGACGACGCCGAGATCACTATTGGTGGTACATGCAACGGCCAAAAGCGGAACATAGCGCCTGTTCAGATCTGGCACACGTTTCTCAGTAGGTAACACATATGTTTTGTATTTGCATGCATGGTGGCCGGTTTACGCACAGCGCACACAGCTTGAAAGGGTCTAGCAGCGTCAAATCTGCACAAAACAAACCTTGAAAGAGCAAAACCAGGCGTTTGAGACTGCAGCATTGTATTTGAAGGGTATTAAATGAGCCTGGTAACCGCCTGAAGCAGGCACAATGCCGCTAGCGACTCTGGTACGGGAGCCTTGCTCACGCGCTGGCTAGTGACTCATTATCAGGCAAAGCAAGGCCCCAGTCATCCAGGCCTCAGCCCCTGTCATCATCATGGACAGATACAACCAACAGGTAATCTTGCCCAGTGCCAATGTAAGCTACCACGCCTTGAAATCTAATTCCAAGTTCATTCGACACCCTGTGTGTGCTTTACAATGGCCTGCACAGATGGCAGGATTGTACAATACATACGTATCTCTGCATGGCAGCAACGTTTGTCTTGTACTGCAATTTGCAGAGTGCTGGAGGAGGGTGGGGCAATGCTTCTTCTCAGACATCGTTGGACACTGGTCAGCTTGCCAGGGAACAAGCTCAGCGCTTGTACAATCAGCAGCTGCAAAGGCAACCACAACAGCAGCAGCAACAGCAGCAGCACTATCACAACTTTCAGCGCCCCTCTCTCCCTCATGGCTTGAGTGGCATGTCAGGTATCCCCAGGCAGTTGCTTAACTTACAAGCAACAATTGTACGCGCAAAATTGGGCGCAGTGTACCTTGTGCAAAACATATCTATTGTTCATGTCATTCAAACTCATCATGCGAGTTGTGCAATTGCTGCTAATGTGCCTTTCATTATGCCTTATGGAAGTCAGCCGTGCTGTCATTGCTGCTGCGATTACGTTCTATCTGTTTGTGCTGTGACTCCAAGAATGCAGCTCTGAGCAGCATATGTTGTGAAAAGAACATGCAGCCTTATTTTTTGTGTCTCTAGTTGACACAATAAGCTATCAACAACGCTTGATTCGTTGTGATGGGTTGATTGATTGGTGCTCAGGATATGATGACAGCTTAGATGCCTTTGCATGGGATGGCCCTTCTGCCAACCAGCCCATGCAGCACTTTTCTGCAGCCCAGTTCAGCAGGAACCCTTCAAGCCAGCTCAACCGGCAGCACCAGCAACAGCAGCCAATGCTAGCCAGGCAAGGCTTCAGCTCTGAGCTGCGCCACAAAGACGTTGGCAGCGGTGATCTTGCCTCTGCACTGTCACTACCTACATCCTCTGGCACAGAAGGCAGAGGTGGGCCTGGGATGGGACCTAAGGGGCCAAACAAACGCAAGGGGGGCAGGTCCAAAAAGGCCCCACCAAATGAGTCACAGGCCATGCAGCGGTGCTTGGATGTTGTTGAGCAGCTGCTGGAAGAAGAAGATGCTGAGCCTTTTGCAGAGCCTGTGAGTCCGCCCATCCCAAAACTGTCTTCTTTCCCGTTGGTTGTTTCACTGCTGCCCTGCTCGCCTGTGTGAATGTCAACCCACCTCCTGCAGTCTGTTGCACTAACCCTCTATGCACTGCTGTTATGCAACATGCATGATGACCAGCAGCAGCCCAGCTGGACTGCTGCAAGCATATACGCCAAGCCAAGCCAAGTGTACTGCTGGCCCCTGGAGCAAAGCAGAGTGTGATCTTCCACACAAAAGATCCGCAAAGCCGCCGGGCAAGGCACCAGCCAATCTGCGTTTATGCCATAGCATGCATATTGTCTCTATCATGCAGCCAGATCAGCACGCCGTCGCAGTCATTTCATCAGACTTCACATGACACTACTCAGCGGCATTGACTGCATGATGATCAGGAAACAGCAAACATGCTGCCACAGGGATATGAGCTGATATGCAAGCCCAACTGCTGCCACACCCAAGACTGCTTCAA
>JAABUW010010323.1_pt1 | contig 10411 bp, 8 predicted proteins | sample 5560081 | NCBI WGS metagenome assembly JAABUW01 (sample SAMN10711882, study PRJNA513363) | rock metagenome | isolation source: Antarctica rocks | place: Antarctica: Victoria Land, Knobhead sud | reverse complement strand
TCAACGGGCTCTGCCGGGTGCGCGGGGTCCCCTTTCCTGGCCGGGCACGATCAGCCACAGCAGAAGGGCCGCAAGGACGATGTCACTGACGACGCTCAGCCACGAGGAGCTCGCCGCGTTGCGCGACGACCAGCGCAGCGCATACGACGAGCTCGTGGCCAGGGACTTGAAGCTCGATCTCACCCGTGGCAAGCCTGCCCCCGACCAGCTCGATCTCTCCGCGGAGCTGCTGGAGCTGCCTGGAATCGACCGCTTCCGCGACAATTCCGGCACCGACTGTCGCAACTACGGTGGCCTGCAGGGTCTGGTCGAGCTGCGCGAGATCTTCTCCAGCTTGCTGAACATCCCGGTGGCCCAACTGATTGCCGGCGGCAACGCCAGCTTGACGATGATGCACGACTCGTTGGTCTACGCGCTGCTGCAGGGCACCGTCGACTCCGAGCGGCCGTGGTCCCAGCAGCCGGGTATCAAGTTCCTCTGCCCGGCGCCGGGGTATGACCGCCACTTTACCGTCTGTGAGCAACTGGGCATCGAGATGATCCCGGTGCCGCTGCGTGAAGACGGCCCGGACATGACGGTGGTGACCCAGCTCGTCGCGGCGGACCCGTTGATCAAGGGTTTGTGGGCGGTGCCGACCTACGCCAACCCGACCGGTGCGGTGTACTCGCAGGAGATCGTCGCCCAGCTGGCCGCGATGCCGGCCGCCGCAGCGGACTTCCGGCTGTATTGGGACAACGCCTACGCCGTGCACCACCTCACCGACGATGAGTCCCCGGCCATCGACGTCCTCGGCCTATGCGCGGACGCCGGTTATCCGAACCGGGCGATGGTATTTGCCTCGACATCGAAGATCACCTTCCCCGGCGCGGGCGTCGGTTTCCTCGGCAGCTCTTCGGACAACATCGCGTGGTATCTGCTCAACCTGGGCGCGCAGAGCATCGGCCCGGACAAGGTGAACCAGCTGCGGCACGCGCTGTTCCTGCGTGACGCCGACGGGGTGCGCGCGCTGATGGCCCGCCACCGTGCGCTGCTGGCCCCGAAGTTCGCGTTGGTCGCGCATATCCTGGAGGACCGCCTCGGTGCACTGAAGGCAGCCAGCTGGACCGACCCGAAGGGTGGCTACTTCGTCAGCCTTGATGTCCTCGACGGCACCGCGTCACGGGTGATCGGTCTGGCCAAGGGTGCGGGCATCGCGATGACCGCGGCAGGTGCGGCGTTTCCGTACGGCAAGGATCCGCGTGATCAGAACATCCGGATCGCGCCGACCTTCCCCAGCATCGACGAGCTGGGCCAAGCGATCGATGGCTTGTCTACCTGCGTGCTGTTGGCGGCGGCGGAGAAGTTGCTCGACGGGGCGTAGCCAGTGCTCATCGGGTGCCCATCGGTGGGTGCTCGACGTCGTGTAGCGACGCGTAGCATCCTTCGATAGCCTGGCGGTCTCCAGCGGGCGGAGTCCACCTTCGACGTGCTGCCATTCGATGCTGCTGCGGGACGGCGGACCTGCAGATCGCGTCGGTGGCAATGGCACACCAGATGCCGTTGCTCACCCGAAACGCGGTTGACGTAAGCGGGCTCGATTCAGTGCTGGAGGTTCGACCGGTCTGATATGGCCTCGATTGCTCCAGTTGCGTCGGAGGTAGAAGTGATGTCCAGATCGATCCCGCATCGAGAACTCCGCAACAGCGGTAGCAAAGTGCTGCGGAGGTGCAGAGCGGCGAAACCATCGAGGTCGCCGATCACGGCGAGGTAGTGGCGGTCCTGGTTCCACCCGGGCGGCGTAGCCAGCGGCACATATCGTCCGCTTCAGATAGCCAGCGCGGCGACGATCGCGTCCAGCACCAACTCTTCGTGCACGGCCACCCCGCGTTCGACCATGGTGGCACCCAGTTCCGCGTCCCAGCTTGGCGGCACCGGTGCCCCCTCCAGCGCCAACCCGGTCCGCGCTGTCCCTGCTGTGTAGTCCGACGCCGTCATCAGCCACGGCTGGACGCCGACCTGTTCCACCAGTCGGTTGGTGATCGCAACGCCCGGCCAGTCGAAGTCGCCGTGATAACGCAAGGTCGCACCCCCGCGACCAAGCCTGCGCAGCACCTCGACGGCGACCAGCCCCGGGTTTCCGGAGGTGCATACCGCAGCAACCGCTCCGCCGTACTCCTGCGCCACCGCCTCCAGCACCCGCGGGTTCTCGCACACCAACACCGGTGCGCCTGCCCGCCATACCGCGCTCGAGCGCTGCAGATCCCACGCCGTCACGTGTAGCGGATCGCCACCGGCGCCGCCGAGTCGCGCGGCCACGGAGGAGCCGTCACCGGGCGCCAGTCCCAGACACAGGCAGGTGGAGGACACCAGGTCGGGGCTCACCCGGTAGGCCCTCCAGTATTCTCGCCGCTGCGCTGCCGTGTTCGGCGCCGGATCACCCGTCTTGGCGGCAAGCCCGCGCAGCACCAAGCTCTCGGCCACCGAGCCCGGGTCCAACGCATGGGCATCGCCGTAGATCTCCGCGGACAACTGAACCCGGCTCAGCAGGGAACCGTCCAGTGCCCGCACGTGCAACGCAGCGCGCAAAGCACAGGTCAGCTCGACGTCGGTCAGCTGGTGCCGCAGGATCAGTCGGCGGACGCCGTCGGCCCAGGCGAGCGCCCAGGGCTGGTCGGTGAGCCCGGTGGCGGCGAGCGCGGCCTGGATCGGTTCGTCTCGGGCGGCGGCACGTTCGGCCGCTAGCTGGGCGGTGTGGGGCACTGGTCCGAGTACTGCTTCCACCACCTCGAGCAGCCCGTGGCCGCAGCGGTCCCGCAGTATCGCGTCTAGCGTTTCCGCATCAACAGACACCGTTGGGTCGGGCACTGCGCGTTCGAGCAGAGCGGCAACCTCGTGGCGTGCCGCCGTATCGAGTCCGCGCACCATGAACCGTCGAGGGAGCCGACGGCCGGAGCGCTTCATGGCGACCGCTGCGGCAGTCCACAGTGGATACAGAGCCGGTAGCAGTACCCAAGACGGAAGCGCGCTCACTCGTCGCCCAGCGCGTGCCGCCTCGTACCGTCCCAGTGGTAGTGGTACTGCGCCACACCGACCTCGCCGGGAGCGCGCAGCGTCTCGTAGATAGCCAATGACGGCACTCGGTCGGTGTCGCCCCACAGGCGTTCGCTGGTGATGACGAAGTCCAGATCGAGGTCCACCAGGAGACCGAACAGCAACGGATGGGTGCGTACGTCGATCTTGGGGAAGGCGTCGTCGAGAAGGATGAAGCGTGGGGCGTACGGCGCGCTGGCTCCAGCGAGTGAGGTGAAGTGTGCTGCCGCGGCGGCAAACAGCGGCAGGTAGCACACCACCTTCTGCTCGCCCTGGCTCAGCCCGGTCCGCGAGGTCAGCGCCTTGAACGTGCCGGTCCACTCGGGACGGGTGATGCGCACCGTCACCTGGTGCCAGAGTCGGTAGTCCAGCGCCGTGGCCAGGTGCTCGCTGTAGGGGCGTTCCGGTGCCGCCGCGCGGGAGGACTCGATGATCCCGTGCATCAGGTCGCGCAGCCGGTCTCGTTCGGTGCCAGAGAGCTGACTCATCCGCAGCAGCAGGCGTACCGCTTCGGCGGTTCCAGCATCGGCATCGTCGCGGACGGCCCAGTCGATTCGTACGCGGATCCCTTGTGAGGTCCTGACGTCATTGAGGATGCGGTCGGTGGCGGAGATGAGGTCGCGGGCCCCGGCCAGGCGAGCTAACAGCGCCTCCCCGAGATCGCCGAGCAGATGAACCTCGAACAGCTTGCGTTCCCTGTCCGAGAGCAGCGTGCGGTCTTCCGCCACGCGGGCGGTGAGATTGTCGACCACGGCAGTAATCGGTGCCTGTTCCCCGGCGAGCTCAGCCTGAGTGGACCACAACTCGTTGTGCTCGACTACCAGCCGTGGATCCAGGTCAGCGGCGGGCGTGGTCCTGGCCAGCTCAGCGGCTTGGTGCAGCTCGTTGACCGTCGCGCTCGGCTGCTCCGCAACCAGCTGCTGACACTGCCGGGCCAGCGACACCAGCGCAGTGCCCTCGGGGGCACTCAACAGGGCGGTCCGGATACTCGGGTCGGTAACGGCAGCGTCGACCAGCCCGGTGACCGAGGCGAGCTGTCGCAGGGTGGCGGCTGCCGCTTGCGTGCGCACCTCGGCGTCGGCCAGCGCCGATTCCGCGGCGTTCACCTGTTCGGCCGCTGTGGCGTGGGCGCCGATCAAAATCTGCACCGAGGCCCGTAGGCGTTCCACCTCCGTGGCGGCGCTGCGCCTGCGTGCCGCCGCGTCGCTGATCTTGGCGTCCAGCTCGCGCAGCTCGGGATCGGCCGCCGCCTTGGCCGCCACGTAGGACGCTTCGGCCACCACGAGTGCAGATTCCGCAGTCGCCGCGGCGGTGGCGGCCTTGTCGGCGGCGGCGGCGTCCTCGGTGAGTTGAGCGACCGCGTCGTTCCAGCTCTGCAGCAGCTCGAGTGCGCTCCGGATCTCGCGAGGTAGCCGAGTGAGCGCGGTTCGGGTGGCGTCGACCTCACCGATGCGGGCAAGTACGGCATCACGCAGGGGCGCGACCTCGACGCTCGTGGCGAGGGTGCGGGCGCGCTCGGTCAGCTCGACGAAGCGACGACGGCTGCGTTCCGCGACCCGCGCGGCTTCCGCGGCCACGACCCTGGCCTCGTCGCGAGCGGAGGTGGCCCCATCCAACGCTCGCCAGGCGTCCAGTACGTCGTGCCCGTCCGGCGTTGCGCTCAGCCAGGCGCGCAACGCCTGCAGTCGAGCGCCGAGGGCCTGGGCTCGTTGCCCGGCCGTCTGCTGTCGTTCCTGGGCGTCGGCGATCTGAGCGTCCAACTCCGCAATGCGGCGCAGGCGTTCGGCGGCCCGCGCGCTCGCGCCAAGGTATTGGGCAACCGCTTTGCTGCTGCGACCGCGCAGGGGCCCGAGAGCGAAGCGGCCGTCCGGACCGATGACCGCCGGTCCGTCGCCGGTGGTGGCGATCGACTCCAGCAGTGCACGAACCCGCTCCTGCGCCACGGGGCTGCCCGGCTTGGGCTGGAGCAACGCGGCCAGGCTTTGGCCGGGTGGGGCAGCGGTACCGGGGACAAGCGCGACGTCGAGCGTTTCGGGTGCCAGTGCTGTGCCGTCGGGTAGGACGAGCGCGTCGAGCAGTCCGGCGGCCTCCAGTGCTGCCTCCACCCCGGCGCGGCCGGCGTCATCGAGATCGGGGCGCGCATCGACCAGGCGCCACAGCGGCACCCCTGCTCCTGCGGTGTCGGTGCGCTGACGTGGCCAGCTCGGCGCGGGCGGCGAAGGGTCAGGCTCCGCGACAACAAGCTCGCGCTGCTTGACGAACGCGGCGTGCTCGGTGCGTGCGGTGGTGGCGGTGGTCTGCTCCATCGCTCGTTCCGCCCCGAGGGCGTCCAGGTGCGGGGTGGCGAGTTGGTCGGCGGCCACGCGCAGCCCGCGGATGGCCGCAGCGTCCCAGGTGTCGCGTTCGATGAGGGAAGCGGTATTCAGCCCGTCGGCGCGGTGATCGGTCGCCCACTGCTCGACCTGCTGCAGGTGGTGCCCTTCGGCGGCGATGGCGCTTCGTTGGGCGTCCGCGAGCAGACCCTCTCTGCGTTCGGCAGCAATCTCCGACTCGTCCGCCCGTTGTTGGTCACTGGTGGCCGTGCGCTCGGCGCTCTGCGCAGCGTCGAGTGCGGTCTCGAGCTCGCCGAGCGTCACCCGCAGCTGGGTCAGCGTGGATCCCGCTCCGGTGGCTTGTTCCACTACCTGCTGCCAGCGCGCACTGGTGTGCGCGAGTAGCTCAGCGGCGGCCGGGGCGTCAGTGCCGGATACGTCGGGCACCTCGGGTACGGCGAGTGAACCGGCGCCCAGCCGAGCCGCGGCTTCAGCCAATTCGGCTGCATTGCGGTGTAACTCGGCGTGTTGGTTGGACCAGCGTTCGGCCGCGGTAGTGACGTGCTCGTGGGAGCGAGCCGCGCGGGTTTGCTCACTGCTGGCGCGGCGGACCAGGTCTCCGGCGGTTGACCGCTCGTTCTCCAATGCGTTTTGGTGCAGCTCGAGCTCGCGCCGTCGGTCGGCCCCTGGGCCGCGCTTGAGCTGATCCAGAGTCGCGGTCGCGGTCCGCACGACGGTATCTGCCGTGACCGCTGCCGCGCGGTCATCATCCAGCGAGTGGGCATGCTCATCGCGCTCGGCGCGCTTGGCCCGGAGAACTCGTTGCGCAGAGGTATCCGCGGCCGTGGCTGTGCTGACCGCACTGCTGCGTTCCGCCACCACGCCGGTCGCATAGCGCCGATACACCTCGGCCAGACTCTGCAGGCCCGCGAGCGCATCCTCGCGTCGGGCGATCTTTTCCCCAAATGCGGTCAGCTCGTCCAGCGTGGCCCCGACCTTTTGGGTGGCGTCTTCGGGCAGAGCGGGTAGCGCCTGGGACAACATCACCGCAATCTTGCGCGGGTCGATCTACGCGCCCACCTGTGGGCGACGCAACCAATACAGCAGTCGCAGTAGCTCGTCGTAACGCTCCTCGTCGAGCCCGAACAAGATGCGTCCCACGTACGCGCGGTACTTGGCCGGACTGTCGAACACCTCACCATCGGCGCCGAGCTCGTCCCGGAGCGCGCCCATGGTCAACAACCCGTTAGGCCCGTCCAGCGCCAGCTCGTCCCCGATCCGTCGGGTGGTGGAGAAGAACCACTTGCGCACGGTTTTCGCTGACGCGGACAGCTGCAGTCCTACCCCGAACGTTCGCGCGTGCACCGTACCGTCGGAGTCGGTGCGGGTGAACTCGACCCAGACGTAGCCCAGCCGCGATCCGCTGTCCGATGACCGACCCTGGTCCATCAGCCACACCAGGCCGGCGCCGCGTCTCCCAGTGGCATCCAGCGCGCCGGAGTCGCCGTCCAGCACAAACGGCAACAACATCTCCAGCGTCTTCGACTTACCTGCGCCGTTGGTGCCGCGCAGCAGCAGCCGTCCGCCGGCGAAGACGAACTCTTGCTCGTCGTACTGCCACACGTTGCGCACACCCGCACGCGAGAAGCGGTAGCGATGGTCGTTCACTGGGCATCCGCACTGAACAGGTCGTCCTGCGCCGCTGCAGGCTTGACGATGGTGGTGACGGCATACCGAGCAGCGGCGGCGTGCAGCTCCCAGTCACTCACGCGGCCGCGGCGCAGCAGTCCCATGCGTACCAGCACCGCCGTGACCTCACTCTCCAGTGCGGCAGGTTCGCCGACGTACTGCTTCTTCAGGGTGGCGCCATAGGTGCTGAGTACCTCGTCCACTCCAGTGCGCAGCATGATCGCGTCCACCGGTGACCAGCTCCGTACCGCGAGCGAGGCGCCCAGGGCCTGCGGGCGCACTCGCTCCACGAGGAAGGCCAATACGAGCAGCGCGGCCCGACGCTCGGTGCCGGTACCCGGGAACGCCTCGTCGGTCAATTCCTCGTCCGGGTCGACGGCCAACGCGCCCTCCGCCCGCAGCTCGAGCTCGAGGCCCAGCACGCGTTCAAACCAGTCGACCTGTTTGTGGCGCGACTTCACCCACCACTCCTGATGGCCGGGATCGAGCTCACTGGTGGTCAGCACCGGCGACTCGGCGAGTACCCGCCGGATGGCGATGCGGGCGCCGCCGGCCGCCGAGCTCAACGGTGGGGCATCGAGCACCTCCGACGCCGTCCGTCCCGCAGCCAAGGGTACGGCCAGCAGCAGGGCCAAGCGCTCGGCCGAGACGTCGAGCAGCGACTGCGTGGTGCCGTTCTCGGCCCAGCCGTCGAGGCTGCCATCACGTTCGACGAGCACGCCGTACTCGGTGAGCACCAGCAGCACCGCGTGCAGCAGGCGCCGATCAGCGATGGCGTCCAAGTCGACGTCCAGGTTCACCCCGGCCGCCGCCGAGCGGATCTCGCCGACCAGCTCGCCCAGCAGCAGCTGGGAACCCGAGCGACTGATTACGGCCAGGGCCACCATCAGCAGGGCGTATCCGCGTGGAGTGAACGGGCGTCCGGGGCCGGCGCCTTTCGATGGGCGACGCAGCGGGCGGCTGCCGTCACGGCCCAGGCTCGCCTTCACCAACCGGGCGCCAGCAGGCTCGACGATCAGGCGGTAGCGCAATCCCTCCGCCAGCTCGGCGGTGATGGTCTCCTTGTGTCGGCGGACGAGTCGCAAATCGTCTTCGGTCTGCTCGTCGGCTTGAGGGCCGGTGCCGTGCAGCAACGGGCGCGCCAACAGCGCACGGATGGCGCGGCGGCGCTCGGCGGCCTCGCGCAGATCGGTGGCCTCGGTCGGGCGGGACAGAATGCTCCGAGGGGGCGTCACCGGTCGAGCTCCACGGTCAGGTCATGGAAGGTGAGGCCACCGTCGGGGGAGTCGATGCTGGTGTGCTGGCCGGGCGAGGGAACAATGCTGAGGGTCAACGCGGATTCCGGGTCGCGGTGCCGCGCCGCGCGGGTGCGCCACTGGCCGGGCGCCGCGCCCGCGATGTGCTCCGCGAGGGCCCGGGCATGCAGATCCAGCAGGGCGGTTCGGGCGGCAGCGCTCACGCGCACCCCGTCGAGCGGACCCAGATGCGTGGCCAGCTCAGCCAGGGCCGCGGCGTGCTCGGCCTCCTGCGCCCGGCGCTGCGCGATACGGCGACGCTTGGCCGCGCTGAAGTCCTCGCCCTTGCTGGCCCGCCCCCGGATCGCCCGCTCACCCCGTTCCACCAAGCTCACCGGCACGTCAGCGACCGGTGAACGCCACCACGACGCGGTCGCGGGCACCGGCTCCTCCACCGCGGACGGGAAGCCGAGATGCCGCGCCGGGTAGAGGCCGAACACCGCGGCCCACAGTGCGTGGGCGGCGTCGTCGTCGACGGTGGCGAACTGCGCGGCCAGCCGGAGCAGATCGGCCTGACGGCTGACCTCGCGGTCGGCATCACCAACGATCCGGCGCAGGTTCACCACCAGCGCGCGCATCGCGGAGGTGGCCAGGCTGCGGACCTGTACGGCGTCGGATTCCCGCCCGGCCCCACCGAGGAACCAACCGCGCAGGCCCACCCAGTCGGCGACGTCCAGGCCGGTGGCCCGCCGCGCGGCACGACCCTGCACGTCCACCAGGCGCGGGCCTTCGTTGGCGCGGGCGACCAGGTCCTCGGTGCGCGGCTGCAGACTCTCCAGCAGCTCGCCGATCTGCGGCATGTGCTTGGCGATGTCGTCGACGAAGCGCGTCAGGTAGTCGATGAGCACGGTCTTGAAGACCCGGAAGTCTTCGCGGCTCAGGTCGTAGCGGCCGAGCACCTGCCCGAGGTAGGAGTAGAACTCCCTGGTCGACTCCACCAGGGACCGGTGCTGGTTGAACACGGTGGCGATGCGCCCGGCGAGCTCGTCCGGGTCGGCGGCGGCGATGGCCGGTAGGTCGAGGGCATCCAGCTCACGCAGCCCGGCGAGGATGGCCCCGAGCATCTCGGTCGACACCTCGCGGACGGAGTCGGTGGCCCCGAGCAGCTCCTCCACCAGGCGGTGGGCCAGCTCGCCCGTGGAGGTCAGCTGAAACCGAGCTCGGGTGCGCAGGTACTCCTCGATACTGCGCGCCTTGGTTTCGCGCGGCGACCGCGCCAGGTTTCCCTGGGTGGTGAGGTAGCTCAGCCGATCTTCCACCGTCGACTCGTCCAGCACGACGCCGTGCTCGCCGGCCAGACGCTCGGCGACTTCCCCGGCGGACAGGTCCGCCATCAGTCCGCTGGGCCGACGGTGAAGACCCGCATGATGGCGATGTAGTCGGCGACCTCGGTGTTGGCGACGTAGCGCAGTGCGTCGAGCCGGACGCGTTCGGCCGGGGTGAGCGCAGAGATGTCGTGTGCGCTATAGGTAGCGGGCTCGGACACGCGGTCAGGGTAGCGATCGACACCGACGGGGGGCACGAGAGGCCGAGAGTCGCGTAATGTGAACATCGACGGATCAATCGATGGAGTGCGGATGGAACGCTCGATGAGCGCCACCGAGGCCCGGGTGCATTTCGGAGAGTTGCTGGAGTCGGTCGCGAGTGGAGGCCCTGTCGTCGTGGAACGTGGGGGTCGCCCGCACGCGGTTGTCCTCGGCTACGCCCAATGGCAGCAACTGCACGGCCGAGGGGGTGGTTTAGCCGCGGCCACGGTGATCCGGGACCGGCTGCACGCCCGACTCAAGGGCTCGGTGCTCGACGTAGTGGCGGAGCTCGATGCTGCCAGACAGGAACGCGATGAGCAGCTCGAGCATGTTGTGCGTGGACGCCAGCTTCCTGCTTCGCGCGCTGACTGATCCGGGAGATGCTGCAGCGCGAGAACGGTGGGAACACCTGGACGAGTACGCGCTCGCGGCCCCCTCGCTGTTGCTCGACGAGGTCGTCAACGCCAGCCATCGGATGCGCCGCGCAGGGATGGTGAGCGCCAGCGATGCGCAGGAGATC
>JAABUW010010322.1_pt1 | contig 10412 bp, 10 predicted proteins | sample 5560081 | NCBI WGS metagenome assembly JAABUW01 (sample SAMN10711882, study PRJNA513363) | rock metagenome | isolation source: Antarctica rocks | place: Antarctica: Victoria Land, Knobhead sud | reverse complement strand
ATGACGGTATCATGGTACTGTTGGTGCCACTGCTGAGAGGAGGGCTTCCAAAGGCAGCAGCCAGTTTAAACCATGAACAGCAGGATGGCTTCCACAGCAGCATGGACTGAGGCCACAGGAGCTGTAAGATCATCCCTGCATGTCACCAGCCTCTGAGTTGTTATGTCTCAAACCTGGTACCAACGCAATCTACACGTAGCATGCTTCTTCACAATTCAACTTGACGTACAACACCTGCTGATTTGGGCAGCACAAAGAAGGCAACATCAAGCCTTCGGTCAGCAACTCTTTTCGATGCAACCTGCTGTGGTTTCCAAGAACATTGAGAACATCACCACGACACTCCAGCTTGGGCTGCAGTGCAGAGCAGGTTGCACATGAGGAGCAGGGCTGCCAATCTAGCAGGCGTACCTCATGTCTCTGAATAGGCAGAACTGCTACTCCATGTGTAGGCATGGCAGGAGGTAGACAGACCAGCTGAAGGACTGTAGTTGTCCTGTCTCTGCAGCCAAAGCATGCCACTCGATGCTGTGCTACCAACCTGCATGACCTAACAATGCAGCTTTGTAGTGACAGCAGCATGAATGAGTGTCAAGCAGGCCTCACAATGTGGGGACAATGGCACACTGCATGAGCAGCCTTGTTGCAACAATAGTATGCAGGCACAACCAGACAGCGTGTGCTTGCATCACCAGAGCAGAGCCCAAGTCAAGAATGCAAACCTTGTGTGGCTAGATGACTCACACCAGCTAGCAGTCCTGTGTAATGCCCATGCTGAATGACCCAGGGGGTCACTGGCCATGGGAGCCCTTCAAACACACCCATGCCCCAAGCCTTAACACAATACAGCAAATGATGCATGTCTTTACGCACATGCTCATAAGCTGTTTATCTCACATCAGAACATTGTTGCTCAGGCTCACATGAATCAGCATAATTGATTTGTTAACCAAGATTAGAGCTGTGAGCATGCCTTTTGTGTGCAATGATTGTATGACAAAAAAGCACATAGTGAATCCACAAACAGGAGAATGGACTAGACAGAGTACAAATATAGACTGAGAACAGCTTGTTGAGACAGAAAGAAGTACAGGTTAAAGTGGAGGCTTTTGTGCCCAAGCTCCTTACACCCAAAACAGCAACATGTATAGGCGGAATGTGTAGACACAGAAGCTACACCATCATCAAGGCACCTTCAAAGCAAGTCAGAGCACGCCTGCTGCTCAAGCCTAGACTTGATAGCTTTTCTTTTGACGCTTTTGATGCTTGGCTCAGTGCGCTGAAAAGGAGACTGTTCCCATGTGCGCCCACGTGCATCCTTCCAGAAGGCCAGTTTGTGGGATGTTGGCAAGACTTGTTCAGGCCCAACACCATTCCTGGCAATGTCATACTCTGCTGCCAGCGCAGGGTACAACGACTGCAGCGAGTTGCATATGCAAGCCTTTTTGTTGGCGCAACAGGGGCAACCAGTGTTGCAACCAAGCCGATTCTGTGGACTGGCCACAAATAAGTGAGCTTGGCCTTTGGGGCATTTGTTGCAGATCCAGTGCACCATCTTGTTGCTTCCTGCTGTGATCTTGTCAGGATCAAGACCTGCTCTCTGATTCCTCTCAAAATCAAACTCCAGCATGGCAGGGTGCTGGCTCTGGGTCAAGACTGGTTGTCTGTTCCATGGTTTGCTGATACTTGAGCACTTCGGACAACCGCTTTGGACGCAAACTTTCATACACGGTTTGGCTTGCCAACTGTGATGACACGTTGGGCAGAGCCAGTGCCTGCGGGTGGTACTGCCCGCCATGACTAGGTCAGGAGTCAGCCCATTCTTGGCTGTGTCCCAGTAGGCTGCCACAGCTGGGGCCACAGTCAACAACGAGTTGTGTTGGCACAGACTGTTGTTGGTGCAATAAGGGCATTGACCGTCCATATTCTGCCTTTTATCGATGCTGCTCACCCATTCGTGTGGCAGCCCACACGGGCACTGGTCACAGATCCACCAAACGCGCATGTTGTGGTTGGCTGTGATCTGCTTGTCTCCAAGATGCTGATTTTTGTCATGATGCCACTGCTTCTGCAACTCTGGCCTAAGCAGGCTGATGTCTGGGCCTGCTGAAGCCTGCTGTGATTCAATGCAACGGCACAGTCTCGAGTATCCTGGTGCCAACAGAACGCACAAGTTGACTGTTGTAGTCAGCAAGGAAATTCCTCAGCCACTTCATGACCATGCGAAGATGCATTGACGCACCAGTTGCCTGCTTGTTGTTCCTGAGCTGTTCTCGAAAGGACGAACCACAACGCGGTAGTTGATGCCAATGCGGAAGCTTGGACTGCCTGCACACAATTATTGGCTGACGACGCAGGAAAGCTGCCGTGCAACGTTCAGGGAGTAACTTGCACTTGCCTGCTGTCGAGTGGCTGCCAGACCCATGTTGCGCAGCAAATTCCCGGAGCCATGCCTATTTGAGGTGCCTCACTCGGTAATCAAGCAAATCAGTAACAAAGCGATCACACACCGCAGTAACAAAGCGATCACACAGCGCTGCGGCAGCTCCGGAACCACGCTGATGCTGAGCACGGGACCCACCTGACCTGGTGGGAGTCTTTCGCAAAGGAGCTTGGAGACTAGGCATGCAGAGAAGTGATTCTCAGAAAGCCCCGCAAACGTAATCTATGTAGCATCAAAGCTGACAAAGCACAACATATGGTACTCTGATCTGCACTCTGAATCAGATACTGAAAAAGTAGTTGGCAAATGCTTTGGCTAGCTCATCAATCAAAACATGACAGAGAACCACCTTTGTTAAGATGTGCTAACAATAGACACTGCAATCGCCAGCGCACATCAACAGTCACTACCAACATTCTCTCTGCTGCATGCTGGTCTAGGCAAGAGCTTGGCTGGACGAGACAGCTCTAAGAGACTTCCACAAGTGCAAGTAGGATGAAGTGGCCACACCTGCATCAGCACCCAGAGCATGAGATATAAAGTTGCTGCAGCTTTGATGGCTTCTGCAATGTCAAGGCTCAAGGTGCAAGCTATGCCAGTCAGTTCTAACAGACCTTGCTCATGTTGTAAGCTCTGCACAGCCCAGCATGCAGACCATGGTCAAAAGAGCCAGGATCATTACATGTGCAGCTTTTGCCATTACTTGAGAAATGCTTGTGGCAACTGCTCTGTCAATACGCTGTGCAATCCTCAAGGATAACATACACAAAATTGCATAGTACACCATCAGAATAAGGGCAACAAGGCACCACCCCAAATTTAACTGAGCAGACAGAAAACCATAATACGTGTAAACTCACTGAATAAACATGTCACACTTCAAAACTGTCATGTCAAACACCCAACAAGATCTGTCCTCAGACAAATACAGCGTTGAGTCAATTGCAATAAGAGGCTGTCGTGACTTCCCTGTCAGAATGCATCAAGTTCAACGTGACAATGGCAGAAGGTGAAACACATACACAAAAGACATAAATTGCCACAAAGGCACAGTCAAAGCAAGTCAGATGAGGCTTGCTGCTTGAGCCTAGATCTCTGGCTGACTGCCGCTCGCTTGATTCTGTCCTTTTCAGGCCTAGTTCGGTCAAAAGGACTTCGTTCCCACGCGTGCCCGCTTGCATCCTTCCAGAAGGCCATTTTACGGGACCTTGGCAAAACCTGCTCAGGCCCTACACCATTCCTTGCAGTGTCGTACTCTGCAGCTAGCACAGGGTACAACGACTGCAATGAGTTGCAAATGCAAGCCTTTTTGCTGGCACAATAGGGGCAGCCACTATTGATGCCAATGCGGCTTTGAGGAGTGGCCACAAACAGGTGTGGCTGGCCTTTGGGGCATTTGTTACAGATCCAGTGTACCATCTTGTTGCTTCCTGCTGTGACCTTGTCAGGATCAAGACCTGCTCTCCGGTTCCTCTCAAAGTCAAACTCCAGCATTGCAGGGTGTTGGCTCTGTGACAAACTCGGTTGTCTGTTCCAGGATCTACTTCTGATTGAGCACTTGGGACAACCACTTTGGTTGTCAACTTTGCTATATATCATGGCTTGCCAGCTGTGACCACACTTTGGGCAGAGCCAATGCCTGCGAGCATGACTGTGTGCCATGATCTGGTCAGGAGCCAGCCCATTCTTGGCTGTGTCCCAGTAGGCCGCCACAGTTGGGGCCACAGTCAACAAGGAGTTGTGTTGGCACAGACGGTTGTTGGTGCAGAAAGGGCACTGATTGTCCATATCATGCCTATTACTGACTTTGGTCATCCACTCGTGCGGAAGCCCACACGGACACTGGTCACATCTCCACCAGACACGCAGACCACTACTGGCTGTGATCCGCTTGTCTCCCAGATGCTGATTTTTGTCATGATGCCACTGCTTCTGCAACTCTGGCCTGAGCAGGCTGATGTCGGGGCCTGCTGAAGCCTGCTGCTGTGTTTCAATGCAGCGGCATAGTCCTGAGTGTCCTGGTGCAAACGTAACGCGCAAGTTAGGTGTTGTAGCCAGCGTGAAGATGTCTCAGCAGCTTCAAATCCAACACAAGACGCAGTGACGCACCAGTTGCTTGCTTACTGTTTCTCAGCTGTGGTACCCCTCCTGGAGAAGAAGCACCACGACGCCGTAGTTGTTGCCAATGCGGAAGCTTTGATTCCCTACACACTGGTATTGGCTGACGCCGCACAAAAGCTGCCGTGTAATGTACAGGAAGAAAGCTGCACTTGCCTGCTTCGGAGTGATTGGCAGATCCATGTCGGGCAGCAAGTTCCCATAGCCATGCTTTCAGATTTGACGTCGTTCGCTGGCTGCTTGAGGACCAGTCCGCCACTAAACGATCACAGAACGCAATGCCTCGCGTGCTGCCTGTGTGATGTCAACATCAGCCAGCGGCCGCTCCGGAACCACATTGGCAATGATGGCCAGAGTGCATACCGACACGTCTATTTTCTCATATCAGAAGTGGTTCTAAAATAGTTGAGCAAATACGTGGTCCAGACAGTCTGATGCGTTGCATCAAGACTGACAAAGCACAACATTGTTGACAGATTATACTCATTCACTCTACTCCGCATCTAGGTGCTGAACAGCAGTTGGCGAATGCCTGCAAGCCCAATTGGGCTAGCTCGTAAATCAACAAATGAAAGGGAATCAGCTTTGTACAGGTACTGGGGCCGTTTCCAATAGACACACTATAATCACCGATGCCCATCCTCATGATTCTGGTTACTTAAGAGCAACTCACATTATCCTCACTGCTGCATGCTGGTGTAGGTGAGAGGTTGGCTGCACCAGACAGACAGTCAAGATGGAGTGGCCACACCTGCACCAGAAAACAAAGCATGAGAGATGCATCTGCTGCAGCATAGGCTTGCCAGTGCTTCACGCTCTTGAATGAGGTGCGTGCATGTGTGTATGTGTATGGTGCAAATTCATACCTGGACAGTTTGCATGCAAGGGCAGAGACAAAAGCAGCTTGCCATTGAGTGCGGGCAGTGCCAAGGGAATGGCTGCCCAAACACGTTGCATATGCATCGTCAAGCCACATGTGACAGACGCTCACCATACCTAGAAAGCCAACATGACTCTGGTTGACAGTTGGACTGACTGCCAAGCCCTCATGCAGCATGCTTATAGTGTCCTGCAGTGGGTTTGCAAAGAGTGCCAGCTGTGCTGGACTTGAAGGACCAGAGTGCTGTAATGAAGGGCAATTGTTGTAATGGGGGGCAAACGCAGTGAGCTGAGTGCCAACTGTGGCCATGAACGCACTGGCATCCACCTACAAGCCAAGCCACGGGAGTGTTAAAGCTGACAGCTCGGGACAAGCAAGATCATAATGTGCACAGCATGATGTGACAGGGAGGTCCTGTTTACAAAGCAGTGCTCGGCTGCGAACGCACTGCAGCAGTCTGTTTTGAGTGCACAAATGTTTTAACCTGCAAGACTCAATGATATGTTGAATGCACAGTATTACAGCAACAGAGTTGTGATCAGCAGAGTGCGTGTTCCACAAAAGCACAGTCTGACCTTCACAGACAAATCAAGGCCAACAAGATTACCAGTGATTGCTGAACACAGCTTGCCAGATGCGCCTGCTGTACTCCTGTTTACCGCAGTGCCTGCATCAGTTGCACAACATTGGACACCAGTCACCAATGCTGTTCAGCTGCAAGTGCAACATGCAAGGCTTCTAAGACACAGACTGCACACGAGCTAGGGTTGTTCTAGAGCATGCATGGGTTGAGGTGGAGAGACTGTCAGGGAGGCAGGCCATGCCCCATATGCAACTGCAAGCCGGCAGTTGTGTACATTTGTGCATCACTTCCCACTGCTGCCCAATTGCACAAATATGCAAGGTGGACGTGCCAAGTCGTGCTGTGCTGTGCTGTGCTGTGCTGTGCTGTGCTGTGCTGTGCTGTGCTGTGCTGTGCTGTGCTGTGCTGTGCTGTGCTGTGCTGTGCTGTGCTGTGCTGTGCTGTGCTGTGCTGTACTGTGCTGTGCTGTGTCACAGCATGCAAATTTTCAGGATCTGCTGAGCAGCGCAACAATTGCGCATGAAATGACATTTTACCAGCAGGCAGACCAGGGCAAAATAAGATGTTACCACCTTGGTGCGCTGAGCAGCAGCATGAGCAGCATCAGGGCATGATGGCCCTCCAGGGCTGAGGTCAAGGTAAACTTTCAATCTGCATGTCAGCATCTGGGCAATGTTGCATCTTTCTTGTTTCTCTGAGCAGCTGCTGCTGCTGCTGCTGCTGAAGCACAGCATGTCACATCCCACCTGCACCTGAGTAGCCTTGTTGCAACAACTATACGGCGGCACAACCAGACAACGTGTGCTTATATCACAAGAACACAGCCAAGAATCCAAACCTTGTGTGGCTAGTCGACTTGCAACAACTGAAAAATGCAGCCCGCAGTTCTGTGTACTGCCCATGCTGAGTGACCAATGGGGTCACTGGCAAAGGCAGCCCATGAAGCACACCCATAAAACCACAAGCCTCAACACAACAGAGCAAATGACGCATGTCTGTACGCATGTCTGTACGCACACGCTCATAAGCTGTTTATCTTGCATCAAAACATCATTGCTCAGGCTCACATGATCCAGCATAACTTGTGTCTGAACCACAATCAGAGCTGTGAGCATGCAGTTTGAGTGCAATGATTGTATCACAATTAAAACATATAGTGGCTCCACAAACAGTAGAATCGACTAGACAGAGTGCAAATCTAGACCAAGAACAGCTTGCTGAGACAGACAAAAGTACAAGTTGACGTGAAGGCTGTTGTGCCCAAGCTATGTGAAACCAAAACAGCAACGTGTATAGGCTCAACATGTAGACACAGAAGCTACACCAACATCAATGCACCAGGCAAGGTCCTTCAAAGCAAGTCAGAGAACGCCTGCTGCTTGAGCCTAGACTTGATAGCTTTTCTTTTGACGCTTTTTACGCTTGGCTCAGTGCGCTGATAAGGAGTCTGTTCCCATGTGTGCCCGCTTGCATCCTTCCAGAAGGCCGTTTTGTGAGATCTTGGCAAGACCTGCTCAGGCCCAACACCGTTCCTGGCAGTGTCGTACTCTGCAGCTAGCGCAGGGTACAATGACTGCAGCGAGTTGCAGATGCAAGCCTTTTTGCTGGCACAATAGGGGCAGCCACTATTGATGCCAATGCGGCTTTGAGGACTGGCCACAAACAGATGGGGTTGACCTTTGGGGCAGTTGTTGCACACCCAGTGCACCATTTTTTGGCTTCCTGCTGTTATCTTGTCAGGATCAAGACCTGCTCTCCGGTTTCTCTCAAAGTCAAATTCCAGCATTGCAGGGTGCTGGCTCTGTATCAAGCTTGGTTGTCTGTTCCAGGGTTTATTGATCTTTGAGCACTTAGGACAACCGCTTTGGTTGTCAACTTTCTGGAAAACCCGGGTTTGCCAGCTGTGACGACACTTTGGGCAGAGCCAATGCCTGCGGAAGGAACTGCCTGCAATGACCTGGTCTGCAGTCAGCCCATTCTTGGCTGTATCCCAGTATGCTGAAACAGCTGGGGCTACAGTCAAGAGCGAGTTGTGTTGGCACAGACTCTTGTTGGTGCAAAAAGGGCACTGAGTGTCCGAACTCTGCCTATCTTCGACAGTGGCCAACCATTCATGCGGCAGCCCACATGGACACTGGTCACAACTCCACCAGACACGTAGGTGACTGCTGGCTGTGATCCGCCTGTCCCCCAAATGCTGATTTTTGGCATGATGCCACTGCTTCTGCAACTCTGGCCTGAGCAGGCTAATGTCTGGGCCTGCTGAGGTCTGCTGCTGTGTATCATTGCAACAGCATAGTGTCAAGTACCCTGGTGCCAAAATCACGCACAAGTTAGATGTTGTAGTCGGCAAGGAGTTTCATCAGCCGCTTCGTAACCATGCGAAATTGCAGTGACGCACCAGTTGCCTGCTTGTTGGTCCTGAGCTGTGGTACCCGTCCTTGAAAGGAGGAACCACGACGCGATAGTTGTTGCCAGTGCGGAAGCTTGGATTGCCTGCACACTGGAATTGGCTTACGACACAGAAAAGCTACCAGGTCGTGTTCAGGGAGAAAACTGCACTTGCCTGCTGTGGAGTGGTTGCCAGACCCATGTCGGGCAGCAACTTCCTGTAGCCATGCTTTCGGATTTGACGTCCTTCACTCACTTTTTGAGCTTTGATCAGCCACCAAGCGGTCACAAAAGGCAACGCCTTGCGCGCTGCCACTGAGATCAGCCAGCGGCAGCTCCGGAACCACCTTGGCATCCTCAACTGAGGCCGATTTAAATTTAAGGTTGAGCACAAAACCACCACACGGCAGCTTGCGCTGCAGTCCAAAACAGGTTGCAAATGAGGAACAGGCTGCCCAGTAGGAACGCATCCTGTGGTACCTGGACAGGCAGTTTTGCTAGGCATGGCAGGAGATAGACAGACCAGCTGTACGAATGTTGTTGTCCCAGCTGTGGAGCCAAAGCATGCCGCTAAATGCTGCCCTGACAACCTGCATGACCTAACAATGGATGTTTTTGGTGACAGCAGAATGAATCAGTTTCAATCAGGTCTCACGGCAAGAGACACTGGCACATGTGTACACTCATAAACAGCCTTGTCTATTGACTGTACGCAGGCAGCACCAGACAGCGTGTGTCTGTGATGTCAGACCTGAGCCCAGGTCAATGATCCATATCTTGTGTGGCTAGATGACCAACACAAGATGACAAGCATAGCATGCAGGCTTGTGTACTGTCTGTGTTGAACAATTCAGCAGCACCTCAGTCACATCCATACCTCACAAGGCTGAGACCTCAACCCAACAACAAAAGGGATGCATGTCTGCACTCACACCCTCGTAAGTGTTTTTCACACCATTCATATGTACTTCATTTCAGAACACTTATTGCTTGGGCTCACACGCAATTGCAATCAATTGAATACATGCTGAACCACAAGATCAAAGCTGTTAAGTTTCCTGGATACATACATGCACTTTGGAACACATTATCTGTGCAACGATGGTACAAAGGACTGACAAAATATGTTGCGACAGCGCCATGCTCGAGCAAAAACCACTACATACAGCTCAGATGCACACTGAGAACAGCTTGCTGAGACAGATGAAACTGCCAGTTGCATAGAGGCTGTCATAACCAAATCTCTTCAAAACAAAAAAGTAGCTTTACATATCCAGGCTCAACACAGACACAAGGGAACTACAGTCCATCAACAAGGCACCTTCAAAGCACGTCAGAGCACGCCTGCTGCTCAAGCCTCGACCTGATAGATGCTCGTTTGACGCTTTTCCTGCCTGAGGTGGTACGTTGAAATGGACTTTGTTCCCAGGTGTGCCCACTTGCATCCTTCCAGAAGGCCACTTTCCTGGAGCCTGGCAGAACCTGCTCAGGTCCAACACCGTTCCTGGCAGTGTCATACTCTGCAGCCAACGCAGGGTACAATGACTGCAGCGAGTTGCAGATGCAAGCCTTCCTGCTGTCACAGCAGGGGCAACCAGAATTGTTGCCAATCCGGGTAAATGGTTGTGCCGCAAACAAATGTGGCTGGCCTCGGGGACATTTTGAACATATCCAGTGCACCATCTTATTGCTCCCTGCCGTGATCTTGTCGGGGTCAAGACCTGCTCTCCGGTTTCTCTCAAAATCAAACTCTAGCATTGCAGGGTGCTGGCTCTGGGTCAAGCTTGGTTGTCTGTTCCAGGGTCTGTTGGTGCTTGAGCACTAAGGACAGCCGCTTTGCGTGGCAACTTTACGGAACGTCCAGGCTTGCCAGCTACGACCACACTTGGGGCAGAGCCAATGCCTGCGAGCATGACTGTGCGCCATGACCTGGTCTGGAGTCACCCCATTCTTGGCTGTGTCCCAGTAGGCTGCCACAGCTGGGGCCACCGTCAACG
>JAABUW010010321.1_pt1 | contig 10412 bp, 16 predicted proteins | sample 5560081 | NCBI WGS metagenome assembly JAABUW01 (sample SAMN10711882, study PRJNA513363) | rock metagenome | isolation source: Antarctica rocks | place: Antarctica: Victoria Land, Knobhead sud | reverse complement strand
GCAGGAGAAAGGAACAGATAGAGTCAGGATTGTGAGATGAAGGATATAAAGTTGATGTAATGTCTAGTAAGAAGACACTGAAGTTAACGACAGGAAGAGGAGGAAGAGGAAGCATATCCTTATATGGCATACCCGTACGCTACACATCCCCTGACCATACTTTGCACACTAAATGCAAAAGTGCCTTGGACGTAATATTGTTCAGCTAAACCTAGCTACAGGGGATGACTCCTGCTGCAATGCTTCCATACAACCTCTTGCGAATAGGTCTGGTGTTTCGGCACAATCAAATGAAACTATCGGGCATGTATGCGGACGTAGCCAAATTAGCCACTGGTTGGGTAAAATCGATGCAGAGGCAAGCCCAGGCTACTACAAGGTGACTTCAGTCTCAAATCGCTGAGGCTTCCCCTGTCATGAACCAACACGACCGACATACCCAACATGCATTGTTGCACGGCCACATGCATGGTTTGCCTCTGGAGAAAGAAATCAGTCTCGTACCTTTGTTCCTGTGCACCCAACCTTCTTTCGGCTGAATATTGTACCTTTCGGCTCAGTGGTATCACGTTACCCATGAAGCGTGTTTATTACAGCGAAGTACTTTGTCTATATACGTATCTGGCTCTGTAACCTTTGTCATGTCCTACTGGCACATTGTCTCGACCCAGAGAGTTGCAAGTGGCTTAAATGACGACTTTGGAACGCCACAAGGGAAGAGAAGGTATGTTGTGTTTTGGTCGTATTTGGGCCATTTTGGCATATATTGGGCTCGCATCAATATAGCATCGTGACATATGCAGAGTTGTCAACTCCAGTGACGGTGCTTTGAGAGTCAGTGTTGTGTGAAATCATGACAGACCAATCAAATCACAAGTGATCTATTGGGCAGATTTAGATCATCTTGATGATATGACTTTGATGAAGTGATTTTGCGCACATCTTTGGTGGCGAGATTTCTTCCTTGCTGTGCTACATCTACCCCATTTGGCAACGAGCGCAGTTGGGTTTGGATGATTGCCCCGGCGTTTGCAGGAATATAGCTTGCTAGGAGAGACACATACCAGCTATCAGGCTCAGCTGATCTCCAGAAGTATGGATGCATTTGTTGCAAACACCCTGGCTCCTTCCTCGTCCGACCATCCAGCCCTTCGACCGCTGCTGATCTAGGGATCGCGGCGTGCGAGTGCACGACTAGCACCACATCCCCGCCCTTTTCGATGACTGAAAGGATGGCCGATCGGATGGAAGCGGTGTCATCGAGCAGACCGGGTCGAGGGTTCGATTCGGGATTCGAAGAGAGGAGGGACGGGGTCAGGTAAGGATAGGTCAGGTGGGGGAGTAAGGGTTTGAAGGACAAGGGCGATTGATCGCCGGCGTGGACGAGGATGGATGTCGGGGAGGAGGGCATTGGATTCGGGTGGACATGAGAATAGTGGTTTGAAGGAGTAATTTCTGGATGGGAGAAGCTCCGCGTTGAAATGATTCAGCAACTCCGCCGCAAAATCATGCGCGTCGTGCTATCTCGATCGCTCGGCGCTCCCGTTGTGATTGAATGACGGTGCGATGGGAACATCGACTGTTGTGGAGAACAGGGCATCCCGCGTGATTGTCGTGAACAGATCAGGGAGCGCGACGGTGCCAAGGTGGACAGAGAGGCAACATGCACGCAGCGAAGGTTGCGCTACTGGTCGTCATCACGTGAGCATTGCTCGTGCCATCCTGTTTCTCATATCACGCCTGGAGAGAGCTGACAGCTTGACAAGCTGTGATGCATTTCCAATCGTTCCGCACTCCCGTATCTCCTCAGACATACGCCCACAACTCCAACCCATCCAATTTACAACCCGTCCCACGTCGACCATACCAAGCGACCCCCGCGGGTAGAAACCTGGTCTCCTTCCGATCCTCATACGCCGCTCCCCTCTCCATCAAATACCGAACGAAAACATCGTCCCTCTCCAATCCGAATGCGCAGAGTGATTTTGGCCCCGGTGTTTGTTGAAGAGCGGAGATACGGTCGGCATGATGGATGACGTGAGGTTTGAGATGAGGGCGATTGCCATTTCGTCGGACTTGAAGCAAGATGGGAGGAATAGGACGAGTGGATCTCCGGCTGAGTATGGTGCCGAGGGAGATGAGCCGGGGCGGAGGTGGATCCCGGTGGGTGTGGTGGGGGAGGTTGGGAGGTCGATGCAGCCGTTGCATGTGAGTGCGTGGAATTCGAGGTAGAACAGGACGCCTGGACTCGCTGGATCAGGTCGGATTACCGTCATTCCTTCTTCGACGCTGGTATCTTCCAGCGCACGCTTCGCTTCGGTCGATAGGATGTTGGCCATACGCTCGAGATCACGGTGATATACCCAGCTCCAGTCCCAACGCTGATCTTTTGAATCCAACGTCGGAGCCGATACAATGGGTGTTGGCATCGTCCACGTGAGACGAGCATTCGAGGCATCATCGCACATGATCCAACCCAACCTCTCATTTCATCCGGACCAAGATACGCCTTCTCGTAAAACCCATCCGGCGCAACGCTCGAGAGGTAACTCGCCGCTGCGGGGAGTATTTTGATATCGGGTGAGAGGGTCGGCTCGCTCCCCCAATCGTTTGACCAGGGCACGTTGATTGGATTCAGAAGATGGTGGATCATTCGCAATAGTCGATGAGCATATCCTTTGCCTGATGAAACGTCGTCAAGCACGCCGCAAGACAGACGACTCGATACAAGAACCCACGGCAATGTCCTTCGGGCGTGATGACGAGCGTGATCGCGTACAGACTCACAGACTCTACCAACCCGCCGTCGCCCGACGATTTCGCAAACGCATCACGTCAAGTCGTCTCGACGAAGCTATAAGCCTGCCCATCTTCCTCGCCCCGTCTCACAAGCACCCTGATTCTACTTCATCAACACGCAAATTATAGTGGTGAATCGTGACGACTGACCACGGGATGGTACCTGCCGCTTCCAGAGTATGGAGCCCGTAACATATGATTCATCTGCTCCTTGTATACCTGTTATCGAATCAGGCACGGAAGGGCGATGATGGGCCAAACACACGCCCGAGTCAACCTCTGGTAGACGAGCTTCTCGCCATATTTCCCGGTGTTGATCACGTTGGGCCGGATTGGCGATGGCGATGGTATAATCACCGAGATTGGGGTCATCTGGCATTGCTGATTGTAATGTGCGGAGGGAATGGATGTCGAAGGGGTTGAATTCCAGATCCTAGGCTTGTCACTCATCAAGTCGCAATCGCATTTGTCATTCGTGATACGGGGAACGGGCGAGATCAGGTAAGGGAAGCTATGAGAGGTGCTCGTGTGGATGGCGCATCGTTTCGATCAGAGATCTCATCGGTCGAGTGTTCCTTGACAAAAGCCCCCCGTGACCTACCGCCGAATTGCCCACCTCCAATCAGTCGATGAAATGATCACCATCGAGGAATGGGATCAGGCTCATACGGATGCAATCAAGCCCGAACAGGGTGGCCGGAGAGGGTGGCCTGACCATGGAACCTCTTGGGACAGGTTCCAGATGTCTACACATTCGTCGTACTCATATCGAATGCCAAAGCCGCCCTCCGCCCTCCCCCCACCCTATCCGGTCATGCTGGTCGGTCAAGGCAGCATGGACTTTGCTCATCCTTGATAGCCCGGTCTACATCCTCAAAATATCCCTCGCCGTCTTACCCACCATCCCCGTCCCCCTTCCCGTCTCTATCTCCTTCCCATCCTTTCTTCCTCGCGCACTCTCCTTCGCCACCCCACCGTCCAGCACGAACTCCTCGCTCTCAAGCGTTGAGCGTCTCTCCTTCACTCCAGCGGGCCTTATCTTCGGTGTGGCCCCTCTTAGCGTGTCGGGCGACGAAAAAGCCAACAGCAGATTGGCAGCTTCTTCGGCCGGGATGTCCCGTGAGGGTGGCATCTCTGGCGGGGAGGGGTGTTTGGGGTGAAAGGATTGGGTTGGGGAAATATTGGGGTTTGAGTGGTCGAGATTGAGTGCTCCGCCGAATAGGGACATGTTCTGTAGTGGGGCGAGGAATGGGGATGGTTCGGCTGGGCCGGTTGCGGACGTGGTAGTGGATGTGGTGGAGTGATAGGTCAGGAATGGGGAAGTAGGGGACGGGGTGGGAAATGGGAGGTAGAGGGTGGGATTGGTCGCTTCGGGTGGTGGAGCGGGTTGGGAGGGGACCTGTTGAGATCGAGCCGAAGCGGCCGCGAGGAGGGATGCGATAGACGGTTGGCGAGGGGAGTGAGCGGGTTCTGAGGCGAAGGCGAGCGGTGGAGGGAGGTTTGGCTCGGGTTCGGTCTCGTCTGGATCGTCTTGATGGTCTTCTGGTGATAGGGTTGGGGTCGGCGGGGAATCTGATGATTTGATCGATGGGCCGGCAGGTATATCGATGTCCCTCCCCTCACTCCCATCTGACTCGAGCTCTTCCCTCGACGCAGGTCGTACTCGTCGCTTGGCCGCTTTGTGACTGGCCTCGCTAGCCTCGCCAAGCCTCGCCTCGAGATCCTCGATCCGCTGCTTCAACTCCTTCATATAGCCCACCGTCCTCTCCAGCACCTGTCACGCTAACCGTCAGCTCAATCACACCGACGGACACCAAATTCACCTCAAGCTTGAACTCCCCACCCTGCCCACCCCCCGTATCCCCAAGACCAGGGACCATCCCCCTCAACTCCCCCAACGCATAATTGATTTTCTCTCGCCTCCTCCGTTCGATCAACGAGTGATTCGCTTTCCTCAACGCCTCTCTCGAGACTGGTCGACTGCTCCCGCCCTTCCCGCCCGCTCTTCGTTTGCCGCGGGAGGGGGCGTACTCGGTATCGTCTGGATCGGGGGACGAGAGCGGGGCGGTGGAGGGTGAGGAGGGTTTGGACGTGGATGTGGATGCGGTCGGGAGATCGTCTCGAAGCGGGAGGGACTGTCGTTTGCGGGAGAGGGATTGCGGGATGATGGAATTTGGGGGTGGCATGGTACGGTCTTGGAGTGGGTGGATGCGGCTTGGTGTAGGAAAAGTCGGGAAGGGTGGGTAGTCGAGATGACTGAGCTGATCGGAAGGGTGAGTGGTGTCGAGTAGTGTCATTGGGCGGAAGTCAAGCGAGACATGGGCGAACGTGCGTTACGAGACAAGGCGAGAGACGTATGGAGATTTCTGATCGTCCATCCAAAATCGAGCCATCGGCTCTTCCTTACTTGCTGGGTACTTGCCTTCGCTCGACATTCCGAGGAAGGGAGTTTAAGCCGAAAGCCGTAGGTTTGGGCTCTGTTTGAGATAAGAAAACAGAGGAAGAATCCCAGCTTGATGAAGCCGATCAGAGCTGTTCAATGTGATTTTCGAGCAGTCACACGAGCGCACGGTCGTGTGAGCCACGGTCGTGTGAGCTACATGGAGACGTCGGCGTCGTATGTATAGGGAATAGACGGGACACTGGAGATCAAGCACGCACGTTTGTGATATCCAGGAGCTGGGATTTGATTCCGTTCGGGGTGGCCCGTGGCGGATGGGAAATCATCAAAGGCAACTTTGATGACAGGCAGAATGTGGATGCTCCTTATCAATTTCAGAGACTTCAAGTCTGGATCACACAGAGGCTATCCCTGTCATACTGTGTCAGGTATTGCAGGGTTGCCAAAGTTCCTGACTGTTGAGACTTAGTTTTACGGGATTGAGGGTCCACTTTGAGGTCTCACACAGAATTTTGGCAATCTGTCTCGCACCATTACCCAGATACTCCATTCATTCGACAACAAGCCTTGGTGGGTTGCAGTCCCCCAGACTTTAGTACCCTGGCAGGTTACAGTCCCACCATCTGACACCGTCATGGACCAAGCCACACCACAAGTCGCCACTCGACGAAATCAACGAGATTCGTCGAAATGCCGCCGACTCGCTCTGGGTACTTAAGGTAACTCGTAGATGCATCTTGCCCTTAACCGCTATTATATAGTCTCGCCTTGACTCGTATGCAACCTTGCCAGCCCTGTTAGACCACCCTTCCCCTGTATCCCATGACACCATCTCAGCAAAGTCCGGCCTCTCACATGACATCTCTTGTCAGTGCCGTTGCCTTCGCCTCTGACCTTGATTTAGCTCTTGTCCATGGCAGCACAATCACTGTCAGAAATCATCACGCAACTGAAATCATTCTTTTAATCTCAGCGGCAGAATCCCGATCAGCAATCTCAGCGGAAAATATCAGGCACGTATCCCAGTGGCAATTCAGGTGACTTTGCATGGCTGCATTGCTAGAGCATTGCATGGCAGCACCGCCAGGGCATTATAAAGTCACAGCGCCAGAGCACTGTTCATGGGCAAAGCTGTAGCTTTGCCTAGGGGATTTGCTCATGCTATGCAACAATGCTAGGTTTAGCATTGCCATGGGTGGGAAGGTGTATAAGCTTGCAATCTCAAACATCGCTACCGTGACGGGTACTGATCGGTCGTAGGTGGAAGTTTGGAGAACACGGTCTCGAAGGAACCCTGCAAGAATACTATCGCCAGAAGGGGGGGGGTAGACTTAAACCTGGCATCCGAGGATTGGGGGTGAGTTGAGCCAGTCGGACCCCGTTGACGAGGAAGGACGTTCGAAGACCGTCTTATCGATTTCGAGGAGTTCTTCGTCGTTCCCGATTCAACAGGCTCCGGGTGGGAGACGGAGTCTACCCTCTTCCCCATATTCTTCGGGATCGTTGATATCGTCAGTCCCAGTCTCTTCGCTGGTCAAGCCCTGCTGACCGATGGCCTCCAGTCTCAGCTAGACGTAAGCTTCCAGTCCAACTAGGGGGTGCATACTGATCAATTGCCATGCAGCGTATGGACCCCTCCGTCCTCCCCATCGAAGAGACCTGCGCCCGCTCAGCCTCTCACCTTTTCTCCCTCTCCCAACGCCTCCACTCCCTCGGCGCCCGTCACTTCCTCTTCCTCAACGCCCCACCCTTCCACCGACGTCCCAAATAATACTCCCTCCCCCACGGACTCGAACACGATATCCAAGATCGCGTCATCAAGAGTGTCGCGTTCTTCAACGATTACTTGGAACACGAGCTCGAAACGTTTAGGGAGGTCAACTGGGATAGTACGGTGTTGCGATTCGACTTGAATCGGTTCATGAATATGGTCCTTGACTACCCCGAGGCGTTCGGGTTGACGAATACGGAGAGGTACGTGATGAAGTTTGGGAATGAGACGGAGGATTACGCCAAGATGGGGTTCGCGTGAGTTTTCCCACCCTCCTCAATTAGTGCAGATGAGAAGTTCGAGGTCAGGTTCCGGGATTTCCAGCACCCCGAGTAGAGGTGTGCATAAGTGGGTTGGAGAGTCCTATAGGTGCACAGCTTATGGTATTGGTATTAGTCTGATAGCGAGGGCGATCAATGGGTTTCTGCTGAGGGAGTCTTGGTCGTTTCAGCGGAGTAACGCGACGGAGGAAGGGCTTTATGCTCCAGATGAGGAGGGTGGATGAATGTCTCCTGCTGCCGCTCGAAGACTGTCATGTGAGGTCGCTCCGTGATGATGCTAAGCTGTAATGTCATAAATTGAGAGCAGATCTCGTACCGTATATTTGCCCATGTTATGCCGGTCATCCATCACGTGGTCTTCGCATCTGTTTTCTTCCCGCTCGCATCCTTTCTTACCCTTCGATCATCCACCTTGACACCCGTCGCCATGCCCACATCCCCAGGCGACCGTTGTGGTTTCCTAAACTCCCATCTTCGTGCCCGCGACGAACACTTCCGCCGAGAAGAGGATCGACGGCGAGACGATCACTACCGTCAACGTCTGTCGCCCAAATTCGAAGACCGCCGTGCACACGAACGAATCGACGACAAGCGGAGTTGGGACGATCGATTCCCCGAGCACGGTGCGCCTTCGGACACGAGATCCGCACGGCGGAGTCGGAGTCCCCCTCGACGTGGAATTGTGACTTTGGACCGTCGACCGGCTTCTCCTCGCGCTTATCGTCTGCCTTCCCCTAAACGCACGGAGTAGGTCCTCTCCCTCTGGGTCAAGTCGACTAGAAGCTGATAGTGGGAGTAACAGGGCGTACCATGATTCCCCGGAGCCGGGCCAGATTGATATCCGGAAACGATCCCCCGAGAAGAGGGACCGTCCAGCCCAGCCGGTCGCACCATCATCATATCAAACCCGTTCGACATGCGCGCATGCCTCGTCGAGTTCGTCTCGCGCTGGCTCAATCAGGGCTCACTCAGCGAGCTCTCCGCGAGTTATGAGTCCCCCGTCTGGATCCGCGTCGCGGTCGGTCACTACCGCACTGGAAGCTTTTGCCAAGTGAGTCTGCCCCAATATAACTATGACCATACTGACTTGTCCAGGGCGATGCATCGCCAACTCCTCCTCACCTCCCAACATCACCTCGCCGAAAGCTCCCTCCGTCGAATCCGCTCGTTCCTCTTGCTAGAGAAAGACTCCTCGACACTGATAGATGCGCAGAAACGGACCGTCGAAGCTGATATGGAGAGTCGTCATGGCTCGGCGGCCTTGAGGGACGCTTTCATCGATCTGTGGGCACGAGCGGAGGGGGTGGACAAGGGGTCGGGAGGCGTGGTGTGGGAGGATGTTAGGGAAAGATTACGGAGATTGGAGGAAACGGCCTCGCGAGTCCCGCCTGCACCGCCCACCCAACCTGCACCTCCCTCCCAGCCTGCAACACCTCGTCCTGCCCTTAAGCCTTCTGCTACCAAAGACAACGACGTACCGATGGACACAGAGCCCTCCTCACCACCAAAAGATGGGAAGCGCGGTCGAGCGCGAGAACTTCTGGAAGACGTCATTGCTCGACTGGAGAGCGTGGAAGGCATGAGAGAGGGATTCGAGGAGCGGTTGGAGGAGTTTGAGAATTACCTCTACCTCACTGCGGGGGAGGCTATGGATCGGATGAGGGGTTGGGGCGATCTGGAGCGGGAACGCGATCCTACGGGGAGGCTGAGAGGCATGCTTGCTGAGCGGCCGGGCCGGGAAGAGGAGCAGGAGAAGATGGATGGCGTGGAGAAACCTGGTGGAGAACGGCAAGGCGGTCCCGATGATGGGATGCGAGGAACTTCACCTGGTCAACTCGAAGCTTCGACGTCCGAGATCAAGGTGATGCGGGACGAGCTTGCGGAGCTGAAGGCGGAGATGGCAGGACTTCGTGAGGAGAAGGAGAAGAATAATCGGGAGGTGATCGTGGCCGTCATGGAAGGTATGAGGGCGGAATATTCCGCCATCGTCAGGAAGGTGTGTCCCGCCGCTCCATCAGTATTGCGAGCAAAGAGGCTGATACTGGTGGACTGATAGGAGATACAGCGAGTCGCTCAGTCATTCCGCCAGAAACAGGGAAGCAACCCGACGCCTTCCTCAGCATCGTCGCAGAACGGAATGCCCAGCCTACCACCAGCGAGATCCGTGGCTCCCCCTCGGTTGATGCCGTCGATATCAGCTGCTCAACCTGCGATGATCTCACCGGGATTGCAGCAGAATCAGCCGATGCCGCCTACCGCTCAATCGGGTTCAAGAAGAACGTTCTCGATCCCCCCGCACTCGCTTGCTGATACCATCCCAACGCCGAACACCGGCACGAGCCCATTGATGCATCCCCTCGTCCCGATCTCGTCTTACGTCCCGACACCGACAGCCATCCGATCTCCCCTTCTCCTCCCGCCCCGCCCGGCCTCTCAACCGGTCTCGACCGATCCTGCCGTCGACCCCGTCACCCGATCCGCGACTCAACCTCCCCAAACCGCTCGGCGGATGACGCAAACTTTCGCCTCCCAGCCGATATCGTTCGAACCACAGACTTCTAACCACATTTCACACAACATAAATCAACTACCCCAACTCTCTGTGCCTCCATTGGGGTTCAATTTACAAATTGCAACTACCACCAAGACTTCAGCAGGGACAGGTGGATCAGAATTTGCCTATTCTGATGCCAAACTTGGCTAGTGGAAGAGCCCTTTGGCAGAGAGGATGGGATCTGGTGGGATGCAGAGCAATGGGAGCAATGGCCTGTCAGGGGGAACAGGGCACAGATGGGTGGAATAGGAAATGGGTAGTGCTGGCCAATGAGTGTCACGGTGCTACGTCGACCAGCAAATAGGCCCGACGCTCAGCTCCTTGAATCGGCGACGGTCGTCTGAGCTTCGGCAAAGTTGGGCTACCGTGGTCGCACTTAGCTGGAATAACTCGAGGACACGCGTGGATGTAGCCGAGTTAAGTGCCGGTCGAGTAGCGTGGGCTAGAGATGCAGAGGCTATGAGTAGGCTAGGTAACTATAGTGACTTTGTACTTTAATCTCGAATCGCTGGTTCTTCCCGACTCTCATGTCCATCACTTTTATACATCGTCTTCCAGGCCTATCTTCGGTCCTTCTCGTTTCGAGTTCAATGGTGTTTCGTCGTC
>JAABUW010010317.1_pt1 | contig 10415 bp, 17 predicted proteins | sample 5560081 | NCBI WGS metagenome assembly JAABUW01 (sample SAMN10711882, study PRJNA513363) | rock metagenome | isolation source: Antarctica rocks | place: Antarctica: Victoria Land, Knobhead sud | reverse complement strand
ATGACGACAGCAGGGGTCTGCGAGGAGCCTGTCCCAAACTTGAAGTTGTCTGCATCCTGAAAGGAGTCCACCTGTGGGCTTGTTGTTGCATTTTCCTCTAGGGTCGAGATGGAACCATATGCATCGCTTGCTGCTGGTTTAGAAGACAAACGCTGCAGAAAATTCATGGCACAAAACAAGCCGTGCTGATTGGGTCAAGGCGAGGGTGTGGGCCTGCAAAAGCATCAGTGGCAATGCGAGATTGTTTCTAGCTGGTGACTGCTTGCTCAGGGCTTACTGGAGACACACCTCACAGATGGTACCAGCCCTGCAGGTTGCAGCAATGCAGCTTGCAGCTGCGTGAGCCCGGTATAACTAATCCGGTGACGTGAGATGACGCGAACGGCTTGCTTTCAAGTCAGCAGTTCTGACAGCCTGTCAAAGCCCAAAACATATGTAGTTAACAGCACCTGGTTGTGATGGCCGCCGAAGATTCAGCAGGAGTGGCTGCAAATGCTGCAACGCAAACGTTGCACAGTATTGCGAGTGCGGTGAGTGCGAATAATGCACTGCGCCAGGTGGTTTTACTTTATGCCTGCAATTGGCGAGTACTGCTTTCAGTTTGTTTGACCATGCTTTAGATTCTAGTGCATGGCCGTTTGATCCGCAACACAGGGAAGACGCCCACCGTCGTCCTGCCAAGCGCAAGCCGGCTCCCGAGCCTCGCTTGGAGACAGTACTCCCAGTCGGTTGGGTTGTCTTGCTTGCGTCCTAGATTGCAAGCGCAAAATTGTTTGCTGAGTCGAAATAGTTCGTTGTGTGTGCATGCAATCTGAACCCTGACCTTCGTCCTGCCGTCACATTACGTCACACGTCTTCCTCTATTGTATCTTTTCGGCAGTTGACATATACTATTGACACTTGAAGCTTGTCCCGAAAGGTCGTCAGCGATGGCTCCTCCTAAGCGAGCTTCGTTCAACGTTTGCTTCTGCGATATTGACGGTACACTGGTGCACTACCCAGAGGCTCAAGCTAAATGGGGTAATGCTCGACAATGACTCACTTATGCAGGGAGACTGCTTTCCCACGGCTTAAGGTGTTTATGCCGCTTGCAGGAGAGATCACTGGTCCATCCGTGATTCCAGGTTACTTCATGTACGTCGAGAGGGTAAGAACTCGCATCACAGAGCACCGTGAGAGTTACTCCGTTGGGGCAATGTCAAAGCGAGTGCCTTTTGCAGGAGACTGGCAAGAGGCATAAGGTCCTCAAGTTGCCGCCCACTACCACAGGCCACCAGGTATACAATCTTCACCTGGCTATCTGCTGTGAAGCACACAACACTAGTAACGACAAGGGAACAGCTTGCATGATCATGCTTGACATGCTGGTGGTGCTTCTTCCCAGGGTGTGATATCCATCAACACTTTGACAGAGCTTGCCAGGATGCGCAAAGGAGGTGTAAAGCTGGTTCTCATCACAGGAGCGCGCCTTGCTACCCTACTGATGCGCATGGCTTTCCTACCAGCTGCTGATGCATACGTCTGTGAGAATGGTGGCCGAATCTACTACCCGGACACTTCATTGACAGTGGCTTTGCCAATTTCTGAAGACATTGCATGGCGAAAGACGCACAATGCAACAGGTAATTCAGCATGAGCACAGTCAGACACAGAGTTGTGTGCGACAAGACTGCCAGTGACTACTATAGATACAGCCAGCTGAAGCTTTCTCACTGACACACAGCTTTGTCAATCACATCGTCCCAGAGCTGCTTCAACATATTGCAGCGGTATCACTGGACAAACCTGAGTGCGCTTGGCTTGCGACATGTTCAGTCTTTGCAATCTGGCCAGGCACATGGGTCCATGACATTGCTTGCTCAGCATCATCTCACAAAGCAATGTTGCAAAGCTTTAGACAGCTGATACATAGCAGCACTCAATGCTTATCCTTTTGACTATTGTTTGATTTCTAAACAAAGAAAAGCACAGAAAAGATCAGGGCAGCAGCATCAGGACTACAATCTTGTTGTGTGCGTAGTAAAACAAAATAGCGCAATGTTTATTTGCCTCCGGCAAATCATTGAAAAGATACCAAAATAAACTAAATAATGCGAAAATACTTTTGTGCAGCTGGGCCACCTGACACAGATGCAGTGCCTCCCCTTGAAAGGCCGGGCAAGCTCTGGGACCTGTACAGGAAGCTAGATGCCGACGGCTGGGCGCTTGATGCCTTCTCCTACACCACCAACTTCAGGTGGGGCTGCTTTGCGTGTATTGATCATGCACACCTGCTTTCTAAGCTTACACTCTTACGTCTCCAGGTCTCCGACGTTGTGTTCTCTTGCACAAAAGATCGGTCAGGTGTCATGTCATGTTTCATCCAACATGTATGTTGTTGCACAGCATGGCAACAAGACATTGCTGTCCTGCCATGCCAGATCAGCTGAAGCAACCCTCAATACTGCTGCCTACAATTCTCAGCTTGTCATACAGCAGGTGCTAGAAAGACATGTGCCCTTGCCAGGCGCCCTATAGTCAGAGCTGGCAACGCTTCCTTTGTTTGCCAATGCCTTTGCTAGGTCTGCTGCAGCATGCATCGACTGCCAACCTGGTCTTTCCAACCTGTATGTAACTAGAAGCTTTGTTTACCTGTGTCATCCAATGCTGCAATGTCGTTTTGTCTGACAATTACAAGTTAAAGTCAAACCGCTACACCAGTGATGCTCTAAACAAGCCTGTCTGGAGGGAACTGACTGGCGCCGTACGTACCTGATGCCTGCTGGCTAAGTATACGTTAATAACGTTATCATTATTGTTATCATTATTATTATTACTGTTATTATTATTATTATCATTGTTATTATCATCCTTGTGATTGTCCTTGTCATTTTCGTCGTTGTTGTTGTTGTGCTTATTGTTATGGTTATTGTTGTTGTTGTTGCTATCTAATGCTTCAGCAACCTGGTCTGATGGTTGGCAGGCTGAAGGCCAAGGATGGCAAAACCCCAGATGATGTACTCAATGTGGTGAAGAGCCTAGACCCAGACCTGGCCAGCTCTTTCAACATAGGCCTGGCTGACTTCTACCCCTCCACCAGCGGCAAGGAGAAAGCTGCCAAGCACATTGTGGAACACTACAATACCAATCTTTCAGAAGCTTTCTTGCTGTGTGATGATGACAATGACATGGGTGAGCATCTTGCAGTAGTCTACCTGTGAACAGGCCATGTCTGTTGACCTGCATATATCAAGCAAATGCAGTTTCAAAGATGGGTTGTGGAGTGCCACTTTAGTTGACTTTCAGCAGCCAGATTAACAGCTCCTTCATACTGGTCCTTCACTTGTTGCACCAGACATCACTGATTGCAAGTCTCTGCATAGCACTTTCTTCAATGTAAGTGCAATTGCACTGTTTAGACATGTAGCAACAAGATCCTCCTGCATGTCTTTGCTGGTCTTGTGAGTGCACAGCAAATGGTACACAGCAAATGGGTGTAGGTGCTGAATTAGACATTCTGCTTCCCTGGGTTGTGCTCAGAAACTGGTGATGCCTTGCAGGTCTGGCTGCTGTGGTAGGTAAAGTCTTCTTGCCTAGCATCACCTCAGACTCTGTCCAGCGAGCTGTTGAAGCTAACCCGGAGAAGTTTGTCATCAGTCAGAAAGGAGGAATCATTGCTACAGAAGAGATTCTTGAACATGTAGAGGATCACATTGGTACCTTCCTGCTAGGCTAGATCTGCAGACTGAAAGTTGAAACACAGAGGTATCTGGGCAGTGCTTTACAGCAGGGAACTGCTGTCAAATCAGGTGCCACTGTCTTCTCTTATTGCTGAGTAGATTCAATGGTCACAATGGGTAGATGTGAGGTGGGCAATAGGTCTCAGAAGGTGCCCTGTTAGAGTGAGATGAAATCTGTGGTGCATGCTGAACAATTTTGATGCTGGTGATAGAGTGTGATCATGTGGCAGCGTGTGAGGCTAGCAGGTATGCCTCGACAAGCTTGGCCACCTAATGTTGAAGTCTGTTGAGTTGAAAGTTTGATATTAAGTTGAAACTTTGGGGACCCATTGTGCATGGGCTGAACCAAACGAGCCAAGTTTGCATGTAATATGCTTGCACATGTGCATGCAAATGTCTCTGTAGCTCCTTCCTGATATCTTGAAGAAGACTCTCTTCACTTGTTGCAAAGCCCAGCACATGCATGCAAACGCACTGACTGCTGCAGGAGATGCATGCCATGTCAAGACCTTGGAGCCTGCGAAACTCAAGCCTTGGCTTCACAAGGCTTGAGTGCATGCGCATTGTGTCTGCAAAGAAGTATATGCAAGATATCTTATCTTATCCTGTGATGTTGTTGACATGGCTACTATAAGCGCATGAACAGACTGCGATATGTGTTTTGACGCTTTCATTGGTTTTGACATTTCACAGGCTTCCACAAGTTGTGTGCAGTGTATTGCTTGTTTCGGGCGTGTAGGCTTGACAAGCTGCTCTGGACAGCAGGCGGACACTGTTTTTGTCACAGTTGTATTCATTACATGTGACGAGGAGACGTGACAGAGATTTTGCCACACCACAGTTTGCCCCGATTGACTTTGCAGTCAACTCTGAGTTGACCAAGTCCCCTTGCAGAGACCAGGGTCAGGGCGGTCAGTCGACGAACGCTTGGGCTGACCGAATTGTGTGCAAGCCAGTGCAACAGTGGACGCAGGAAGTGAGGCTACTGTCCTACTCACTGTGTCTCACAACGTGTATCTGGAGCCCCAGCAAGTATTGTTGCGGATGCATGTGATCAGGCACTGGTCAAGCCTTCGTTGAGGCCACAACCAGGACCTGCTCTGTCTAGGGCAGTTTCCTTCACGTTCGGAAGACGTGACAGGCGCGTAGGCCTGTCACCCGCAGCTGTCTCGAGCAGTCTTTCAGTCGATCAGTTGCTATGGGTCTGCTAACCATCATAAAAAAGGTTAAACAGAAGGAAAAGGAGATGCGACTTTTGATGGTGTAAGTGGGTTGGGTCATGGCAGTCAGTTGCTATGCTGACAGCCATACGTTGGTAAACGAACAACTTGTGCTGTCCAGCGGCTTGGATAATGCTGGGAAGACAACCATTGTCAAGCGCTTGAACAACGAAGATATCACCACAATCAGTCCCACACTGGGCTTCAACATCAAGACCATGCAATTCAACGGGTGTGTTACATTACTGCAGTCTTGCTATGAAGTTGCACATTTCAGCTGTGACAGTTTTGTTTGTCAACAGCACGTAGTTGCTTCCAGATCTGTTACCAATCTAATTCAAAGCAATAATACAGCATCAATGGATCATGTAACAGGTATAGACTCAACATATGGGATGTTGGCGGTCAAAAGACGCTACGCTCGTACTGGAGAAATTACTATGAGCAGACAGATGCCTTGATATGGGTTGTGGACACGACAGATCTACATAGACTGGAAGACTGCCGCAGTGAGCTGCACAATCTGCTGAAGGAGGAGAGACTGACTGGCGCAACACTGCTGATCTTTGCTAACAAGCAGGACCTGGCGGGCTCTTTGGCAGCCATAAAAATGCAAAAGGTGTTCATCTTGTTCTTCTGCGTATGATTGTCACTTGCACATCTTCCTGCAGCATGATTTGGACATGAGCACCGGCATGAAGGTCAATGATACCCTGCTCTGCATGTCCCATCGCTGCAGCATAGTCTTCTCCAGTCGTACATGACAGATGATACTGGTTGCAGGTTCAGGCAGGCAAGCAGTGCACAACCTGTGCCAGCCTGACACAGAAGGTTTGAATTGGCATGTATGCCTGCAGGTCCTTGATCTTGAGGCAATGGGCACTCGTCATTGGAGGATAGTTGGGTGCAGCGCAGTCACAGGGGCAGGTCTCATTGATGGCTTTGACTGGGTCGTTTCTGACATCAAGTCTAGAATAGCACTGCTAGATTGACATGTAGGGTAGACCATCTTCTGATATATCAATCAACTCAACTTTGAGCAAGCACCTTAATGTACATGAAGTTGCACATTACTCAGCTTCTAAACAGATCAGCTGTCCATGGTGACAATAAGTGCCATTCAAGATTGAAAGGTGTATCGTCAGCTTCAAATTGCCTTATGGCTGACTAGGATAGGTCCTCGCACAGATGCTGCTGCAACAACCATCAGGCTGAAGTATTGTCATCCCATAAGTCGTGCAAGTTCTTGTAGGGTCCTCTGGGATGCAGCCAGAAGCTGCCATTGACCATGCGCATCTGAATTGGGAGATTGCAGAGCTTGTGATAGTCCTCGTGGCTCAGCTCCCACCCCATGACATCCAAGTTGGCCTGCACATGCATCATTGAAATCGACTCTGTGGTTGCGATGAGAATATCCTCCTGACTATCTCGACAAAGACTCGAATTCTCTTTGGTCAGGCTAAAAGCACAACTTGAACGTCTGAGAGCATCAGCAGACAATATTGCAAGTCTTCAAGGTAAAGTGACAGGCACAAACTTTCAACGTAGACAACTGAAAGCCTAATGTGCAGCAACCATTTACTGCCATTGAACTTTTGTTCGCAACATAGAGTCACCGACATACTACTGTGTAGACGTCCCATCGGCAGACGCGCTGTTCAAAGCACATGAATGTGCACCAAGCTGTCTTCATTGTGCATGCTTTTGTACCTTGATGCGCTCTGCAGATGTGCTCTTGGGTAGCACACTGGTGCCATGCTGCAATGCCCATCTGATCAGTACCTGGCACATCATCAGTACGTAATGAGCTGCTGTTACACCTGGCAGAATGTCTGTGAAAGCACTGACAAGACTCATTGATAATTGCCCAGGATGCAGAATAGCATGCATGCGCAGTTAGTGCTTCACGCAGCTATGCCTGATGAGGAGGTGCTGCATGTGTAGTTGAATACTCCCAACTGCTATGTCTACTACTGCGATATTGGGGTATTGGTTCACAGCTGGGCCAGCAGCTGAGCCAGCAGCTGAGCCAGCAGCTGAGCACATGTCAATTTGTCATGTACACTGAGAGTCATATGCTTTTGCGCCTAAGGCTGAGTAAGTGAGCCTGAGTGTCTCAGGCTGAGTCAGCTAGGCTGTGTGAGTGACACACACACTTCAAGCTGACCACTGGATGCTATAGCAAGAGGCTTGCATTGGTAGGCGCTTCATGGCCTGAGTGCAAGCTGACTAGCCCTGAGGGCTTTGCTGTGTACCTGAGCAGGGCTGCGGCCCATCTTGCTGGCAACAGCCCCTACAGTGGAGTCCTGCAGCAGCAAAGGGGCCTTCCTCTTGAACATGGATGCACTGTCTGGGGATCCCAAGGGAGAGTAGGCTGTCACATGGATCTCCTTTGACTTGCACCACTGCAGCATGTCTTCGTTTTTGAAGTATGGGTGGCACTCCACCTGCAGGAAGCAATAACCAAAACAATAAAATTAAATGTGACAATAGTAGTAATAATTATAATAAATATAATAATAACAACAACAACAACAATAACATTACTTACAATAACAACGCTCTCCATCTCATGATGAGCTATGTATGTGCAGGAAGCAGTGACAATGGCAAGCCAATCATGCACAATTGGTGCTTGCAAATCAGGATGTGCTTCTGAACACTGTGGCAGATGCATGCAGAGGCAGAGACAGAGGTACAGGCAAAGGCTGAGACATCAATGATAGAAAACGCTTGAGCATGCAATGTGCCACTGACACTGTTCGTGTACTGCTGCCAAAGGCAATGAACCACGCACATTGACATGCACAATGTGCGGTTTGCAGGACTGCATCACCCCTTTAAGCCTTCGACCTTTCCAAAGTTACTTCAGAAATGGAAATACAGTATAGGATGCTGCAGCTGAGCAGGCAGGTCTTAGAGGGTACCTGAGATACAGCAGGAGGAATTTCTGCATAGCTGAGGATGTCCTGTAGCTTCTTGACTGAGAAGTTGCTGACACCAATGCTGCGCACCAGCCCCTGCATTGTCACGCACAGCCCTACAGCCTGGCCACTCTCAGAAGGACATACTGAGGTTTTTTGTCGCTTCATATTTTTGCAAATTGGTTAGTTCTTTTTTGGTTGAAACAATTTTTCTGCTCTACAAAAGTTTAGTGTCTGTTGTCACAAGCAACATCTTGCTGTGCGACCTGGGTTTCCATCATTAGGTCAGGTTTCAGGTTTTAAGAAGGGGCTTACAGCAGGCCACAACAACGGCTGTAGTCAAGAATCAGTGATACTGGCATACATTTTGCACAAGTGTTACATCCAAGGCTCTTCGGTTCATGCAGTCAAAAAGTGCATGTGTATGACTGTATGTGATGGCATCATAGGGAACCTGCTGCCTACTGACAAGCAGCATTGCCATACTATGCATGCAATTCAATGCAGCACAGAGATCAAGAGACTTGTTGGCTTTGGGATGCACATGAACACAATAAGTGACAGCCAAGCAAACACTCAGCACAAGCTTGAGCTGGTTATGAACACTATATGACAGCCAAACAAACACTCAGCACATGCTTCAGCTGGTGTGGCCAACAGAGACTGCTGTTTATAATGCCAACTAAGTTCAGAACCCAGCTATAATGGCTGCAAAGCCAGCTCTTGTATACAGTGTGATGAGTCAGCTTACATCCTTGACTAGCTTCTCCATAGCTCTCCAAGTTTCTTGGATAGAGGGAACAACCTCACTTCCCACGTTTCCTGTTACTGGCCAGTGAATCTGGACACACACAGCAAGGGGATGTGACGTCTGCCTTGTTCCCAGCTATGTTACTATGCAACAAATTGTGGCATGAAGCAGCTTGTACACCACACTGCAACTGGGCTAAATGCGCTCTATTTGGCAAGCAACAGTCAACTTCAGTCTTGCGTATGCCCTGGCAGTGAAAAACATGCTTGGCTGCTGCCAGATCAAAAAAACCGTCTTGAAACTCCTTCTGCTGAATACAAGCCAGGCATCAGCTTGGCTGGACAAGGACTGTTGTTGCATGTGTGTTTGACCAAGTAACAGGCAATGTGTGTTTGTTGCAAGTAGACTGGGACACAGACCAGGTAGAGATCCAGGTATTCCAGTTGCAGGTCTGACAGGGTCTTCAGGCATGCCTTGCGCACACGCTCTGCATTGTGGTGAGTGTTCCTGCATCATTATCTCTGTCACTTAGACAGCAAACGAATGTGATCTACAAGTACCACAGCAGTGTGTCCTGGTGACCATACCATAACTTGGAGGTTACAAAGATGTCTTGTCTGCGGATCAAATGTTCGCTGAAGGCCTGCTGCAGGGCTGACCCAACCTCGTGCTCGTTCTCATAGATCGCTGCACAGTCAACGTGTCGGTAGCCTGCCTTGACAGCCTCGTACACGGCACTTCTAACTTGGCCTTTCTCAGATTTCCAGGTGCCGAGGCCAATACGAGCCATGTTGTGCCCGCTGTTGAGGATGATCGGTCCAGCTGGGCTGTCGTAGTCTGGCTGCACGGCTGCATTTCCCAAAGTGACACGACATATCTGCAATTTGCCTCGGACCCCGTTCTCGTCTGGCTTCCCCGTACACTCGTGTAAGATTTCGTGCTGAAGCCCAGGCATGCTGTACTAAAATGGGCTGAGAAAGAGGGATCACTGTGAGCGTTTCAGGCGAGCGTTTCGAGGACGCCTCAAAAAGAAGAAGCCGAAGACAAAAGACGAAGCAGCCAGTCCTTCGTAAGTGACTTGAGATAATCTCTGACGTAATCCATCGGTTGATCGGTTAGTCAGACAAGGGTGCAAATTTCTGAAAGACGCTTTGTGCCGGTTCGTTGACGCGCAGTCACTACGCAAAACAGTTCACCTGTGTTTCGGGCGCAAAAGCCAAGCCCTCGAGCACTGTCAGTCGATCTCCACCTCTCCCGGACCCCACATGTAACACTTTTGGTCAGGCTGCACACACGTCTGCCGCTGGTCCTTCCTGATAGCAACAGCTCACAGCACTTCAATGTCGAGGGCGGGCCATGCTCGGCCGGTTCTCACACGTTCGTTGTTGGTGCGGGATATACAGATCCTGGCGACTTTGGATCCGGAGCTTGGTGACATCCGCAACGCTGCCATCTACGTCCAGGGCAACGTCATAAAGTGGGTTGGAGCATCATGTGACATACCGAAAACGTACGCAACAGCGGATGAGACGATCAGTCTACCTGACCGTGTGCTGATTCCTGGCCTGGTCAACACCCATCACCACATGTTTCAATGCCTGACAAGGTGCCTAGCCCAGGTATGCGTCTCTCTGTGAACAGACCTGTGTTGCGGATATTTACAAACGGTTCAAGGGTAACATACTCACACTGCCACACAGGATGAGAAGCTCTTCAACTGGCTGGCCACCTGTTATGGCCCATGGCAGCATATGACGGCAAGCTTCTCTCGACGGCTGCTCTAGTCATGCATAGACTGGCG
>JAABUW010010316.1_pt1 | contig 10415 bp, 11 predicted proteins | sample 5560081 | NCBI WGS metagenome assembly JAABUW01 (sample SAMN10711882, study PRJNA513363) | rock metagenome | isolation source: Antarctica rocks | place: Antarctica: Victoria Land, Knobhead sud | reverse complement strand
GTTGAAGCTGGCAGCAATCGAGTTAGCAGTGTACTGTTGCGCTTACAGTCGGTGTTTGATCAGATGTGCTGAACTGTGCTGCAGCTGAGTTGCAGCTGCTAATGCCTCAGCGTTGTGGCAAACTTCGTGAAGGATTGCAATGATCTCACCTTAACCAAGCATCTAGCTGTAGCAATGCAAACAGTCCCCAACTCAATACAGATTCTGCCACAACATGTCACATGTGCTCTCAGAGAACAACTCAACTCCCCAGCAACAAGTCTCACACCACGACTCAACCTTCACAACAGCAACACAGTGACATAGCCACACACTATGTTGACGCCAGAAATCGTTGCAGCTGACCTTGTCTGAGCAGATAGCAGTAGCTCCACCCATGGTCTCACAGGCAGCAAGCACTCTGACAAAGTTGTTGTCTATCATCATCTTACGCAAGCTGTAGGCCAGGGAGATCGTGACAGCCAGGGGGAGACCTTCTGGCACTGCTACCACCACAATGGTGACAGCAAAGATGAAGAAGTTGAGTGGGCCTTCTACAATCTTGTTCACAGGGAAGCCTCTGTTTTCGATCATCCACCTACACCGGCACAGACTTGCTATTTGTGCACAGTCACAGTGACAGTGTCTCAATGGGAGTGATCTGTACGCTCTTTTCAATCCCAAAATGCCTTTTTTTATTTAGAGACGTCATCCTTACACTGGAAATCTAAACTCAGAAACGCTTGGGGACAGTAAAAACACGTTTCTACACTGGGGAGATAATTTAGGTGCCACAGAAAGGACAAACTTGCCTTCTGCTATGAAAACAATCAAGCACTGCGTTTGGGCAGGCCTCAAGCACATGCATTGCAAAAGCAAGAGAGATTGCAGGAAGGGTACCTTATCTCACTATAACCAATCAACGCATTTCATCATAACCAGCAAAGTTGCCTTGTGCTACTGCTGACTACAGTATCAGAAGCAACAATGTGTGTGGGGTATTGAGCACAGTTGTCACTACAGGAAGAAAGCTCGCAGTAAGGACACCACAGATGATCTTGAGCTGCTGCCAACACCATCACCAGCATCAAGCGCGGCGTGTGGGCAGGCATCAAGCACAGCAACAGATATGACACAGAGAAGCTTGCATAAGCTAACTGTACTTTACCTGACAGTAAGGACAGTGCAGCAGGAAGGTATCAGTACTGTACCTGACGGTAAGGACAGTGAAGCAGGAAGGTAACAGTCCTGTATCTGACAGTAAGGACAGTGAAGCAGGAAGGTGACGGTGCGTTACCTGACGGTAAGGACGATGAAGCAGAGCACACCAACAGCCAGGCCTAGCTTGCCTATGGCAGCTGCCAGAGAAGCTAAGCTGCCCTGTAGGGGCGTGTCTGCTGACTCACTGCGTACTAATGCCATGGTTTTGCCCCACTCACTGTTCTCCCCTACAGCTGTCACCAACACACTGCCACTGCCCTCTGTGACCTGCATAGTAATGTAAGCGTAACCCACAAGTACAAAGTGTACTACCTATACCACCTGTGACCCGTGTTTGTTGTCACACAGCGATCAGCAAGCAGTGCCAGCAAGACTGTGTGCAATGCTCTGTAGCCTGTGTTTCTGTAAGCTACACTAGAAGCTTGTCTGTTGACATACAGCAACCAGCGAGCAGTGCAAACAAGTCAGCATGAACTGGCTAATTGGGCCTGTGTTGACTCCAGAAGGACAAAAGTGCCGTCAGACACTGATGCCCTCTATAAGTAGTTAAGAATGCTGAGCCTGACAGCTGCTGAGCTGTCACAGGGTGCTTGTGAGGCAGGACTGTGTCTTTCACTTGTTATCACGCCGCACTGGTCTGCTGCAAAACGGTTTGGTGAGCTGGTCTGTCATGTGCATGCCAATGCCTGCTCTGTAATCACGATGAAGATGGTATGCTCTGCCCAAGTTTTTAGTCGTTTGCTGCTCATACTGGCTGCCCACAGAGCTTGTGTTTTGTGACCCGTTCTAGCTGTCGGCCAGCTGTCATGACTGAATTCTATGCTGGTCACATAGCAAAATCTGTCTGCAGTCGGTTTTGCATATCAAATTGCTGTGCATGTTTGCCAAGCCATGCTATGCCACGGCTTGCTGTGCTGTGCTGTGCTGTGCTGTGCTGTGCTGTGCTGTGCTGTGCTGTGCTGTGCTGTGCTGTGCTGTGCTGGGGCTGTGCTGTGTTGGGGCTGGGCTGGGCTGGGCTGGGCTGGGCTGGGCTGGGCTGGGCTGGGCTGGACTGGGCTGGGCTGGGCTGGGCTGCGCTGTGCCGGGCTGGACCATGTACAATAACGGCTGCTGTGACATAATTTGCACAAACCTGACGTGCAATGGGCATCATTATATAGGTGCTCAGCTGCCTTTATGCGGGTTTGCAGTCACAGTTACTACTCTCCAGATTGTAATTCTTGTGTGGCTTGCACAACAGTGACTTGCAACCAAGGGTGCTGAAGGCACGGACCACGTGACGCAAGGAGAAACAAGGGATGTACATCCTTCTATGATCAAGGCATGCATTTGCATCATTGGCAATCATGGGTCTGAGTCGGGTGTTGCCAATGTAATAGCACAATACCAGACTGACACCCAATGAAATTGAAGATGAGCTGTTACCTCTGATCCTGACATGCACCACATGTCATCTTCCCCCTTGGGTAATGGCTCAGACTCGCCAGTCAAAGCAGCCTCATCCACAACAAGGTGGAAGCTCTTGGCCACAATGCCATCTGCCACAATCTTATCTCCCGTGTCAAGGAGTAACAAGTCCCCAACAACGACTTCTGTGTTTTCTACCAGGATCTGCTCGCCGTCTCTGATCACCTTCACTTCAAGCTTGTCCTTCTGTGCATTCAGCTTCTTGAACTGCTTATCTTTCTGGTAGTCATTGCCCGCACCTGTGCACATTTGTGCAAATGTCACATTTGTCACACTGCCAAGACAGCTGTATGCCATCCTTTGTCATTGGCAATATGCAAATGAGGCATGATTGTGCCTTTCTAGTTTGCACACAGCATGCTCACAGGTACTACGGTTTCTCTCGCAATCAAGTTTTCGCCAGCAGCAACTCAAGCATGACCCATTGCAGTGCCGAAAGCAGGCAAAAGCAAGATCGTGACCAAAACTAGCACAGAATAGCACAGGATTGAGAGTGTCTAAGGCAATGGCTGGGTTGCAAGGCACATCTCACAGAACGTACAAACTGAGTGAGAAGAGTCAACTCAGGACAGATGACTAAAGCAGGCCTGAGGTGGGCTTAAAGGGGAATAGTGTCGCAGCATGTATGAAAAGGCACTCCTCTGACTCACCAACAAGACTCACGACCAGAACAGCCACCCAGATGGCAACACCTTCTGTCCATGCTTTCTCCTCCCTTTGCTCTTTGATAGTAACTCCTAAGACTGTAGAGACCTGTGCATACGATCCTGTGGGGTGTCTCAATGCATAACAACAACAACAACAGCTGCATGCATGTGTGCCTGCATGAAGGTTACGCAAGCATGGCATCTTTGCAATTGACATGTGTGCATAACAAGCGCAAAGAGAGATGTTGTTGCAGCTGTGTGCGGGTACAAGGCCAAACAGCTCAGCAAGGAACATCTTTGGTGCATGCGCCTCACCAGTGCTGCGGCCATAAGTAATATAAGGGTGGGGTCTTTCAGATTCTCCCAAAACAGTGTGAAGAAAGCTTTCTGGGGAACATCTTTGAACTTGTTAGCGCCAAAGTGTTTCTGTCTGTTGTTTGCAGATAGATTTGCAGCGCCTTGAGTGTCAATGCCTGAGCTTGTACTTGTCCTGAGTGCCTCCTCTAGTCCAGAAAGACCTCCAAACTCTTGCAGCTCTTGCTTGTTCTTGTTCTGCATATGAGCTGCTGTCACCATGCACTCACCATGCACATGACGCAGTGCGCTCAGCAGAACGGAAGTCGTACCTCGGCAAGGTGCCGCAGCTGTGACAGGCTAACACCAAAGTCTTCAGGGGTCTCGTCTGGGTCTAACAGCTGCTCTCCTTCGTCGCTGAACGTTTTGCTCAGCTGGCGCATTGACTCGCCAAACTTCCGCATGATGGCCTAATGCGCTACAGTGCTGAGTCCGAGCCCCGGATAGAGCGCGTTGTTGCCAGTATGCACTCAGGATGACCGCTCATATCGCTTTGCGACAGCGAAAGTCCCCGGATGCTACCAAAGCCCTGATCATTGTATAATCCGAGACATGGTACGGCATGCCCGTGACGCCGACGTTTAGAACACGAAGTAAAGTCGTTCGCATTAGTGTTGCGCTTCCAGGCGCTCCGAGTTTCGATTTTCGCGCCCACGTCATCCTATCCCGACTGTAGTCCTGGGGGCAAGTATTAGGCATACTCTTTGCACGTGCGTTCATTCGGGATGCAGGTGCGGCGTAATTTTGGTGTCATTGCTAGCATCATGTCGGCACTTCCCAGAGGCTGTCGCCAATCGGGCAAGCAGGTGAAAGCGATCCTTGAAGGATCTGCAGCATCATCGAATTCAACTTCAAGCATGTGTGTACTTCGAGCAGGTCTGCCGCCGGTGAGGCGCTCTCCTGAAACAAGCATGACCAGTACCACTGCGCGAGACTAGCTTCCATGCGACGTTATGCCTGAGTATATGCATCGGCATCCTCCAGCCCAAGCATTGCTGAGCACTCTTGCCCACGGTAGGTCACCAGTATGTGCGATGTGTACCTGCTTGGTATGCGTGCACGGCGCCCTGCCGTTGTCGGAGGCTCTTTGGTGTTCCAGTAACGAATTGCAGCTGAAATTTCAATTACACTGACAGTGGTGTGTTATACAAAGCTGAAGGCAGCTGGGCTGGCTGTTCTGACTGCTTTTGCATCCAATGTTGAGGTGCATGCACGCTGGACTTTGAGTGTGCTTAATGAATGTCTCTGACAAAAAGTCACAGCATTGAGCAATGTCAGTGTATAGCAAGCCAGCCAGTGCTGCTTTTCTCAAAAGTAAACCAGATGTCTCTCCAGTCTACTGCCTGAGAGGGTTTGGTAGATCACAGTCGTTGCAGGCCATACGTCGACTCAGTCGAATCGAATGGTTGCAAGATCTGCTACAGACTGGCTGTTGAGGTACTTATCAGTACACAGAAGGGACAGCTTGCTTTCATGGCACGTATACCAACACAGCACAACATTGCACAAGGTGCAAACTGCTGACATCAAGTTTTGTCTACGCCAATGTAGTCAGAGTACAACACTGTCTGCACTTGGCCTGCTTGCTGGCAGAGAGAACAGTGCTGCAGCGCAAGAACAATTACCACCAGCAAGCTCACGCTGTCATGTTGATGCAGCCTGCTTCTCTAATGATGTGATCCACTCACTATATAGAACTCTGCAGCTCGCTCTTCAACACAATGATGTAGAAATTGCCAAGATCTTGCTGATGTGATGTCAACAATGCCAAGGATGTCTTGGGTGCAATTTGCGATAGCATCCATACACATTGTGTGCAGCTGGGGGAGATCTGTCTCCTGAAGCAGGCAGCCAAATTTAGATTTAGCCAGCTAAATGCACATGCGTGCAGAATCTTCCAACACAAGGTCAAAGCTAGGATTTTGGAGACCACATCCTGCTGTCCTTTGCCTGGGGTCAGCATGCCCTTTTGACTGCACGATGATACATATGATGCTTTGAGCAATGTCTTTGCCCGTGGCGTGTATAGTGTATACGCCCCAGCAACTATGCAAGCTGTAAATAGGGCACAATGTAACCACAAGGCAGAGGTGTTTGTATTCTGATGTCTGGCGTACAATATTTCATTAATGCTGCCCACTGAGCACCAAAGTGTTTCTTGGCTGTGCAGGCTGACATCTCAAGTGGACAAAACCTGTGAATGTGGGGAATGGCTGCCATGTGTATGAAGGGCACCATCTTTCAAGATCAGGAGCTTGCTGTACCCCGATCGTGGTCAAACAGTACCGGTCATGCATTTCACGTCCTTGGCCGCCATGTCCTGTGTGCCCTTTTCGGCTATGCTTCCTGCTGTGTTGTTTGGTGCATCCTACAGGCCTGCTGTTTTCTGTTGCTTGTATCATGTGTGTCAGTGTACATGCGTTTGTGTGACAGCACTTGCCTGTGAACTTGTCCATGTAGTGTGTCTCACTGAATGTAGGCAGCGCGCGCATGTATGGTGCTTGGATCAGTACTAGTGTAGGAGTGCACACTAGGGGCAGATGCACTTAGACAACCTTGATAAGTACAGAGTAGCTGGTGCAGCAGCCAGCTTTCAGCCTGAACTTGCCACTGTCAGACGATGTCTAGGCAGATCTGACAAGGCTATCAGCATCAATCAGAGACTACCTGATGTAAAAGTTCAGACACAGTAAGACCTGTCTGATATTGAACAATGACACACAATACGACCTGTCTGATGTTATACAATCAGACCTGTCTGAAGTGCTATCTGAAGCGGTCCTGATGGGACAGCTTCAGCATGGGCTGAACTTGGCTGAACTGGGCTGAAGTCTTAGAAACAGTGAGACAGTTTCAGCATGGATAAGACAGCCTACTGCCGTGCTTTGGTCCCATACAGCTTGTGTGCATGCTAGCACCAGAACTACAAAGGACCATCTTGCCTGACACTGCAAGCAGAATTTCTAGAAAGTCTGTAGATGGATGTGTTTCAGCCACAATTGCAGCAACATACACAGCTGAATTGATCAAAACAGAGAGGTGCGACACTCCTGTACAAGCAAAACAGAGAGGTGCGACACTCCTGTACAAGCAAACATAAAACAGAATGGTGGTATGTATGAGCTAGCCATTATACACTTCTAATATACTGTTGCTGACAGCGCCCACAAGTTGAACAGCCACCACCAAAAGAGCCAGGCAGCAACGCTTGGGTCCAACATCTGCAACTAGGAGCACTTGCTCTGGAGCATGGGTGCTAGGACACCTCCAAACTTTTCCACTCTGCCTTGCACTCTGCAGACAACCAAAAAGTCAGTTGCACCATTCTCTGTGTTACATGCTTGCTATGCGTAACACGCTTGCGATTTACCTCTGATGGCCTTGTCCACAGCCGCTCTACCATCGTCCCGCACTTCAGCCACAAGCTGCTCTGACCTGCCTGCAAACACAAGCTATGTCTCACATCATTGGGCATGCACAGACCCTATGCACCCCTGACAGACAGAGCTGATGTTCTGCTCTTCTGCTGTGAAAACACCAGGCTGAGGCTACCAAAGGATGTGCATAAGGGCTTTAGAGTCAGCCTGAGACATAACATGGGAAAAAGTGGTGCATACCTTAGGAGCCTGCAGTGGGTGTAAACACATAAGTTACACCGCCTGCTATCACGTCTTTATCTCCTAGAAGCAAGTTGGGCTCGCTCTTTGGTGACAGGCAACCTTCCCCATTGTGGAATTTTCGGCTGCATGCGTGCAACACCTGGGCTGCTGTCTTCTCGGGATGAGGTTGCAGCTTAATAGGACCAAGATGTCCATCATGAAGCTCAATAATGATGCTTGGCGTCATTGTGAAGCCTGCACTTAAACTCAAAGCTTCTGCAAAACTTTCAGGAGGGAGCTACAGCGCTATGATCCGCGGGACAGCGCAAAACATTGCTGTGAGTGTGTGATAACGTGATAAGTTCTGAGGCAAACCTTCACGGCTCCAAGCAGGTCAGGCGCACGGGCTTGCCCTCTCGATGCTACACTCTGCACTGGGCTTCCCGTCAATCCACACCAGATCACCCAAGACTAATATGATCGTGGAGAGCTTCAACAAGGGAACCAAAGGGTGCTGCTTGAATAGCAGTCTACAAATGAAGCACTCGTGCAGTGTCTGAGTCAGCAGCTTGAAGCAGCGAGTATGCGTGGGCTCTCAAACCATACTGGCCACCATATGATCACTCATGCATGGTGCCACAGGACATGTAGACGCTGTAGCCAGCCTTCCAGCATCCTCTTGCTAGAGTCTTGGCAGTGAAAAAACATAAACTATCAAGAGGCCGTCCATAATTTTTTGTCAAAAGCACTTCTGCCTGTTCCGGTCAGCTATCCCTGCCAAAGTCCGTACTACAACGCTCTGCCCTCGTCGTCCTCAAGACTCAGCAAAAGCTCGCTATTCAGTTCGAAAGACTCCGTCGTGTTATCTTCAAGGGCGCATTACGGAGTGTGGCTTGGTGGCGATACTTCGCAGCATAATGCCCTGGCGTTAGGTCAGTGAAGCCGCTGAAATAAGTTTCTACTACATACGGTGGTCAGCTGAGCGTCAGGCACAATGCACAATACGCACTACAATGGGTACAGGTGTTTTGGTCGTTCCTGTGGTGACAAGAGCTGCTACCCCTGACTCTGAGCCGTATGTCTGATCTCTCTGTCTGATCCTGCCACAGGCTTTGTCCGACCTGCCAGTGTACATACACGCAAGCTTTACCACGTTCTGCGTGCAGATTTGTGCAGCTGCTGCCAGAAGAGTACACATGAAGATGCATGGAGTATGTCATGCAGGCGCTTTTGCGATGACAACTTCACAGCAAGTCAATGTGGAGGTATGAGCAGGGGCTGCTTCAGGTTGGAGTGCAGCTGGCCGACATACAATGCACATAGACAGGTCAGCGCTCAAGAATTGGTGCAGCAGAATTTGCTTTGCTGACACTTCCAATCATCCATGCACAGCTGCTGGTGCACAGAGATAAGAAGTGGAAGCCTGTTTTGTCTGTTGGGCTTTGCATGGCACTCAAGTCACTGTGACACATGTACACATTGCACAATTTTGAAAGTCAAGTGTCATGTGTAAGGAATACTAGGGATGTAGTTGTATACCTGCACCATCTCAAGCAAGCTCTTGGGCATGGAGTCCGGACCAGATCCATGAATGACAGTGTAGTAAGCTTACGGCATGGTCATTTGCGAGACGTAGGGACACATGTTTGCCAGACTGCTGGGTTATTGCAGTTTGCATTGCGTTTGCCAGACTGCTGGGTTATTGCAGTTTGCATTGCACTGTGTTTGTCAAACGTCTGCCAATTCCACTGCAGGCTGTTTCTGCTCAGACTTGATTAGACAATCGGCCTGCTCCTGGGATGGTCTGCCTTCTTGACTGTTACATGATGCAAGGTATGTTACAGACGTGAGCTTGCACTAACGTCATTGGCAAAGTCAGTTGGTTTGCTTGCTTGCAGCAGCCACTGATCTGCATGCATTTTCTGTGTGATTGTTTGTCTCAGTTTACTTGCACGCACTTGGGGACTGGGGTAGATTCCCATATTTCGCTGGGATGCAAAATTCGAAAGGTATAAACGGTCCGTTTATACCTTGACTTCGCCTTATATGACCGCAGGTGACCCCGACAACGTGTGCTGCTTCGATCAAGCCATTCAGGTCATTCATCTGTTGCGCCTGGTATCGACAAGGTCGCGTCCGTTATTTAAGGGTACCTATGTGGCGACTTCCGAGCCAACTGTCCTGACAACTTGCCATGGAAGCGCCTTCTTGGCTGTTTCGCTTGGCTGGAAGCACCGGCCAGGTCGTTGGGAAGGTTGCAGGCAATGCAGAAGCCATTTGCTCCTTCTTCTGCCAACCAATCAGAACAGGAGGTCAGGTTTGCTCAAAGACCTTCAGCCAGACCTCAGAGATGGCTGACAATCTGGCCAGGAAAGCCAGCAATCTCTTGACTGTGTTGCCAGAGGGAACACAGGTCAGAGGTCAAACTGTGTCAAGCTGCTGGTGCAGTCTGTTCTGCTTACTCATGACCCAAATGCGCTGCAGGTGGACCTGCCTTTCACAGCAGCAGAGGTGGCTGACCCAATGTGGTGTGCTGTCGTCTGTGACCTGACAGAGCAGAAACTGCACGAGCTGCAGTGGTATTACCGGCACTCAGCACGTCTGCAGGCAAGTCATATCAACTTCAGCAAATGAACTTGTCCAGCCTATACTGCAGTCATTGTCTGGAATACTGTATTGGCTGCATCAGTGTTCCCAAATCTGTGTTGGGCTAATGTCTCTGTACGTGACACATTAGTCTTGTCTTCTGTGCATCCTCCTCTACAGGAACCTTTTTATGATGCAGGCTATTGGCACGAGCAGTCTAGACAATGGGGAGTTGTGGTTGCAAGTGGAAGAAGCACACAACGTCGTGCAATCCTGCAAGAAATTTCTTTGGTCACACAACAGCAGGCTGGCAGCAGAGTTGCTGGATGATGCAAGCGTACTGCTGAGCAAGCACATTCAAGAGGTGACTCCTGCGCTATGCACACTATCCACACTGGTTGCTTTTCCTGCCTTTATGCAATTGCTCTATTTCAATGTTGTCTTGCTGCAGCAATCATGACGTTATATTTGTCACGCAAGCACTAGTAACGACATTGCTGACAGCGTCTTTTCATGTATCCCAACCACTGCAAGAGAGCCAAGCCGTTGCATGTGTTCTTGC
>JAABUW010010314.1_pt1 | contig 10416 bp, 7 predicted proteins | sample 5560081 | NCBI WGS metagenome assembly JAABUW01 (sample SAMN10711882, study PRJNA513363) | rock metagenome | isolation source: Antarctica rocks | place: Antarctica: Victoria Land, Knobhead sud | reverse complement strand
TTCAACAGGCTGTCCTTCCTCTCATTATCCATCACGACCTCCCCCTATCTACCGTGGAGTGGCCGGAGCTTCACACGCTTGTCTATAGCATCAACCACCAAGCTGAGGACGTAGTATGGCGGAGCCACTCAAGTACAACGCGTCGAGTCACTCGGACCTTCAACGCACGCCGATTTGAGCTCAAACAGCTGTTACAGTCGGCTCGGAGCCTCATTCACCTCACAAGTGATACCTGGACGTCACCAAACTACAAGGAGCTACAGTCTATCACCTCTCACTTCGTTGACAACTATGGAAGGCTCTGTAAGGCTCTATTGGCGCTCCCTGAGCTCTATAACGGTCACAGTGGCGTTGAAGTTGCTCATGTTATTGTCAAGACGCTTGATTACTACGGTATCAAAGACAGGCTTAGTTATCTAACTGCAGACAACGCCACTGCTAACGACACGCTCTGTCACGAGCTCGGTGAACTGATTGATGGATGGGACCCTTTGGAGCGTCGTTTACGCTGCCTTGGTCACATTATTAACCTCGCAGTTCAGTCCTTCCTCTTTGCAAAGAACAACGAGGCTGTAAAGTCAGCAATCGACTACGTCTCGGAGCTTCGTAGCATCGAGAGCCACCTTATCAAGCAGTCTGAGGCCGACGAGGAAGGTGGATGGATCAAACAACCGGCGTTGTAGAAGCTACTCAAGTTTGCAGTCACTTTGCGGCGCAGTCCAAGGCTATTCAACGCCTTTAAGAGGATAGCTAGCAAGTCACTTCGACGACCTAACGAGACAAGGTGGAATAGCTACCTCAACACCTTCGAAGACGCAGTGCAATTGAGGCCTGCTTACACCTCCTTCATCATCGAGCGGCAATCACTCCACGAATACGAGCTCACTGCAGCTGACTGGACTCTCGTTGAGACTACAATCGCCTTCCTTCAGCCGTTTAAAGAGGCCATCAAGCGTTGCGAGGGAGACTACGTAACCTTGGACAAGGTTCAAGAGCATATGGACGCACTACGAGAGCACTTTGAGGACAACGACAAGGTCACACGTGGCCAAACTGCGCTCCACCAAGCAGTGCAACCGGCTGGTACGCCTTTGATCGATACTATAGCATCATTGATCACACTGGAGCCTATTCAGCGGCTCTATTGCTTCATCCAAACCAACGGAAGAGCTATATCGATAACGCTTGGCCACGTGACTGGCGGAAGGCTGGTGTTGAACGTGCTCGGAGGCTCTGGACAGACTACTATAAGCAAGACGAGCCTCTTGAGGCTATTGATAACACCAAGCTGTCTCACTTTGAGCAATACAGAGCCAAGATTGCTGCTAAGCAACGCAGTGGCGGCAATGGCAAGAACAGCGACGAATTTGAGCGCTTCTTTCACTCGCCACCGGACGTGCTACCTACAGACACGTCACCACTGCAGTGGTGGCTTACTTCACTTCAACAACGGAGCTATCCGCAGCTATCGAAGATGGCGACTGACGTGCTCTCTTGTCAGGCAATGAGTGCAGAGGATGAGCGTGTATTCAGTGGTGCTAGGCACACTATTCCCTGGACACGAGCAAGCCTGTCCTCACGTGTGATTGAGCAGTTGGAGTGTGTGAAGCACTGGCAAAGAAGTGGTGTTGTCACGAGCCAATTTGAAGACGATAGACAGTCACTTGAGGGGGACGAGGACGACGACAGTGACGTCAGTCTGGATATGGATATGTAGCCTGGACACTTGACATTCACTTGGTCTACTGGAGAGAACATGGATGACCTCATAACTCTGGACAGAACGAACATGGCCAGCACTGTGTTACACGCTGGGCTTCCCGCTCGCAATGGGACCAAAGTAGGACTTAACATTGGACGGAATTCGAAACGCTTGGACGTGGAAGCGATGAATGAAATCGAAAGCCTATATCATGAGGCACTCGGTCAATCGTCACGCGTTCTCGCCAACGCTATGGGACGTCCGCCTTGGCTACGAATGCTCACGCTATTCATTTGGAGGGTAGGCATGCGATCGGTTGAAAGAAGTACGTAACAAACCAATACGGGGACGCCATCGTGAATCACCTCCGCACTCTGTCATGGAAGACTCTCAGATGACAATTATGATACCTCCAGCTTGAGCTCCACGTCTTTGCTGCAACGCAGTGACCACAGCCGCAGAACCTGAAAGCCGAGGGTCTACCAGAGCATAGGATGCATCGTGTAGTTACGACAAAGGTCACCTGCTGGTTTGCGCGTCCCAGGAGGCTAGCTATCAGGAAGACTTTGGATCTAAGCCGCCAAAGGAACCCTCGTGGATGGCTCTAGAACTGAAGGATCGTGCCAGCCACTCCAAACTGTGATCAGCAGACTTGCCTTGAAATGTCTAAGCGGTGTAGTATTGAGGCGTGTTACTCTTCGCTGCAGGCGCCTCAAACCATAAAACCGATGCTACACGGTGGCTTTAGCGTACGTGCCGTGAAGAAGATCACGGGCAAGTCGACTTGAAACTGGGCGTCTAACTGCGCCTTTGCAGACCCATTAGCAAACTCACCAGTGGCGTATGACAAGAATTCGCCGAAATTGCAGTTTACTGTCGCCTCGTTAATGTGTCTTTTAATCCAGAGCTTCAGGTGATTGAAGGACCGCTCTATTGAATTGAAGTCAGGTGAATAAGGCGGCAAATACTCAGCCTGGACGCCATACTAATGGACAGCGTCTAACCGACGACTGTCGCGATGGATAGACGCATTATCCATAACAAGAATCTGGCTAGGAGTCGTCTGGGGCAGTACGTAAAGAGAGATCCACTCAACGAACTCCTCCGCGGTAATGGCGCCTTGTTTGATCAAGACGTTATCCATATATCCATCCACAATCATTGCCGGCAGTATTACCCATCTTTCAGAGCGTTTCGCAGGCGCCTTGTTATCACATGGCATGCCGCAAACCGTTCAGAAACCACGTTCGCGCTCCTAGCGAGTACTGAAAGATTTAACAGTCGCGATAGGAGTTTTCGTCAGCGCACCTACTGTCGTAAGTATCGCTCAGCGTCACCGATAGTACTCTGGTGCGCGGCCATACTGTATGTCGCTGAGAGTCCCGGATTTGCCTGTATGCGGTAACGCAACAGCTGAACCCAGTTACTGGCCGCCACTATTGTCGGGCCGGCGCGGAACTCCAGATGTGGTCCCGGGCACATTTGCGTCCAATCCCGGGCACACGTCATAGCCTCGCATTTGCTCCCGAACTCATCCAGATGCCCTTCTGCCTCTCCTCCCGTACACCATCGATCGCACACTGACTCCCCGTATAGCACTTCAACACCCTCTTGCTGCTTGACATTGAACTGCCATCATGGCCCCAAGAAAGCTCCGGTCGGCTTGCGATGTCTGCCGCAAGGCGCGCGTGAAGTGCACAGGCGACTCACCCTGTACCCGTTGCAGCAAATCTGGAGAACGATGTATATACAGCTATTCTCAACGGAACGGCAGGCTCCGAGCGCCAATCTCGTGTTCGAATGCTTCCAATCCGGTCTTGCAAGCATCCGAGCACGTGGCGTCGAGCGACGAGTTGCCTGCTGCTGCTGACATATCCCCCGATTCCCTCGAGCTGCCAGGCGTGTCGACAGACTTGTTCGATTCCATGTGGCCGGACTTTAGCAATGGTGCATTGGAGCTGACTTTGGCCGATATCGACCTGCAAAATGTGCGTCCAGAAATTCACCTTCCCTCCTGCGCTTCTCGCTAAGCAACTCTCCTAGACCATCCCGAACGCGGGCTGCTCTTCAGAGAGTCCTTACAATCCCACAACCACCAAAGATTCGTGCAAATGCCACTTGCACAACGCCGGATGTTTGAGTCTTCTCCAGAGCCACAGCGTTGCGATTACTAACCTCGATACGATCATAGCCAAAGCTCGCGATCGCTTTCAACACGTCCAATCCTTCAGGCCGTGCGACGTCTGTTCTGGGTATACGGTGGAAATGACATTGGCGATATTCTTACTTCAGCATCTCGCGGACCATTTTTGCAATGTGGCACGCAATCCGCATGTGTTTTTCGCAGGTGTGCCCCCGTTGAGGCTTGGAAGCCTCTCGTTGTCCCAGGATCAGGACGCACGCCTCAAAATCGATATCGTCCTCACGACATTAGGCACTTTTCAACAAGTAGTACAAGAAATGGTCGCTGCTATACGTAGTAGCCCGATTTTGGCGAAGGAAAGGCTCGGAACTACGCCACCGCAGCCAACGGCCTTGATGAACGCGCATTTCCTTCTCACGTCTGCCCAACACCTTCAGAGGAGGGTCCAATCCATCAAAGATGTCTTTAAGAGTGTTGTGCAGACTTCATAGATTATTGGATAAAATAGCAGGAAAGACCGTCCATCGCGTCCGGATCGCTGCGTAGTGTGGGCTTCCTACACGGCTGGCCGTCTTCGGACAACACTATCCGAGTTCGACCGCGATACTCGACTTAAGGAGGCGAGAGCTTCAGCGTTCTACTCATACGCAAAAGCTGCGACTGTTCGGGTTTAGCTGTCAAGGAGCTTAGGAGAGTCAATCTACTTATATTACCTTTCAGAGTTCGACGACCGAGGGACTGAGTCATGCTCCGGCAATGCTGAGGCATCTATCAAATCCTACAAGATTCACTAGGCTGACGGACTGATTTCCCAATGACGTGGGAAGCTGCCGGGCCCCAAATGGGTAGGAACCAGACATTAGCGAGTGTTGAGACGATAATATACTACAGTGATTCATCGTTTTGGCGCCAATGTGCGTGCCAGCTAAACTGGCAATAATGGAGTAGATTTCACTGAAGAGACGGAATACGTAGGCATCATGTAGACGGTGGAGGACTTTTGACAAGTTCCATAAGCAACCCGACGGTAGAGACTTCATCACTCATGTGCCTCCCATGGCTAATTGAAGGAAAAGGAGCGGCGCGATCAACTATGCTATTGGCTCCAATCAATTTACAGCATCTGCAAAGCGAACGTGCCATTCTCGTCCGCTTAGAGGCAGCTGGATAGAGACGAGTAGCTGTTGTGTAACGACTGACGATGAAAATCGTCGTTGAACAACATATTCGCTTCTACTAGCCCGGCCCATCTTCATTGTACGCCCCGCCGCGTACACAAGTGAGATTCGTAAATCGCCGCAAGTCAGGCTGCTCGATCAGCGAAGCTGTGCATACGGCTTTCGTATTCAGCCTTCGACCAATAAAGCGAGACTGTAAGTATATACACGACTGAATTGACAAGAAGTTCACAGTTCCAACTTGTCGTGAAGTTGGTACGCGAAATAGCTACTACCAGCTCTGAACATAGCCCAGGCAGCTCCTGACCGGACATTGCACGAATAGATAAGAGGTCAAGTGCATTTTGGCACGCCCGTAGCTGCTTAGTAGCTCTTTGGTCTACTTTCGTTCTCTACGGCTATCATCCATCTCCGCAACCTATGGTTGGTTTGACTGGCATACTCGTTCCGGTACCGCCATAGCGCCTCCCGCCCACTACAGAGAAGCTGCTCCTCACCGATTCGGTCACCGGGTCGCTCGCCGACGGGCCGACCTTCGGCGACGAGAAGTTCATGTGACTGTCCAGCTCACAACTCAGTTACTGACCTTATCCTATTAAAGGAAGTCTGACGGTCAGGTTCATTTGGCTATTCTCTTGTTAAAAGGAGCCTCGCAGTTCGGTTCAATTGGCTATTATCCTATCAAAAGAAGTCTTGCGGTTGCATCAATATTGGCACCGTTATTCCTGTCTGCGCGCTCCCGAGCAGACTTGTCCACAAGCAATACAATACAATATGAGGTCATTGTATTGTCTTGTATTGGTTAGCGCAGTGAGTGTATTGTATTGCAATACAGTAGCATGTGCTCGTCTTGTCTTGTATTGAAAAGAGGGCTGTATTGCCAAGCAAAAAAGGAGAAGTGAATACCAACCGGTTAGGCAATAGCTGAAGTGACTATGAGGGAACCGGAAGTGCTTGTGAAGCTCGTGATAATGGAATATGAGCTCTGAAGTGACTGTAGTGTCCTCCGGAGGTGCCTGGCGAGCCGCAAGGGCCTCGGAAGTGAATGATACAAGCTCTCAGTCGTCATCCAGTGTAATAAGGCCGGCCGGCAGTACCCGCAGTGCCTGCAGATCCTCGTCTTGTGCTTGTAGCGCCTTTGTACAGGCTACAAGAGCTCGTTAGTAAGGCGTTCCATTACCAGTAGCCACGTGGATGGCTGATTGCGTTGTTTGAATAAGTGGAAGTCTGCTGAAGAGGCTGCTGTCCATAGTAACGATATTGGACTTCACCCAGGCTCTCAAGCACATCATGTGACTGATAGTATCACTTTGCAGTAGTCGTCGTCGTGGTGGCACTGCCGCACCGGTCTCACTGAACACACGCTTCGGCTCGTCCGACATCACCGGTATCGAATAGATATTGAGAGCCATAGCAGCGAGTTGTGGCCAATCACTGCGCTTGCTAAGCCAATATTGGACCGGATTAGCCTCTGTATCCGGCACAAGCGTGTGATTGTAACGCTCGAAGAGATACTGGCTCATCTGCTGGTCGATTCCAAGCTCTATATCGTCGTCGGATGAATAACCAGCCTGTTCATCGTCGTCATCAAGCCGCCGGCGCTTCTTCGGAGGTGACCGAGCCGGAGGAGGTGAATGTGCAGTCACCTGGTATTGCCATTCACCTAACAGGCGTGAGAACGCAGTCCGTGCTTCCTTGATCCAGCTTGGATGGATAGACCAGTGCTTCTCGAAGTACTTCCACTTGAAGCGTGGGTGTAATTCTACTGCAGCCACGTAAACAGGTGTGTTCTCGAGCTTGGAGTAGTACTCATCAAGCTTCGTCCAAGCCAGCTTAATATTGGTGGCAAAGTGACGCTCGGCAGTCGATAGATCGTCTTGTTGGCTGTTAATAAACACCTGTGTAGCCTCCGGCACGTGCTGACTGAAGTCGAGGCTGTCCGTGAGGTAATCGGACGGTTTGAGAGGCTCCGTGACTGGATATAGCTCCACTTGCTTCTCAAAGTGAGTGAGCATTTTGTCATACTGAGGGATAACCTGCCATATCGCTCTGAACTTGCCACCTACGTGACCTTGCAATAGCATCGTTGCATCCTTTAGTGGCTTTAGTATCTGCGTGCATTGAACAACGACGCTCCAGTCGTCGTTAGAAAGCGCGTCGTCGAGGATTGCTGGTCTTTTTAGCTTGATAGGCCGACCAGATTGCTCACACCGAGCGATATACTTGTCAAATTCGAGCCGCTCCTGCAGCAATAGCTCGTCGATAGCCGGTCGGAGGTAGATTGCTCGTGTGGCACTGTCGTAGAAGCTGTTCCAGCGTGTTTCGACGTCTTTGGTGAGCTGATAGGTGTCTTGCTTGTCTTCAGTCTTCAATAGAGTGATTAATTCAAGCTGTAAGGCAATAAACTTATCACAACGTTGTGGTGAACGATTGATCCAGTAGACAAGGTTATGGAGCTTGCCAACGAGTCCCCTTTGCCGCCAATGACATAATTCACTTTCTTCTGTGAAGCAGTCAGTGTCTTGTGGCAACGCAGCTGGATTGGAGCCTAATAAGGCTGCTTGTCCAACAAGGTTGAAGACGTGGCCACAACACCGGATCCATCGTTCGGAGGCCTCGAAGCCATATTCCTTTGCAAGTTGGTCCAGACAAGTCTCGTTATTTGAAGCGTTGTCGGTTGTCCAGTAGCCAAGCCGGCCTTCAAGGTGGTAATGAGCGATGATACCGCTCACCGTCTCCGCAATATTAAGGCCTGTGTGTGAGCCAAATTGTCTGGGCATAGAGAGCAGTGAGGTGATTGATTCACCGTCGATATTGAGGAAGTGAGCGCACAGTCCGAGCATGGCGACGTTGTTCTTCGACGTCCACAAATCAAAGGAGAAGCTGATGTTGGTAATAGCGCTATAGAGTGTCTCAGTCACTGTTCCAAGCACCTTATCAAACAACGAGCCAAGCGTCCAGCTCACTGTCTGATGGCTTGGAATAGCACTGCCGCAGCGTGGATAGGTAGATAAGAAGGTTTGTGGGCTTCTCACTCTCCAGTTGGTTGAACGAGACACAGTCTGTAATAATCCAGTCGTGAAGGAGCGCCTTGAAGTGATTGTGGTTGTAGGCAGCCGCTTGTTCATTCCGGATGGAAGAGGCCTCCGTATCACCATTTTGCTGGTTAAAGGACAGCGATTGTTGTCCACGGTTCTCTCCAGTTGGCTTTCCGTTTTGATCAATATTGTGATAGCCTTTGAGGTGGCTAATAGCTCCAGAAGAAGACACGTCGGCCATATAGAGGCTCTCTCAACGAGCCTCGTAAAGTGCGCCTTTTGCAGTGGCAGTCCTTGCAGAGCCACCAGTGGCGGCCGCTGGACTCGTGCCAGAGCCTGTAACCAAGCTTCCATACACCTGACTTCGTCGTAGAATCGTCGGTAGGCACGGTGGAGCCGTGGATACGACTCCAATCGCTACCTTCGTAGCCATTGAGGGAGCAGGGCGGAGTGGTAGAGGATGGGTGGTTGCGTAGGCTACCAAACTCGCTGGCGCGTTGAAACTCGGTCGGAACCTCGAGAGGTGCAGCGTGTCGTGTAGTGGCGCTAAATCGCTTTGAGCTTATCGATAAAACGGGAGGCGCCGTCTGCCGTGCGCTAGCCCAATTAGGAAGGTTGTCGCTGCTTTCTGGCTTCAAAGTAAGCTTCGAGGTATACTAAATTGAGTCCAGTATACACTCTACGTAGTCAGTATGAAAAATACGCCTAGAGCAAAATCCACATCCGTAGTATTACTATAGCTAAGTACTATATTATATTAAGAAGGGCTTAGTAATACAATACAAATAATATCTTACTAAGGTATTATTTATAGATAAGTCTACTCCCGAGTTTCCTCGAAATAGCTTAATCCGTTACTAAAACTAAGGTATTACTTCCTATCTAACCTAGGCGTTACTTATATAGGCGAGTCTTTACTAATAAATCTTATTACTAGTAATATATTAAATTCTATATAGGCAGATAACCTAGGTATTACCGGATTCTTTACGGTAAGGATACGGATAAGACCTTCGATAAAGTACTCGAAGTTAATCTAATAGATATAGACTCTCCTAGTTTAGAGCGACGGAAAGCCTTAGCTTAAAAAGTCCGTAAGGTCTATACTAAAGTAGGGTTCTTCTATACTAGCTATTATCCTATACTATAGGAGGTTATTAATAATACGTTTCTAGCTATTTATAGATACTTCGCGTAGCCTAAAGATATAAAGATAGAGAACTATATACGCTAGAATAAATAGTTTTACGGGTATAAGCCGTTATTTAATACTAAACTAGATTCTAATAGCTAAGGAGATCTTAAGAAGGCTTTTATTATAGGTAACGACGAAATAGATATAAGCTAAAATCTACTTTTCTAGGCAAAAGAGGGTAGGACCTTAAATAGCTAGCTAACTAATAATAACTCCTTTAGAGCTACTATAACTATATATTATAACTACCTATACGACTTTATACGGAGGCTTCTTTAAGTCTTCGCGTTAGCTCTTAACCTAGAAGAAGACTATTTCGACTCTATAATAGACTTTCCTATAGCTAATATCCGAGCCTTATACTACCCTCCCTAAGAAGCCCCGGAATAAAGTAATATTAGTATAGGTACTTATACTAATTACTACTAGTTTATAATCCTATATTAGGATACTATATCTACCTTAGATATACTAAATAAAAATAGTATCTAGGTTCCTACGTAACCTATCCCTAAGATATTTATTATTAATATTACCGATTTTCTCTAGCTTATTACTAATAATAAATCTTAGTCGATAGTATACTAGATTCTAAATAAAATAGGCGAAGACTAGTATTCTATTCCCTTCTTCTTTTCTCCTAACGAAGACGTAGAATTCGAGGTCCTTCTAAGCTACCGTATTCTAGGCGTATATAACGAGAAAATTAGGGTTAGGGAGTATTATAAGTAGAGACTATAAGCTACTCGAAAGCCGAATAATAGTTAGCTAAAAACTAGGTCTTAAATAGTTCTAATTATCTTCCTTCCCTAACCGTTTATATTTATCTAAGATTATCTATATACTTAGTAGACTACCTATATTAGAGCTATATCTTAAAGATCGTAAGTCTTATATCGCTACCGCTTATAATACTCCCTTATATATTAAATACTACTATATTCTCTAAGAAGAGGGCGAGGTATACTATATCGTAAGTACCGCTAAGCCTACCTTTATTACTTCTATAGCGTCTTATATATTGTAACTAGGCTAGGTCTAGGAAAGCTATAACTTACTATCTAGTACTCTATATAAGAGATTTCTATTTCGAATACTACGATTATCGAAAATTATAGTCTTTAGGTCGTAGCTACGGTCCCTAGGTATCGGCTATAAGC
>JAABUW010010313.1_pt1 | contig 10416 bp, 12 predicted proteins | sample 5560081 | NCBI WGS metagenome assembly JAABUW01 (sample SAMN10711882, study PRJNA513363) | rock metagenome | isolation source: Antarctica rocks | place: Antarctica: Victoria Land, Knobhead sud | reverse complement strand
ACTAGAGGTATTATTAGCTCTAGTATAACGTAGTAAATAGGTCTTTACTACTACTACTACTAGTAAGTATTTAAGGCTCTACTAGATAGACTATATAGTATACCGCTTCTAAAAAGGGAAGGATATTAGTTTTTATAGTAGATAATATAGTATAAAGCTAATCTAAGGGTATATTAGTCTCCCCTTCGTTCTTATTAAAGTCTAAGTTTAGTAGCTAATATAGCTAGCTTTTAAGGTATTAGTAGGCCTTAATAATGTTATCTAAGAGCTTTATACGTCGATAGGTAATTATATCGTAGCTAGAGCTAAAAGAGCGCTCGTTATCTAAAGTTATAAGCGGTATACTAAGTACGTCGAAGGCAAATTGAGCTAGCTAAGGCATAGAGACCTTACGATCTATCTAGTATCTAATTACGTCGTCGCTATTCTTTATTAGCACTAGATCTATAGCTAGATATTAATCGAATTGGTTAAGGCTAGCTAGCGCAGCTGATAGATCAAGGCGTAGTCGTTTTACGCTATTAAGTCGATCTAGCGCAGTCTCTAGCGAGCTCTGTAGCGCTAGTGTTGTTCTCATAGTGTTGTCGTTGCTTTTGTACTGCGTCCGCTATATATGCCGAACTCGCTCTTCTGTTTGAGGTATCCACAGCGCAGTGTTCTCTGTGCTCCACTGCTCGCGGAACCAGTGCATCTTAAGGCTCGGATTAAGGACAATAGCGGCGTAGTAGGCTAGCGCAGAGTCCGCGAGTTTGTAGTACTTCTCAATCTTGTTCCACGCCGCCGTAAGAAAGGTTGCGAGGTATCGATCGCCTTCTGCTTCTGCCTCCTGTTTCCATGCGTCAACTTCATTCAGAAGGAAGTGCATAGTCTTGAACCAATCGTCAAGCAGCGGCTCGTAGCCCTCCGTCGTCTTGGTGCTAAAGAAGAAGGCATCGAGCGTGTCGTGAAGGCGTTCGAGGAAGCGCCAGTCGTCGGAGGTCAACTTGTCCTGTTGCGGCTTGTATTTGGAGTCTCTGTCGGGTTTGTGGGTGCGAAAAAACCGATCAATACGTTCTCTGATATTAAGAGCACGCCCAATAGCCGATTCACAAAATATGGGGCAAGCCGTGACGTGTTTGAAACGCGATGCGCTACGGAACGTAAACATTATACTTTTTGGCCGCTCGGCTGAAACGCGACACCTTCCACAGCGCAAACCCATCCCGCTGTGGGAAAATCCGGGGAACGTGGCACGTTTCAGCTCAGAATAGTTCAGTAGGGCCAGCGGTGAGGGCAGCATGGATGGGTATGAGCAGTTGCGGAGCGTTGAAGGCTTGGTGAAGGACTTCGACCCGACGAGGCGATGGACGACAGCTGAGGGCCACATTCACGCTCATTGGTATCTGCTGGCAGCATGGAAAGTCAGAGTGAAGACTATCCACGCCAAGTAAAGTGAAGAGAAAACATGTTTGGATCTGTTGAAGTTCGGACACTATTGAAAGGGAGCCTTCGGTCACCGAACCCCGGGCTTCGCCGAGTCATGAAATCCTGTACATCGCTGAGCGGCTGACGTACTATTTTGTGACGAATTGCGCTCATGATTGATGTCATCTATGAAGTCAAGTCGCTCAAGTCGGACATCGAGATGCTGGTCAGCGATGTTCTCGAGTCACTACGCACCTGCCGAAGTGATACATAAATCCACGACCCAGATTTGCGATGAATTAACCCATAGGAATCCCAACGGAGATTGCGGCGTGATCCTCAGTCATTTGGACGAGACAGAGCACTTATTTTCTTAATACGTCGACGTAATGGTTTCTGAAGACCGTCTTTTTCAGCCCCTACGACTCGGCCAACATCAGCTCAATCACCGCATAGTCCTGGCACCCATGACGCGGTACCGGGCGGGGGATAATCATGTGCCAGCACCTTACGTCAAAGACTATTATGCTCAACGCGCCTCTACACCTGGCACCCTCCTCGTCACAGAGGCGACTTATGTGTCTGCGCGGGGTGGGGGTTACGACAATGCGCCCGGGATATGGAATCGTGAGCAGGTCGAAGCCTGGAAAGAAGTTGTTGACGCAGTCCACGCAAAAGGTGGAGTCATTTTCTGCCAGCTATGGGCTTTGGGTCGAGTGACAGGAGCAGACCCAAAGTCAATCAGAGCCTCGGGATTTCCGGTGCAAGGTCCAAGTCCCATTCCCGTGGACGCCGAACACGAGACCCCGACGGAGTTGAGCACAGAGGAGGTGCAGAGTTACGTCGACGATTTTGCCAATGCGGCACAGAATGCCTTTGATGCCGGCTTCGACGGCGTGGAAATACATGGTAGAATCACCTCGACGCCGCCGATTCGTGAAGGTGGCTGACGTCTTCCAGGAGCCAACGGCTACCTAATCGACCAATTCTGGAGGGAATGCAGCAATCAGCGAACAGACAAGTATGGCGGAGATGTCGAAAGCCGGGCCCGATTTGGCCTCGAGATCGTCAAGGCTGTCATAAAGGTGGCGGGCGGCGACAGCAAGCGGGTAGCGGTGCGACTGGCGCCCTGGTTCCGAGGCCAAGGTATGTTTCTACCGGACCCGGTTCCGCAATTCTCGTACATTGTGGAAGAGCTCAGGAACTTGGACATTGCCTATCTGCACCTGATCGAGCCTCGTGTCTCGGGAAAGAGCTCTCAGGACGCCGTTTACGATGACACCTATCAGGCCATTCGAGCAAATGACGTTTTCGTTAGCCTCTGTAGGAAACAGATCCTGGTCATTCTGGCGGGTGGCTTCGACGATGACAAAGCGCGGCGTGTGGTCAACGAAATGTACCCGGACTCTGATGTGTTTGTTGCATTCGGCCGCTTGTTCCTTTGTACACCAGACCTGCCGCGGAGAATTCGAGAAGGCATTCCTCTGAATTCATACGACCGTGCAACCTTCTACACTCCTAAAACAACAAAGGGATATATAGATTATCCTTTCTACGAGGGAGTGCGCGCCAGGGGAGTGTAGTTCCGAATAGATCCTTTGCCTTAACATGCCGATGCTTGAGGATTAGAAAGTCGACTTGTCAAGATGTGAGATTTAAATCAGATGTTGGTTCATGTAGCATAGATAGCATCCGGCAGACTTTGAACTTCGTAGATGTCATACGGATATCAATTATCATGGCGTATTTGAATATCGATCACTACTGTTGAGCCGTGTACAGCAATGGACAGGACCGAACGGCGAGGTACGTCAAACCATGAGTAGGTATGACGTGGTGACACGGGTTGAGAAGGAGTCTGAAGCCGAAGTCCCAAACGCTGTCGCAGTACAAGGCACGCGACAAAACGTCACGCCAGAAGATGCCCTTCCGTGCACCAAGTTCCGGCCAGAGGACAACAGAGTGGTTCGGGCCGAGACAGGCCCGCTCGGAAGTCCACCGCTCCTGATCCCCGGAGCTCCAACGCTGAAGGCATCTGCGAATTACTAGTATATCACTCTCCGACACAATTGCTACAATCTAATTGTCGTTCACGGAAGTCCGATCGCGAATCGCAAACTTGATCAAGGGTGTAAGCGAATGCGACCACCCAGACTAGACTTGTGCTCCCTGAAGCGTTCTCCTGTAACACAAAGATGGCCGACCCGAAGAAATTCGAGTGGTCTAATCGGTATGACTTTGATCGGGATCTCGTCGGTTATGGAGAGAACTCACCCCATCTTCAATGGCCGAATGGCTCCAAGATCGCAGTTTCATTTGTTCTCAATTACGAAGAGGTATCGCAGCTCCATTCCAATTAAGCCAATCCTACCATTCCCAATTACACCACTTTTCCCCAACGATACTGATATTTGGCAACAGGGAGGCGAGCGATCTGTCCTGAATGGCGATTTCGAACAGGAGAACTCGCTCACGGAATGTGACTTTCCGCTGCGCAAAGAGTCCCGAGGCTTGATGATCGAGTCCGACTACAACTACGGAGCTCGCGCTGGTGTCTGGCGCATCCTTAGATTGTTCAATGAGAGGAATCTGAAGCTCACCATGTACGTCACCAGTAAGGCTTATGAACGCAATCCTGCAGATGCAAAATCAACAGGCGAGCACGGCCACGACAATGCAAGCCACTGCTACCGGTAAGACACCCACTCGCCCTCGCGAGGCTTGGATGCCGTACGCTGATCCATACATCAAAGTTGGATAGATCATCATGGGATGCCGGCGGAGGAGGAGAAGGCAATGATTCGGGCGAACATCGATTGCATAACGAGAATGTGCGGAGAGCCGCCAAAGGGCTGGTACTATGGCCGTCTTTCGCCACGGTCGAAAGCACTGGTCTGGGAGGTCCATCAGGAAATGGGTGTGCAGCTACTTTGGATGAGCGATAGCTACGAGGATGACGTGCCCTACTGGGTTGATGTCCCCGGGGAACGAGGCAAACCGGATCCAAAGGAGATGCTTATAGTACCATACTCGTAGGTTTTCCCTCCAGCCCGAACGAAGCACCAACGCCAATGACGGCACAGGCTCGATTGCAACGATTATCAGATACAAGAGGCTCATAAACTCACTCCAGAGCAGTGGTACGAGCAGAACAAAGGAGCTTGTAAGTGCTCGAACCCGGAATCTGCGGTTGAATCAAGGTTGTACCATTAACACTCATACTGTCACAGTCGACACGCTTTACGAAGAAGGGCTCAAAGGCTCTCCTAAGATGATGACCACGGCTTTGCATTGTCGCATCTGGGTAAGCCGGGACGAACCTGGGCCCTGAAAAAACTGCTAGACTACATTCAGTCTAAGGAAGGTGTATGGATTGCGACGGTAAGCTGCTTGATGTTACGAAGGATGCTTCACTTCTTCAACATGGCAATGGACTAATCTCGAAATCATTCTAGCGTACCGAAATCGCTCAGCATTTTGCATCCAAGTTTCCCTATAAACCAGGTCAGCTTGCGTAAGGCTGTCTGAAGATCACAGCGGATACCTATGACCGAACGCTATATCCAAAGTATTGTGTTAAAAAGAACCACTATACCTTTTACTTGGTGTGGGGGGTCAGTACCAGCGTCTTCTACACATTTCGATCGGTGGACGAACAAATTGCGAGCGAAGTGTCAAGAGTTTGAAATAGGATACGGAAAAAGACTCTTCGGCGAACGATTTCCATTCCTAAGTCACAGCTATGCTATCTAGAACAATACTTGACTCCAACAGAGAACCGGCTCACGAACATCGATGAACGTAATGCGATTCTCATGCGACTCCCTGAAGTTCATTCGCGATGGAACATATCGCCATCATTGGCCTGGAGATGTCGGGTGTTTTGCTCTCTCGAAGCTGCCCGTGTCCACGCAGAATGTGTCAAGGTCCTTCATCTTCCCTTTCAGCTGCTCGAAAGTGACGACCTCCCCAATCTTGGCTTGAATATCGTACAAGTTCGAACTGTGTACCATGTCATCTCTGTCCCCGCAAGCATTCCCCACCACGAAAGGCCGAAATCCGTGTTGGATGGCATCCATTGTTGTGGCCCTGATGCATCCTCTGGTACTGAAGCCAACAATGACTGACGTATCGACATTCATGCTGACAAGTAGTGAAGACAGCGAAGTGCCGAAAAAGCAGCTGGAGAAGTGCTTGCTGATCTCGAATTCGCTTTTGGACTGGCCTGGACGAAACTGACAGATTTGTGACCCGGACGGATACTGACCAAGCTCCTCTCCTTCGGCAAAGCATTGAATGATATTAGGCAGCTTTTCAGTGAACCACCTGCCGCCCATGTTTGGAGAAACAAGTGATATCTTCGTGAAGACGATGGGCAGCTTATGCGACCGAAAGTATTCGATGACTTGTTCGATAGTCGCAAGGGCGTCATCAAAGCGCTTGGGGGTATACAGAGGGGAATCGGGTGTCGAATATGCGTTGCAAACATCGATGACAATGAGCGCTGGTCGAGCTCCAAAGCGCAAGGCACCTGTTGTTGGAAAAATTTGCCGAGTTGGCTTGTCCGAGGAAGCCATCTTTTCGAATTTTGGCGGGCGGAAGTTCAGCCTCCAGTTGCTCACTGATTGAGATATAACCCCAGAATCCAAGTCGGGCAGGTAAGCTGTAGGATCAAGAGCCTGCGTACCAAAGGGGCTTTGCAATCTGTTCCGTGTTTGTTACAGCGCCTTTACCTCAGCGGTCCAGGGGCGGCTTGTTGGATTGGAACGTTGCAGACGCACAATGGAGGTATTCCTACTATCGGCGATTCCTACCGCAGGAAATCGGCGACCGATCGCGGAGCGAAGGCGGAGGGATATCAAAACTCTGCTACCTGACACGTGATGTTTCCGGCTTCGGCACGCCGTCAGACTTGTAACGGACAACGAGCTTGCGAGATGATGCGCGGCATAACGACTAACAGGACCAGGCTGCTGGGTCCCAGTCGACCGACAGATGGGTCTCCTTCCATAAACTGTGCAGCTGCGCGATGCAAGGAAACTGCTACTAATCAGGAGTCCAGTAATGGTCATTGAGCCGATTTCTGCGTCGAAAGAGGTTTATATCATCAATCTTCACGCAGGAAGCGAACCAGTCTAAGTGTCACTATATCTCGTACAATTACTCGAAGTTCAACTGTCTCGCCTTCGTGTATCTTTTCCTCGTGTTCGAAGCAGCATTACTTCGCTTCGAGTACTGGTGACTGTGCCTTGTGTTGGGAATTGTACTTCCACAACCAGCGCTCACCGCCTGATCAAGGCTGTCCAATAACCCTGGTTCACGCGACAACTTCCTGCTTCACTTCCTGCTTATTTTTTACCTCTTCCAAATCGACGGCTTGCCGGTCGATGTGGGCCGTAGTGACACTTCCAGGCGGGTGCTTCAAACCATTCTCGTCCCAAACGTGCTGCGGAACGACCACCTCTCCTTCCTTGAAATACATTGTCTCTTCCATGTAGAAGACAGCAAGATACATCAGTGCAGCCACGCCTGCGACAAAAAATGCCAGAATGACACCTGCTTCTTTTATGTACGGAACTCCAATCGAATCAACACCCGAAGTTCACGGCTTCGCCTACTCCAAGGACGGATCGAAACACACCCTAGCAATTCATCAGCTCTGACCGCTATTCCGCTTTTCCGCACGACTTACGGCATAGTTTGCAGCTTTGCGAGGATCGTTGGATAGAGCTGCCTTGAATCAACGATTGTTACACTATTGTCGAGTCGATATCACCAAGACTTACTGCCGTGGAAATAGTAGATAAGATTTGACCACAACGCGGTCGACCCGAAAGTCATGATAAACAGGATGAAGATTGGGCCAAACTCTCCGTTGGACCAATCCATCCCTGGGTCTGGCGGCTCACGTCTGTTGTAGTTGCGGGTGCGGATGACTTCCCAGGTCCAAGCTGCAGTCAATGGAATTCCAACAAACGCAAGTCCAGCCACTGCACGCGTCTTACGTCGCCCTGGACGAGGTCAAAAAACGTTGGGCCATCGCCGTTGGATACGAAGTCATGTGCAGAATAGGAAACTCCATTAGTGCAACGTTGCACAAAGTCGGCTTCCACCCAACCGGAGTTATCGGGGCCATTGGTGCGGCAGCGGCAGCTGGCAGGGTCGCTGGGCTTGACTCGGCGCATATTGACGCTCTATTCGGGATCATGGGCAGCAGGGCATCGGGATCTATGCAATATCTGGACAACGGCGCATGGAACAAGCGCCTCCGTCCAGGATGGGCAGCTCATAACGCACTGATTGGCGTTCAGCTTGTCAAGGCAGGCACAACCGGTGCAACAAAGTTAGTCGAAGGTAGTTTTGGGCTGCTAAAAGCATATGACCATGGCAATGTGGATAGTCTAATCGTGAAAAATATCGGACGGGTGTGGGAAGCTCGTAATACCGCCATCAAACCATACGCATGCTGTAGCTTGATCCATGGCGCCATCGACGCCATTTATCTTCTCAGAAAAGATACGACACCGGCCCCGACGGCGGAATTGGAGGTGCATATATCTAAGAAAGGTCTTCTCATCGTGGGCAACGCGGCATCTAATAGAGTCTGCCTAAAAAATATTGTTGACGCCTAATTCAGCATATTCTATCACACTGCTGTTGCTTGGCTACATGGTCACAACGACTGGACGGCATACCAATATCTTCAAGACGAAGATTTAGACATTTGAGCAGATGTGTTCGCGTAGTGGTAGACGATGCCGTGCCGGACCACAGTCTCCGAACGGTATTCGTTGCGAATGGGAGAAGCGTGCAAATTGATGATCCTCTCGGTGAAGCTAACAATCCAGTCTCTCTCGAGGATGTGGAATCCAAATTTCACTTGATGGCTGATCGCGTCCATGGAAAGGCTCGTGCTAGGGGCATTTGTGCCGCGGTGGATTCGTTGTTTCACGAGACGGAGGTAATGCCTTTCATTAAGAGCTTAGCACTCTAGACACTACCTATTTGTATCACCATAGAGAAAACCTCTGGAATTGAGACTTGAGTTGCGGTCCGATAGACTGACGGCATTTTCATATCTCGGGCCGGTGTCGCTTGTTCTGTCTGTTCATCGAAGCACTAATGCGCAGAGCGTGAACCTGCCTTGCCCCGAGAACAAGAACGAACGGCTACATGCAGATTGCACCGGATTAATATCAGTCCCCTCACGTCTATAACTGTAGACCTTCTTCAGCTTGCACGAGGGTGCTCATCAGCGACTTCAACAACTAGTTAGTAAGCCGGCCCTTACGCGCCCTTCTTCGATCTTTCCAAAATGGTGCAATATCCCTTTTCCTTTAGGGATCCGTTCTCGGGTTCAAGCACAAAAGCTAGCGCAAAGACAATAGCAGAGACCCTGAGCAATTTTAGAGGTCGAATTCCTTCGCTTCAGGCATCCCGACTCAGGGCGATAGTCGACGAAGCCTTCAATGATCCCAACAAGATTGCTGCCACGTGTTGCACTAATGACGGTCTGACGTATATGCTCGCTGAAGAGGCAGGCTTCCCCTTTGTGTTCTTAGGCGGCTACATGGTTTCATCCAGCCTTGGCCTTCCAGACACGGTATGCACACCGGTAGCCAACAGGCGTCGTCGCTACTGACAAGAATACCAGGGCTACATCGGCTTCCAAGAGATGGTAAGCCGTATCCAGGAGGTTCATCGACAAGTAAGGATTCCCATTCTTGCGGATGGCGACACGGGTTACGGTTCTCCGTTGAATGTCAGGCGTACTGTAGGAGGGTTTGCCAAAGCTGGCGCTGCGGGAATCATGATCGAAGACCAAACGTGACCCAAAAGATGTGGGCATATGAAGGGCAAGAGTGTTGTTTCCCGGGGCGAGGCGTTCGCTCGCATTCAAGCTGCCGTTGACGAGCGCAATGAAGGGCTCGACATAGTCATCAATGCCCGTACCGACGCGCTGATCCTGGGCTAGGATGAAGCATTGTTTCGAGCCCGGCGATACATCGAGTTCGGTGCGGACGTAGTGTTTATTAAGGCCCTACCGGACTAAGCAGCGATGCAGCAAGCTGTAGAGGAGACCGAGTTCCTACTAATAGCAAACATCATTGAAGCGGGGTTGACCGAGAACCTTTCTGCAAAACAACTCGCCCATATAGGGTTTGTAGTAGCGGTCTATCCATTCACTATGGTCGCGGCTAAGATCAAGGCGGTACGCGCGGCATTGGAATCGCTAAAGGACTCCTTTAGTACGGGAGCACCGGAGCAGATATTATCCGCTAATAATGTCTATAGCGTAGTAGTCTTTACGAAGTATTAGGAATTAGAAGAGCGATATCGATATGAGTAAGAGTTTAGCCGGCTCGGGGAAGTAACGAGGTACGTTATTCATAATAGATCTTAAGATTTAGACCCGCTTACTACAAAACCCGTACTTAAGAGGATAGCTTGTAGCGTACTTTTCTAGTAGACTCTAGCCGCGTTAATTATTTCCTAGTAGTACTCGATAAATAACTTCTAAGATATTAGAGCTACTTAGAACGCTAGAAATATATTATAAATAAGAATATTACTTATATAGTTACTACTTCTACCTTACTACTACCTATAGCTACCTATAGCTACCTTATAGGGATATACTTATATAACTATACTTATTTATAGGTAAAAAAGACCTAATTATTAAGTAAGCTTAAAATACGTACTTAGCTACGTTTATTTATTAAATAATAGGTTATAAGCGCCCTTCGTAATTTAGATAGAACGCTCTCGTCTTTAGTTCGACGCCGTATTCGTAGTAGGTCTAAAACGCCTTAACGGGCGGTAGCTAGTAGAAGTCTCCTATAATAATAATCTAGATACTACTAAACGCCTCCTCTTCTCGTTTACGCGCTATATAATAAGCCTAGTCTAGCCGTTAGAATTAGTTCGATTCGAGTATACTAATCTTATTACTAATAAGTATATCCGTTAATAAGATCCTATACTAACGCTCCTTCGATATTACTATAG
>JAABUW010010312.1_pt1 | contig 10416 bp, 9 predicted proteins | sample 5560081 | NCBI WGS metagenome assembly JAABUW01 (sample SAMN10711882, study PRJNA513363) | rock metagenome | isolation source: Antarctica rocks | place: Antarctica: Victoria Land, Knobhead sud | reverse complement strand
TATCCACCTAGACCTCGAGGGAAACCTTGGCAGAGCGAGAGTCGCAGTAGAATGCGTACCAAACTCGAGCTGCTTCGATCGACTGCTGCCTACAACTGCCGCACCGCAATATCGACCTTTGAGCGTACCAGACTTGTACAGGATCAAAAGGGCAACAACTTCCGGGCTTCGCGTTTGAACTGAAACCCCGAGGGCATCTCGATCGAATCCAGAGCATAGAGATGGAAACAGTGCCTCGGAAGTCATACATTCGCATGCCTTGTAGGCTATGGACAATGTCTACCTTTGCGCTCACTGTGAACGCACCCGTATCCTCACTCGCTACCTGTTCTACCTGAAACGTCTGGCTACGTTTAGTACCCCTTTCCTTCAAACCTAGTCAGCGCTAAGCTGAAGCCCTAAGAGAGCAAGTCTTCAGCGATTCTCGTTTGAATGGAGAACTGTTCATGAGACGAAAGAAAGCAGGTTATGGAGACAATGACTTTGAGCTGATAAAATATTGTAGAGCTTTACCTCGAACTTACCAGACCATCGTATAAACTCCGCTCGTCGAGTGATTTTGAAAAAGGAAAGGCAGGATCAGGAATGTGATCAAGTCCACCACAACAGTCTTCTTGGCATGTAGCCTACATCACAGCACTAGAGTACGAAGGCCTACTTTATGCTCCATCTATTGAGCGGAAGCACACAAGTGCGTGGAGTAAAGCGTTCAGCTGTGACTTCGGACATGGCAGAAAGGAAATGCACTTCCCACCAATAAAAGCACCGAGATATCTTGCCCGAATAACATGAGGTTCGGCGTTAAAGCAAGCACAAATACATCTTAGGCAACGCATAGCACATCTACTTTTGTCATGGCCTTTACAGGCAGAATAAATCAATTCAACGAAGAGCGATGAAGGACTGGACAATCAGTACAGCAGCAATCTTGCAGACTGTCAGCTGGAATCATTTGTGGCCGGCTGCCCCCATGCTCTGGAAGAACAGGAGCTCTATCTTTCTATCGCCCTCTTCGAACGTACCAATGCCCTACCCTTTGCCGGCCGTAATCTTCAAGCATCAGCAGCTAAACCTCCAATAGTGAGTTTTCCTCGCACTCTCGAGCTGTGTCAGCCACGCCACTTTTTTTTTGGGTACCAACCGCCTTTCAACATACCATTATTGGAGGTTAACATCTCGATCCTTGAGCCCGAGCGCTGGACTATAGTTTGCATATCGTCTCCATGTTCTGATTACCTCTTCGCTCGTATCAGTCGTTTTCGAGGCAAGGATCGTCGTGATCTCGAAGCTGACGGTAACAGAGACAGAAGTATATGGAGCCTAAGCACACATCGTATACAAAATAAAACAGCGACGGACTCTGGATATGAAGAGGTGGACAGCAGAGCTTGACAACAATCCACAGTATCGTGGGTCAGCGTGCATTTTCTACTCCATATAATGAAACCTTTTGTACCCACATTGTTATCCAGAATCGTCATCTCAGCATTCACTACCGGTGCATTGATGTCCATTGCATCAGAACGTCCAGCGATAAGGTATGCTTGTTAATATTATTCACACAGGTCACAGTATTCCACAGATACCAAAGCTCTGACAGAGAAGGCACAGAAGAAGTGTTGGAGTGATGAGAATTCGGGTATAATTATGCATAAGCAATGAACGCTCCAAGCACCAGCACCAGCACCAGCACCAGCTTACCCGATTCACAGAGCCCTAGAGCCAACCCCGAACCCTTCCACTCCTTCCCTGTCCATAACTAGAACCAGGTATTTACATTCCAACATACCACTCCACAGCTTGGCAGAGGAGGATACGCTTCGGACGAGACAGCCACGACCAATTTACAGAACTGTACAGATTCAGCGTCAGATATCCTCCCCAATCCACGCCTTGCATTCCAACAATCCGCTCCTCGGTTCACATCGAAATACACCTCCTCCGAACGAGAAAGTCATGTCAGTCCGTAGTCTTATACAAACCTGCTCGGATATTTGGTCCCTTTACCGATCAGACGCCATACAATCTCTGCTTGCGAATCTATCACCGCTATTACTCACATCGCGAAAAAGAACAAGCAGATGGTCAAACTTGGTCAAACACTCCAAATCATACGTCACTGGAAACACAACACAGCTTTGACGTCGGCAATTGCATCAAAACCATACTCGGTGCTTGATACAATATATAGGGGATACCAATGAACAATTATCGAACAATATCCAAGTAGCAGAAATAACATGACCTATCACACAGCGATAGGAACCCTCTCAATTTCCAGCGACGCCGGTTTGAGAAGGAGGAACATGCGAACCGTAAAAGAATATAGACATCATTAGCAATGAAACCTCATGGCCGCATCATGAAAGAACCAGAAACTTCTCCATTCTACCTATCTACTCCATTAAAACGTTTACCTAGTTAATTATCGAATCCTAAAAGCCCCACAAGGACAGTGACTGGCAACTCGACACCCCAACACTCTTCCAGTCCTCCATCTAATCCACAACCCCCATATCCGTCAAGCCACACATGCCCACCTACCCCTCTCGCCTTCCCCACGCTCCACCCCTTCTAAAACCCCCAACCGAACGACATCCCCCGGTCGAACTATGCTTCCATCCTTATCCCCATCCCCATCTCCATCTCCATCCTCACCCCCACCCCAATCCCTGCCACACCCCGGCCACCTTCCACAACCCCAACACCCAACAACACAGCCCAGGCCCGGCTCCGAGCGATTCTCGAAATCGAGATACTTGAAGCGAGTTGAACACTCAAACCGCAAGGCCGCCATACCAGAAAAGCGCTGGATCGGAGAATGAAACGGAAACAGAGCGAGGGTACGTGTTGCACGCACCCCATTGACAGTCAGTCAGCCTCATTCCATGTACCAGAGCTCTCTCATTCCATGTACTAGAGCCCTTTTCCGTCGGAGCACCGCACACCTGGCGATTACTGTAGACTAAACATTCCCCACCCCTGAGCGTTCTTTTTCATTCATCCATCGAATGAGATTAACATCCAAGACATGATTCATGCATCCCATCAATCAAACCATACAATCATCAAAACCCCAAAAAAAAACTCCCTCACTCCTATGTACATACATACATACAATAAACCAAAAGTACCTTATTTACCTACATACCTCCTAATAACCAAAAAACTTTGAAAAAAAAAAACTCCCGTTCCTCGCTTGTTTCTTCTCTTCTCTAGCTCTCTCTCTGTCTTTCTTTTCTTGTTTTCGCTTTTGGGAAAGGGGAGGGTTGAATTGCTGATTGTGTATGTATGTATGGATGGATGGATGTATGTATGTATGTATGTTTATGTAGATAGCTGCGGTTGGAGATAGACAGTAGGTAGGTGGGTGGGTAGGTAGGTGGGTAGGTGGTAAACCCGTCCCGTTGTTTTCCTTCCAAATTTTTCTTTTGTTCTCATTTTTTATATATATTAAGCACCTGAGTCGTAGATATACTAACTAAGTAACTAAGTAACTAACCAACTAAGTAACTAATTAACTAACCAACTAATCAACTAACCCCCCCCCCTCCCACCGTCAATCAATCAATCAATCAATCAACGAAAGAAAGAAAGAACAGAACCACTCCCCTTGTGATTGAAATTTTTTTTATATAGTAAAGCGCGGGGTTGGGGGTTCTTTGTTGAGAAAAAGGGGTTTTTTGATTTGTTGTTGTTTGGGTGGGATGGGATGTGGTGGGATGGGGATGTGATGGATGGTGATGGGATGGGATGGGATGGGATGGTGACGTGACGTGACGTGATGGTGATGGTAACTAGATACCTAGCCGTGCTTTATGCCTGCTCAAAAACCGATGCAAAAACAAACGCCGAGAAAGAACAAAAAAGGAAAAAGAGAGAGCCAAGAAAGGGAACAGAGAAAGTGTCGAGTGTTGTTTTTTTTTCTTCTTCTTGTGGTTTGCTACGGGCTGTGTGTTGGATCTTGGGGGGGGTGTTGGGGGGAGGGGAGGGGAGGGAGGAGAAGGGAGGGAGGGAAGGGAAGGGGAGGGAAGGGAAGGGAGGGGAAGGGAGGAAGGAGAGGAGAGGAGAGGAGAAGGGAAGGAAGGAGAAGGCAAGGGAGGAAGAGAGGAGAAGGGAAGGCAAGGGGAGGAAAGGAGGAGAAGGGAGGAAAAAGGCCATCCAGAAAAAAAAAAAACAAAAAAAACAAGAGGTTGGTATACAGTATGCAAACATCTCACAGTACAGTACAGTACGTTATAACGGAAACGAGAAAAAGGCTTTCTTCTACAGTACAATAGCTATCCATATATATCCACATCCAAAAAAAAAACAAAATCTTTTTTCATCATCAATCATACATACTGTAACCAAGTGCGTTTCGAGTGAGCTTAGTTTGGGCGAATAACAGATGTGGCAAGGAGGGGGAGGGGGAGGGGGGGGGGAGCGTGGTCCTTGACCATCAACGCCTTGCAGTATTTATGTACGCGTTTGGAAGGTATTGAAGACGCTGATATTCTAAGAAAGAAAGAAAGAAAGAATTCAAGCAAGCATCCGCCAATTGCTCGATTGCGGAGGAAAGAATAAAATACAGGAAACATTGGAATAGAAAGGGTGGGGGGAAAGGTAGATATGAAACGAGTGTACATTAGGCCAGCGCGCTGCTGCTGCTGCAAAAAAGCTCTTCTCTTTCTCGTGCAACGCTCTCATGAATACGGTAGTGTGCTGAGATAGACTGATACCAGCACGTTCCAAACTCCGGCATGAGCTCCAAAATCGACATCGATACTGTCGTCCTCCAGCACATATTACATCAACCCCCTCTCCCTTTCAACCATTCTACAATCTTCATAGCTCATCCTTGGTGGACGTAGCCTTCGTGCTGGCACCCGTCGCCACACTCTCCGCACTACTCGTCACACCCCCAACCGCTTCCCTCGCACTCCCCATGGCCTCCTGCACCCCCTCTTTCACATCCCCACCCCACTCCGCCATCCTCGCTCTCGCACTCTCAACCACAGCCGCGAGTCTGCTCGATGCGCTCTCCATGGCCTTTTGCTCGGGGCCGTAAACCGCTTCGCTGATGTGGGCTTGCGTGGCATCCATGACGGAGCTGGCGGCCGATATGTTGTCTTTGACAGCGGATGAGACAGAGGCGTAGGCGTTTCCGGCAGCACTGGCGATGGAGGCTGTTGCGGCCGTCGCGGTTGGGGTACCGTAGATGGCCATTGAAATTGCGTTTCGAGCATCCGTGGCGACATTGTTGAGAGAGCCTTGGACGCTTTCCATGAAGCCGGGTTCGCTCCCGTAGAGTGCTTGGCTGGCGACTGATTGCACGGAAGAGTAAGAACTTGCAGCCGCGGAAGTGGCTTTCTCATAAGTCCCCTTGGAAGTTCCATAGTATTGTATACTAGCCGCATCGACAGCAGCGTTTACACGCTCGCTGGCCGCGTCGATGATAGCTTCGAGAGTTGCCGGGGGTGTGAAGACGGAGGAGACGACAGAGGTGGCGGAGGCGTAGACATCGCTTGCATAGCTAGACGCAGAAGATGCGGCCTTGGTTGCGTAGATAGAAGCAGACGATGCGATGCTCGCATGGGCACCAGTGTAGTAAGCGGAGCTGAGACGATTCATGACGCTCTCAGTAAAATCCGGTTCTTTGCCATGGACGAGCTCTGAAAATAGAGCTTGTACAGCCTCGTATTGGGCTCCTGCGGCAGCGGTGGCTTGAGCAGTGTAGTCATTTGCTTGAGACATGACGGATTGGGAGAATGGGGTCGGGGCACCGTAGACCTGTTCGCTGGCTTTGGCCACAAGAGATTCCCAGTTTTCCGAGGCTTGGCTGGCGACAGATTCGGTCCAGGGGGTTTCAGACCCGATTACTGCGGTGCTGGCGGCTGAGGAAATGGAGTTTGCCCTTTCTGATACACCCGAGACAAGGCTCTCCATTTTGCCGGTTGAGGTGCCATAGACTTGGGCGCTTGCGGCAGCTGATAACGAGGATAGAGATGCTGATGCCTGGGATAGAGCAGAGCTGTACTGAGATGAGGCGGAATCTAGCATGGATTTGGCAGAAGAACTGCTAGGTTTCCCAACAGCAGAGCTGGCAGAATCAAGTACACCTCGAAGTTTGTCCGAGGCCTGGCCCACTGCGCTGCTATACTGCTCTTGTGCCGCATTGAGCAGACTCTGGTAGGCTGGGACAGGGGTACCGTAAACGGAACCAGAGGCAGCGCTGTATAAGCTTTGATAAACTGGAGTCGGGGTGCCATATACGGCGCTCGAAGCAGCAGTTATAAATTCAGAGTACCGTTCATGTGCCAGACCAATGGCTTCGTAATACCTGCGTTGCCCGTCCATAATGTACTGTTGATGCATTGGAGTTGGAGTTGCCCCAACAGCAGTCTTGACACTAGAGTATTGGGCTGAAGCGATGCTGAGACTATCCGCAAGACGTGAAGAAGCCATGGCGGATATGGAGTCCAGTACACCCTGACTTGGACCATAGTAGGCGTTACTGGCAGCATTTGTGGCAGATGCGTGGACTGAGCTCGCAACACTAACAAGGCTCGAGTACCGCTGACCTGCCGCTGACAAGACAGAATCAGGGCCTGTGGTAGAGCTGCTACCCACAGCACTCTTCGCTGAGCTATATTGAGATGACGCAGCCGCCATGGCCTGTGAGTACTTTTCGCTTGCCACAGATACAATGGACTGTTGGGGGCTCAGTGGCGTGCCGTACGCTGCGGTTGAGGCAGCACCCAATGCAGCCTGCAGACGCTTGCTAGCCGCCGCCAGTGATCCCGAATAAGCACTGTCAATAGACGAAAAGATTTCTTCATGAACAGGTTTGGGGGATCCCGATGCCTGTTGCGAAGCGATGGATTTGGCGTGTGAGTATTGTACTTGCGCCCGACTGGCGGCGTCAGAGTAAATAGATGAAGCTGCCGCGGCGGCGGAACCGGTGAGAGGCGCTGGTGTACCATACAATATCGAGGATGCACTGGTATCGTTAGCACTCTACGTTATACTGAGATTAAGAATTGCTTACGCGGAAACAGCAGACGCATATTTCTCCGAAGCCATGCTTGTAACACTTTCTCCAGTGCCTCGTTGAGTTCCATAAATGGCACTGGAAGCTGCTGCAATAGCGCTTGAATACTGTTCGTTTGCGACAGAGGTTACGCTCTCTACCGTGCCTTGGGTACTTGTTGCCTTGAGAAGAGCTTCACTGACGGCTCTGGTAACATCTGCATATTTGTCACCGGCTTGGTTCACCATAGACTGAATCTTCTCAGAATAAGCCATGTTGTCGTCATCGCTGATAACATCGTCGAGTATCGGCTTGCGTTCGCCAACCTTTTGCGCCATTGCCCCGCTGAACACCTTCCTTGACGCGTTGCTGGCGACGGACGATGCGCTAGAACTGGCTGAACTTGCCATACTGGCAGCGCTCTCTGTAAGTGGTGTAGAAGATCCGGATATTGCGTCAGAGACTGCCGAAGCACCTGATGCCACGCTCTTGGACGCTTCTGAGGCAATGGACTCATGGACCGGTACTGGTGTTCCGATTATTGCCTCGCTTGCCTGATTTACCACTTCACTGGCCTTTTCACTGGCTGCATAAACCACACTCTCAGTTTTTGGTTGTGGAGTCCCCGCCACTGCTACGCTCATTTTATCGGAAGCGCTGCTGCCTGCTTGTGAAATCTTGGAGCTTGCTTGTTTGACCATACCCGGCTCAGACCCAATCGCCTGGGAGGAGGCGCTTGAAGCGGCTTCAGCAGCTCTTTGCGTGGCCTTGGAGACGATTGATTCCGCACTGCCTTGCGATGTGCCTATAACCTGCTCACTGGCTAGTTTCGCTTTATCCACCACCTTCTGAGCTGCGGCTGCCACTGCTGCGGACATGTATTTGGTGCTAAAGTCATCGCCATCATCTTTTGCTTGGAGCTTCCACTTGCCGACATCCTTTAGCCTCGCTAGCTCTTTAGCGGTCTGTTCCGCAATAGACATGCCTCTAGACTCTAGCTCTTCGCTCTTATCCTTTGACCTCCGGAGGCCTTCATGACCCTTTGCAACAGCTTCGACTTCCACGCGCCACTCATCAAATGTCTGCTTCATTTCATGGTATTTGGCCCAATCCTTGTACGTCACTCCATCAAGGTATGCCCATCTCATGCCAATCTCCTGAAGTCCAAGGTCACGGATAGAGTCAAGCACATCAAGCGTCGAGTCTGCTGCAGCAGAAACCAAAGATTGAATTTCCTCATCAAATTTCTGCTTCCATGCCCGTAAGGCTTGGGCCTTGTTCTTGACGGCTACTCCAGTATTCCTGGTCGCTCTAGAAAGTTCCTCCTCTGCCTTCTTGATATCGGACCCAGTCGTATCTTCGGGCAGTGATTGGACGATTTTATTGATGGACTTCCTTAATTTTGCAAGCTCTGACTTGGACGTCTCTTCAAGCTGGACAACTAGAGCCTCGCCGACTCCACCAACCTGACTCTCGATTTGGCGGCTGGTAATATCTTGTACACGCTCCTGCAAATCTTCGGTCCCTTTATCAGCAGCTTTTGCAAACTTATCTTGCCAGTTCCTAAGATCGCTTGTAACCTTTTCGCGAACCTGCTCAGCTTCTTGTTCGGGTGTCACTGAAGAAGACACACTAGGCGCTGCTGCTTCTGTTACAGAGCTGGAGTCACTCGTGTCACTCGTATGTGCAGAAGCGATAGAAGATGATACCGATGATACACTAGCTGAAATCGAGGACGATTTCGACGATCTATAGGATGTCAGTCAGTCCATGTTCAACGTGCAAGATCCGCAATAAATGGTCGACTCGAAGATCGATCGACGCATCAACGATCTAATTGCATCTCCTAGTCCTTCATATCATCTAGTTTTTAGACAGATAATATTCCTTTCATGCAACTTTCATGAGAATCTTTGAAACATTCAAGTAATTTTGGTCTCAAGTCTTCTTTTGGAGCGAGAAACCCGGATGCAAAGTACGAAATTTAGAGATTTGTGCAGAGCAGAAGAACCACAACTTACATATCGACTTCTTCCACAGCGGCTTTGAGCTTCTTACTGTCCCTATACCTGCCAAGCCTCTCGCCAATGCGGACAAGCTGAGGCTCTACATTTTGGCCGTACAAAACTCTGAGTTTGGGCCATAGCGTTCGATCGACAAATACAATTGTCGAAGCCCAAGCCGATTGCGCATACGGAAGACAGTTTTCGATCGCAACCTTGCGGCCCATAGCATATGTCTTCTCAGCATAAGGACGGGACGTAGTGTAGGCTGGCAGCAGATACATATCGTAAATGTCTAATAAATTGTCTCTGCTGGCGGTGTAGTACGGTGCAGCTGCGGCTGAGACTTTGCTGACTTGAGGCGCCAAAGATGTTTCATACTGGCTCTTGGCTTGAGCTTGAGCGGCGTCGAATTGTGGTTGTATGACCTTCACCCACTGATCCTGGCCATATCCGCGCGCCTTATCAACTTGCGGAGCCCCGTATCTCGCATAGTTTTGCTTGCCAAATGTGACCGAGGGAGTGAAGATCTGTTGATCAAGTTTATCGACGTATGGACGTGCTATGTTGACATAGGGGGCTGCATAAGTATCGTAGTACGGTTGCAGATATGGGGTGACATATGATCGGGTATTTAGGTAAGGTTTGCACACTCTTGGAGACTGATCCGTAAGCTCAACAGCTGATGAAGGGCATCGGAAAAGGGCAGTAATGACGGTATACCACAAGAGTAGCCTGTATTGGTGGCAGTGATGTTAGTACAAGAGTTCTCACGGGCATCTGTGCCATACCGAGAAGTTATGCTGAAGCTTCGTCTTGCAAAACTTGGCTTTGCTGTAGCTTTCCCACCTGTATACCTTCGTTGTGGAACTAAATGGCCGTTCGGGGTTCCACTTGCTTTCGGCGGCTCTTTCGACCACCCGTTCGCCTCCACTGCCATAGCAGAACTGTTAGAGGAAACGGGTAGCGAGTATAAATAAATTGCGTCAACAAATCTCTAACAGTATACCCGTAGTGTGATTGATCCAACAAGGATTTTACTTGTTCCTTCGGATGCCTAGGATATGGAGCTGTTCGCAGAAGCAACCAGGCTTCAAAGGATGGCGAAGAGATGGAGTTGGTCTCAAATCCCTTGGCTACGCCTAGTATATCCTGAGGAAAGGGATGTGATTTGAAGAAAGTTGATGAGATGACGGCTTGGGCTTGTAGATCTGATAACAAGATTTCCTTGGAAGCAAGCGAGGTGTCGCGGCTGCAAGAGCTAGCCCGGCTGTCGTGTGCTCACAAAGATAGCAAATTCCCAAGGGCCGAAGATGGTTCCCTTTATGCTATATACCGTCTAGATGCTCGAGAGGAAGCGTTACAGCTTTGAAGTAGTAAATTATCCTTCCTCCTGATTTA
>JAABUW010010310.1_pt1 | contig 10417 bp, 8 predicted proteins | sample 5560081 | NCBI WGS metagenome assembly JAABUW01 (sample SAMN10711882, study PRJNA513363) | rock metagenome | isolation source: Antarctica rocks | place: Antarctica: Victoria Land, Knobhead sud | reverse complement strand
GAACGGTGCCAACAGACAAAAGTCTTCATTGCCTTCCATCCCTGGGTCGTATCGGTCCACTAAGATATGTGTGAGTTTGGTAAGCGCCTGAGATCCCTCAAACGAATTTTCCTCCACATCTTCATTCGCTGACTCATCCCTCGTACTCTCAGCGTTTTCGTCAACGACAGTTTCGACTTGTATACCTAGTTGTGTACCAGCTATACTCCATAGCACATCAAGCAAATATACGCTGTTGGTGGACAGATTGTAAAACTCGACTGACACGAGGTTGGGCAGTATCGTCAAGAGTAAAGCGACCGTGGCGTCAACTCTACCTAAAATGATCTCATTGGTGATACTCTCGCGCTGGCGAGGCCTGACGTAGGCGCACTGGCTCACAGCTGCGGAAATTGCTTCTCTGCAGTCAGGCATGACCGTATCCTCGTCGTGGTACTCATTGTCTTCATGCTCGCAGTCGCCTACGATCATCTTGATGGGGTACTCAACAATGGTCGGGTTCTCTAAAACCTCTAGAAGCAGATGTATAGGATGCTTCCTGTACACATCTTCTTCGAAATCCTCGCGGAGCAATGTACCGGAGAGGATCTTTGAATATTTCTGCTTTAGTGTGCGATGCTCTTGTAGCGAGGCATGACCGACGTTGAAAAGACGTTTGCAGGTGAGAGTGAAGTTTTCGAGGTCGTCACGCTGAAGCCCTACGATGATGTCGAGCAAAAGCTCGTCAGGGAGCTTGAGGATATGAGGCATGATGCAATACGAATTGCTTGATCTTGGGTCCTGACGGTGTAAAGCTTGCCTTCGGGTAAAGTCAAGATTCTATCGTTGATGTCGTTGTGAGAACGAGGAGGGTGTTGCGGGGAGAGAAAGCCCAGGATGGGGTTATGAATATTCGGAGGTAATCTGAGAGATTGAGTCAGTGATAACCGAGGAGACATTGGAGAACTCTAGTCACTTGTACAGTCACGTCTGATCGCAGCGATTCCAAGCCTGTGGGTCTTTCTGGCAATGAGTACGAAGATGAAGTGGAAGAAGAGTTGAACTTGCTTAAGTTGTTGAGTTTGACAAAGACTCTCGTAATTACTCGCTAGCGTTGTGTGTTGAGGTGTTTATCATGTCTGCGTCTGAGCATTGTTAGAAGATAGAGTTGTTGAAGAGTGATGAAGATCAAGGACCAAGAAGATCAGATACACATTCACCCAGCTATCCCGCGCCGTGATTCATTCACTTTTTCTTCTGCGAAGCGGGTGAATCTGCTCGGGTTGCCAGCTGCAGGTCTACTATCACACCATGATCATGTCGAGGTGGTACGTAAAATTCACTCACAAACCGTCATCCCGCTCTATCGTCCAACCACTTCGAGAATAACGGCCGATCCAGTGATACCAGTAACTGCGACTCGATACCGCCTTCCTTGAGTGCTTTTTGTATTTACAGGTCCACTGAGTCTCTACCTTCAAGCATAAGTTGTTCTCTATTCTGGTGGGCAGTGGTCTTTCAACATTGGCAGATCTTCGAACACAAATTTATTCGCCATTTTGGGAAGCGGTGAGCAGATAGTCAGCTCCTCAATTGAAGGAGACAGAACATGTACCAATCGGGAATTACGGCTCGTTCTGCCCATCATATCTCTTCTAATTTCTACAAAGCTGTTCGGGCGAAAGTAGTTTTGCCTACTCTAAGGATCATCGGAGCTCTGAAATGTAGTAGAAGGCTTCCCAGGAAGGTTTCAGTCCCTGGTCATGCATCTCCATTACTCGTAGATCTAAGTTGACGAGGGGGTCAAAGGTCCTTTGTGCTCTTCTCTGAGTCTCGTGATCTGGCGTAATAGACAGCAGAAGGCTTCCGCCTTCAATTGCGCTGTAGTAGGTGAACTCTAAGTTCTTAACACATGGTTCCCACGTAGGAGCTGTCAAGCTATACGGAAGTCAGGGAACGTCAAGATTCTGAGGTCTGGTCTCGTTCTCCTATCTGAGCGTATGGGGCGGGCAAATGGCACTTAACAATGTACCGCGAATAGACTTCAACCCTAGCAAGCTAATTCAGTTATTGATGGTTGTGAAATTCCCTACACTCTTCGTGCTGCCCAGTACCGTAAATGTCCAGTGAAAATTTCTTACTGAGGACGCGGCTGCCATTTGGTGTCTTTTGCCGTCTAATAGTAATGCTTCATACCATCTCTGAATCCAGTCCGCGATTCCTTCCAAGGGCGGATTGCCCACTATGGTGTCCGACAAGTTGACCAGCTGTGCATTGGGCAACAATGACAGCGGAAACGCAGCATTTGCGGCTCGATATTGTGAGATTACTGCTTGGTGCCAAGCCTGATTTTCTCTCGCTTTCAAGAAAGGAGAATCGTATACTTTCTTGTGGACCTGACCCTCGATTTCTTCGATCATACCATCAAGATCCTCTTGCTCTTCGGCGCTAAGGCTGAGGTCGTTCTTCGACCCGCAGTCTTCAAAGATTATTTCGGATTGTATGAGCAGCAACGTCTTCGATCTGCAGGATGGCGAGCAGCTCTCGCACTTAGAGAGGTGTATTTCGAAGAAGTCGTCTCCGTGTCTCTCTGTACAGAATGTCCACACCTGCTTACAAGTTTCAATTCCCTGCAAGAGCTGGCAAAATATTCCAAGACCTCAGGCTCGACGGAGCTGAATCTATCCTTGAAAGTCTCGCTGGGATTCGAGGATGAATGCCCGGCCTTTCTCTTATGGTCGACCTCGCCAGTCTTAGCTTTCGTGATCATCTACCTGTCATGTGGAGTAGAAAGAGACATGAAGATTTAAGGACAGTAATCCATGAGCAAGGGTAAGCGTGCAAGAGTTGCCGTAAACCAATTCGGGAATCATTGGTACTCATGGAGTATTTGACGATCACAACGCCCGCGAAGGCAGCAGAGTGCTATATAGATCAGAAAAGGCAGACACCTGCATGTATTTCTAGATATGACTGCACTCTCCAGATCCGCGCAGACGGTCGAAACTTCTTTTCATCTGAAAGCGTGCTGTACTGACGTCTTGACGAAATGAATCACTCGGTACTATATCTCAATCTCCGGATCCAGCACATACCCAAGCAGCTTAGATCTGTCTTTCAAATGATTGCAAAGCTATTATGCCAGGGTTGTATGATCGATTAGCATCTGGCAAATAGGATTAGTAGCAACCAGGAACTAGATCGATCATGGTCATGTAATGATATTCTCCGCGAGCTCGTAAAAGTACAGAGTGCACGCAAGCCCTTCGAATTTCCAAAGGCCGCACTTGCAGGATTAGAGAAATTCTCTATAACAGAACAGAACTCTCGCCCCCTAGCGCCCTGCTTCTCATCGCATTATCACCCCATGATAGGCACCCCATTACCACAATCATTGCTCAAGCTCCTGTGCCCCACTCATCCCCTATGAAGATCGTATCGTTTTCTACTTCCTTCTCCAAGCAAGGAAGCTGAGCGCGAACGTCGCACAGAAAGCCGCAAACGCGAACCAGAGGAACGCGGTATCCGCCTGTGCCTCACGACACCTCATGACGCGATCAATATTGAGGTCCACGGCGCCCGAGCGGTCTTTGCCACCGTTGATGATGACATTGTTGACGAGGCGGGGGCAGTTTGTCTGGGGTTTATTGCAGGAGCAGGAGTGAGCGCCGAGTTGGGCTGCGTATGCCTGTGACACCAACTCGTTAGCGATTGATCCCCTTAAAGCTGTAGCGGGAGATGCCGGATTGGCAGGGAAGAGAAGAGAGACATACAACGCCACCGGCAAATGTGAACAGGATTGCCAGCGCATCCAGCGCCACCATCACCACGCCGCCCAATGCCGATACGAAGCCCGCTGCGAGCCCGACGATCGAGATCACGAGCAGGTATATTCCGACGAAGACCTGGTAGTTGGTGACTGAGGGCGCGCCGCCGAGAGCTTGCGTAGCGACGAGATGGCCTGAGAGACCGAGGATGACTATGGCGAAGAAGACCTGGAATGTGTAAGCTGTTGGCGCGCGTCGGAGAAGGCTTTCCGGGGGTGGGATGACTCACTTCGAGGCCGCGCAGGGCGAGAGCGGGGATTGATACGGCCATGATAGATACTTGGGCAGTTGTGAAGGTGTAGAGGTATTGGGAGCGAATATGTTGTAGGTGCTGTCGTGTGGCGATGATTTTGGAGAGAGCTCCTTACTCGCAATTCTTGGACTGGGAAATTGCCTTGCAGTGCGCTAAAGCTAAGATAGGGCAAGCGCCAGGAACGCGCTCGAGCTTGGACGAAAGAGGTCATCTTGGCAGCTATGAAGCGTTTTCTACAGGACGTTTGAGCTGTCTACTTAACAAAAGCTCTGGTGTTTTACACACATAGCTATGCATGTATTGTTGTACGTCTGGATGCTACGACTGTCTCGGAAGATTTTCTTTTACTCGACTTGGGATATTTCCCTTCGATTGCGAGCACTACGGGCTTACACAATTTTATCTTCAGTCATCCGCAGGCTTTATACGTATTCTATATCTGAGTGCGTCTCTATAACTCCTATCAGACTAGCCATTAGTCAGGAAACATATAAGCTTTCATGATAAAAAGATATATCTAAAAGCGTAAGGTCAAGAGTAAAATTTGTTAACTCTGCATTCTATCTATTTCTGTTTCTCCTACACGCTGCATACTCCACACATTTGTAGACAGTAGTGTCGTACTTCTACACTCTTTACTTCGCAATTTTCATTATTGACACAGGCAATACTCATCTGTCCCGCAAGTACGTTTTCAGAAACGGTGTCTTCAGGATTAGGTGGTAATAAATACATGTTCCATTACCTTGCTCTAGCAGCCCCGAGTGAGTCGCTGGTTGCCAGCAAAGTACCTGCGGACATTGTATCGAAATCTCAATCGTGAGGGCTTTCAAGAGGGTCCACCAAGCAAAAGGAGTATCGGCGGATTTACACCGAATAAGCATGAGAAAGGAAAAGACTGGCACGCAAATAAGCAACATGCCACGTTGTCAGCATAACCATGCGCAAAACAACACACGTCAGATACGAGATTCAAGGCTGATTCAAAAGCGAGAAGAAGCAAGTGCAAATGCAAAGCAAGTGGATCGGAGGATATCATGCGCTTAGTGGCGCGCTTGGTCGATTATCGCGCACATGGATCAACAGGATTTCCCACGCGGTGTTCAAGTTCTCTCAGAGACCTACTTTTGTCCAAATTCGGCTTACGATATCCTAATTGAGGATGTAATATGCAAGAAGGAGGGGCTTTTGCGCTTTGAAGATCTCGCGTTAGTAGGGATTTGTGGGGGTCCGCATGCAGAAGTGTCGGCGTGAGAGCTGTCATTTTGTGTATTCACTATCTTTGCAGCCTCAGCATAGACAACTAAACAATTTTTTTTTACTCCATATACAGTGCTGTTTCATTTCCATTTGAGCTCTCTGAAAATATCGTTGATTGTATAGTTTGAGTTGTTTATTCCATCTCGCAGCGTAGATTTACTCTTCCGGACCCCCAAAAAACATCATATCCCTGTAACTGTGATTAGGGGGTGATCGAAGCGGAACATGGTCCTGCTTGGTTTCTGTATTTCATCCTGGACGTCTCCGTTTCTTTGGTCCTTCTCTCAAACGCCTACAAAGCAAGTCTATGCTTATTTCCGTAGATGGTGAAAATCGACTCTACATGGTAATGATAGTGTAGGCTTTGCTTGCTCTCGATACCAGTTCGTATGTCAGTAATGAAGCTATTTCTTATATTATCATATACCTTACAAAGCACTTGTTGTTTGCCACATCACAGCTCGTACGAGTAAGATCTCTACGATAATTGCTTGCAGTATTACTGTAGAAGATTTAATTGAGGAAGTAGGAGCGCGTGGAAGGAAGTACAAAGCTCTTGAGATCGACCTAGTAATCTATTATCTTGTGAAGGGGATTTCTTTCGACTGCAGTTTCTACGCACGGTACAGAGACATACACCAAAAGTCTTGATTTGCGCTAAGGATTATAGTGGCCTGGCAAGTATCTGGCCCCGGCCTGGCCCCTGAGAGGACCCCTGGAAGGCCGCTCTAGTATTAGCTTCTATGGAGTGGCTCCTTGGAACCACCCAAAGCCACTCGCTAGAGCTTCACGGTTCGGCCCTAATTCTCGGATACTCCAAGCCCGAAGGGTATTGCAAGCTCTGGGGGCTGACTAGGTCTTCGGGTTAGGGCTGCTCTTAGCGCAAATCAAAGCTTTCGGTGTATATCTCCGTATGAGCGAAATGGTTCGCAACGAGGGAGCCCCTAAGCGAGCCACTAAGCCAGTCTATAACAGGGCCCGCCGAGAGTGGTTTTAGGCTCTAGATCTCTCGGGGCCGCTCCGGGGTGGCTCCGGGCCACCATTGCGAACCATTTCGCTCATACAGTGTCTGGGACACACCTACCAATGGGAGATTTGTAGGGCCGAGGCCCATAAGCCACCTAGAGATGCCCCAGAGCTGGTTGCTTAGGTGACAAGAGCCATGTCCGGAACACGCCGGCTTGAGGGCTTAAAGAACGATTTCTAGGGTGCACGTCCCTGTGCCATCAGTTGTTTGTCCCAGAGGTGGGTGAACCCTTCTAGGTGAAACGCATGACGAGCGTCCGAGCGGGCGTGGCTTGATGGGGAAAGTCTGCTTTAAAGGGACCTGCCAAGACCGGGTCCAACTCTCTTGTAGTGTAACGAAGTGACCGCACGGTTAGTAGTTCTAGTGCATATTGGAATTTTAAACCATCAAACTCTCGAGGGTGGAATCATTGCTTGTTTGAGTTGTCGCCCGGCTTGAAGCCTGAGGTATCCATATCGTCGCAAAACCACACGTATAGACACGGCTTGTTATCATTCGCAAGGCTTTGCGCATCCATATACAAAATTGCCTCGTGGCATCGCGCAACAGGAACAGCTTCGGTACGAAGAGTGCTGGCCGTAGCGATCTGAGAAACCAGTCTGTCCTCTCTGCAACAAAGATGCGTTGTCGGTTTCGAGGTTACAAGAACGTCTGACCAATTAGGTAGGTACCAGATAAGAACCGTTCTAGGCATCATCAGGGACCATCACCCAACATCATAGCGTTGGAGCTAAACCTGTGCCAATTGATCGGCTTCCCATAGCGCACCAATCGTTCCTATCTCAAGTCCTTATCATGAACGGCCCCTACCTTACCCTAGAGCCCCCCTAAAGTAGCTCATACTGGAAACTACTTTAGATGCAAAGCACACTCCAACGCAACTTTCCTTCTAACCGAGGCAAGCCTGCAATATCACACACTACTGCAGCTGCCATGCGATCCGGAAGGAGCAAGGCTTGGAGCGCTTCGTTCCCCGAAGAACTAGCAAGGCTTATGCATGGAAGCCTTTGGTGAAGATTTGCCAGGTACGCCTGCCCCGGTACTTGCCCCCGGCAAGAGCTTGATAAGATGAACGATGCATGCTATCCCCGCAAGCCTCAATTCCCCTGAGTTTCATTTCTACTGGCGCGTCTGATTGGAAGAAGCTAGAATCTTGTGTGGCCACCAGGATAAGCCGTGTGGGAAGTCTATTCCAAGATGATGACTACCACCAATTTCAACAAGTCGTCAGCCGATCATGCCTTCCCTGCTCGCTTGCCAAACGAATCAACGGGAAAAATACCTTCTGCTACAAGCTTCCTTTCCTTCCTCGTCGTGCCTACGGAAGTTGGGCAGGTGCTTGGAGGGAAAAGTTATCAAGAGATGTGATAGAGAAGACTGTACTCCATGCTATAACATCGTACGTGCGGAATCTGTGCAACTGGTCCGTGCTTTGGTGGAGACGAAGGATACTAACAACGATCTACGCAGGATTTGACAGGAGCAACATCATGGTCGAGATGTCCAGCATGCCTTCGTCAGAGGTCAATCTCAAGGTACAGGATGAGGGACGTCTGGCCGAGTTGGGTTATACACAGGAATTAACAAGAGAATGGAGTCTGCTACACAATTTTGGTGCTTCATTCTCGATCATCGTACGCTATACCCAGACAGGATGAATGGCATGAAGGATCCATGCTGACGCTGCGTCGCTCTCCAGAGCGTGGTGACTGGTATCACAACGTACGAGGCCCCAAGTACTTCTACACTTCAATCACCTGCTGACGGCGAACAAGTCTCTTTCTTTATGGTCTTAATACAGGCGGACCTGGCGTCATGGCCGTCGGATGGATCATAATCAGCTTCTTCAGTATGGTTCTCTTCATCTACCTTCATCGACCAATCTGACACACCGCAGCTCTTCTCATTGGAGCATCCATGTCCGAGATCCTTTCCTCAATACCTACATCTGGTGGCCCTTATTTCTGGGCCTACATGCTCGCTCCTCAACAACATGCTCCCTTCGCCGCATGGATCACCGGCTGGTAAGCCACTCACACATCCTACACACGACAAATCAAGAGGTGGAAAACAAGTCACAGTGCTGACAGTGCGGATTCATTTAGGTTCAACCTCCTTGGCCAGATAGCAGTCACTACAGGCATCGACTTTGGTCTCGCAAATCTGATCTCCACTACCGCTCAAGTCAGCAACGGGTACAAGCCCTCCGCGGGAAAGACTCTCGGAATCCTGGCAGTCGTGCTAGCTAGTCATATCGTGATCAACCTCTTCAGCGTGCGGACATTGCGATACATGATCTACACCAGCATCCTCTTGAACACTCTTGGTGTCTGTTGTCTGGCTATCACGATATTGGCAAAAGCACCGACCCTTCAAAGTGCCGGCTTTGTCTTCTCAACATTCTACGATGGCACAGGCACCTCAGGCCATGAAGGCTGGAGTTTGCGAGCCTCCCCCGCCTATGTCGCCGCAACGGGGGTGCTGATGTCTCAGTATACCATTCTTGGCTTCGACGCTTCAGCCCATCTGTGTGAGGAGACGAGGAAAGCTGTCAGGGATGCGCCATTGGGGTTGCTGTCAGCAATCGGGGCATCTTCCGTCATTGGCTTCTTCCTGATCATCGCACTGCTTTTCTCAATACAGGATTTTCAGACTGTAAGGAGAAGCCCGCTACCTGTGCTTAAGATTCTGACGGACGCGTGTGGGACTGGAGTTGGCTTGGTGCTGATGGTGCTGATCATGCTCTGTGTTTGGCACTGTGGTCTCTTCAGCTTGGTGAGTGATTCAGTAATCCTTTAAACGGCTTTTGGCATCTCTAGTCGGACAATACTGACACCCTCAGACCTCCAATTCTCGCATGATGTTCGCCTTCGCCCGCGATGGCGGCATTCCTCACCGCCTGCACATCATCGACCGCGGCTTCCACTCCCCCATCCGAGCCGTGCTATTTGGCGCCATGTGCTCATTCCTTCTAGCCCTACCATCCCTTGGCTCCACTGCGGCATTCAATGGTACCACATCCATCGCCACCATCGGCCTCTACCTAAGCTACGGCATCCCCGTCGCCATGGGTCTCGCATACCCTCGAAACTTCAAACGCGGTCCCTTCAACCTCGGCAGAATGAGCAGACCCATTGCGTTCGTAGCCTGTCTCTGGATCGGCTTCATCACAGTCGTTTTCTGCCTTCCAACCATTAACCCCGTCACCTCGCAAACCCTCAACTACACACCTGTTGCCGTCGCCATAGTCGGCCTTTTCGCGTTCGGCTCCTGGTTCCTGTGGGCACGGCATTGGTTTACGGGCCGGTGTCGAAACCATTGCAGGATTTGTATACGGCAATTGGATTTTTTGGGAGAGGAGATGGTGTATAGAAGTGATACGGTGGATAGTGAGGGGCATCTGAGGTTGAAGGGTAACGAGAGTGCGAATGGATTTGGTCAGGCTGATGGGAGTGGGACGGATTTTTCGAGGAGACCGAGTGCGGGGTTTAAGGAGAAGAAGGGTGAAAAGTAAGCCTCTGCCTATTCGCGGTGTTCCCTGTCATCAAGTTAGGAATACGTGTGAAATAGTGAGGCTGATGTGTGCTGCGTAGTAAAATTTCTGTGGGTAGGGAGTTTGAAGTATATTCAGCGCCCGCAAGGGAGTACGAGGAAATGTAACTTTATAGAAAGAAGGAAGCATGGAGTATAAAACTGATTGAAGTGGAGTGGAGTACAATTGGAGCCGAAGGAGGCAAGGTCTGTGTATGGAGTACTTTGGGAATTGAGCAGCGCCGGTTACGATACCCCAATTTGAATATAGTGCTACTTACTTTACAAGAAATATGAAAGACTTCTCCATGCAATGCGGGCTTGAAGCGAGAGATGTATCCACAGAGACGGTGGTCGTTTCTAGAGCTCGGGAAATCAGGGGCTGGGATATTGAGACCACGCGAGAGCTGCTTTGGAGGTTTTTGGTGGAATCTGTGATTTTGTAGATATTGTTGGGTTTTTTGAGTTTTGAGTATGGATGTAGAGTAGAGTAGTCGGTTTGTTTTTTGGGTGAGAGGGGTGAGGGGGGAGAGAGGCGAG
>JAABUW010010309.1_pt1 | contig 10419 bp, 12 predicted proteins | sample 5560081 | NCBI WGS metagenome assembly JAABUW01 (sample SAMN10711882, study PRJNA513363) | rock metagenome | isolation source: Antarctica rocks | place: Antarctica: Victoria Land, Knobhead sud | reverse complement strand
ACGACTTAGCTTCAGCATTTGCCATAGTTACTTGCGTCGTGCTTGAGTTCAGTTCAGCCCTAATTCAAAGATGCCTCCTGGACAAACACTTCTCGCTCACCTACTGAAGTAAAATGTGTCTCGATACTATAGGCACGCCTGAGGCACAGGGCAAGGCAGACTACGTCTCTAGCCTTGTTGCTGAGATCAATCACAGGAAGGGCTTCACGGCAGGGCTGTCACAGGTCCTGGCTAGAGCTGCAGGCTCCCTCAGCAAGCGCAGGACTGCTTTGCACCAGGTCAGCGCAAAGCAAACCTGCTCTGCATCTCACATCAGTGTACAGCGAACACTAAGCCTGCTCTGCATCAGATTGCTGCAAGCCAAACGCACTCTGTTCTGCATCAGTTCCTCATGTTCCTAGCAAAGGTTTCTTGATTCCCAAGCCCAGTTTCCTAGCAAAGGTTTCTTGATTCCCAAGCCCAGTTTCCTAGCAAACCCCTGTCTGCCCTCCTTACAGTCAGCGCAGGTTGATGGGATATTGCATGGCAATGGACAGTATCCTTACAGCCTGAATGCATAAGCTCACGGCCTCTGCTGTGCTACAGCCTCCGTCTTGTTGCCAGACACTCTGCATCTACACGTGTCATTGTGCATGTCTATTTTGTGCACTTTGTCATACATGCTTGCTGCCATTAGTCATGTCAGCATGTGTGCCTGTTGAGATCAAAGCATGCAGCAAGCAGGTGACAGCACCCCAACTTGCACTGTCCCACTGCCAACAGCAAACAGTCTACCATATGCAACCTCCAGGTGCTGGCTGAAGCAGAAACAGAGGAGCTGAATTTCATTCTGTTAAACATCAACTGCTCTGCCTTGGCAGAGGTGGTGAGCCGGCCAACCATGGACATGCTAACTGGCTCAGATCAGCGCCTGCCAGAGCTGCACGTCCTTGCCAGGTCTTTCCTTCAAGCAAGATACAGTCTTTTCACACCATGCTCACTGGTGTGTCTGTGTGTGCATCTCTTGTGCAAGAGCTCGTCAGCTTGAAGTCAAGGCACAGACCCATTGCCACTTGCAGTGATGATAGAATCGGCTTGTCTGCTATGAGCTATTCTGTCGTATGTCTGATTCTTATCAGGCATGTGATGGTCAATAATTCACAAAAGTGTTCATGCATACAACCGTGATGTGTTGACTGTCTTGTACAGTAGCTGCTCTCTTGCGAGCCTTACTTTGTGCTTTACGCTAGCGCGGGCTTGGAATGGGCCCATTGTTAATCTGCACTGCGCTGCAACATGCCATGCAGAGGGTGGCCATGCAGTAGGGCGCACATCTGTTTCACTTCACATCTCATCCAAAGCTTAACGCTGCAGGGCAGCCCTGCTGGACGCCCTGCAAAAGGTGGGCATGCGGTGGCGGCCCATGCGGCAGCGCTGGGCCAGCAACATCCTGCTGTCAACCCACGGCCGGGAGCTCACACGCTTGAAGAGCTACGTGGATGATGGCGATGACTACCAGACCCTGTACAAGATGGTGTACAATGACTTCCAGGGGGAGGGGCAGAGAAGTGTGCTGCAGCACATCAGTACCCAAGGCCAGCAAGCACTGCAGGAGTTGCATGCAGTTGCGCCCACAGCGCCTCCTGGAGTCTGCCTCAAGGTGGGAAACTGTGCACTCATCAGCAGCACGCCCTGCAGGAGCTGTTAATCTTACAGCTCCTCCCAGAGTTTGCCTTGATGTGAAGCACCTTGACACCTCACAAGCGCTGTAGGGCAGCAAGCTCTGCAGCAGCTGCATGCCCCTATAGCGTCTCTTTGTGTCCGCCTCAATGTGAGGCACCTTGTCAGCTCACCAGCGCTGTAGGGCAGCAAGCTCTGCAGCAGCTGCATGCTGTCGCAGCTACAGCATCTCTCAGTGTCCGCCTCACAGTGAGATGCCATGCATGTGTCAGCAAAGCTGCATGATGCAGCTGGTGATCATGCCATGTATACTTCCTGTCTTGAGGACAGATCAGAAGAGTCAACAGACAATAGCTGCTAACTAATAGCAACATACACCAAGCACTAAATGTTCAAGGCGTTTGGCAATAAATCACCAAAGAAGGTGTTGTGGTTATACTAGAATCAAGGAGGGCGCTAGTACTGTGACGCCACAGGCTGTATATCAATATAGCTCTATAAACATCAGAAGCCAAGCTAAAAGTGGTACTAGAATGAAGGTGGGCACTCGTACTGTGACGCCACATGCTCTACACTTATCTAGCTCTACACTTATCTAGCTCCACAAACATCAGAAGCCAAGCTAAAAGTGGGTGGCAAAACAGCATGAAGCAGGTAGCAAGCATGTGTGACAAAACTGCATGATGCAGATAGCAGGCATGTACGACAAAGCTACATGATGCAGGTAGTGAGCGACATAGATGACACGCTGATGTGCAGCGGGGGCACTTGGCCAGCAGGCAGGGACATGCGGTACCCCCGCAAGTGCATGTACCCAGGAGCCCTGGCCCTCTACTCCGAGCTGGACATTGGCTACTGCTCCCGGCTGCAGCAATGCAAGCGCCTGGAGAAGAGGAGGTCTCGCCAGGCCTCTGGGTCCCTCAGTGACTCTGATAAGACGCAGGTGGCTGCTGCTGGAGAGCCTGGGTACCTTTCCAAGCTGCGCCGCAGCATCAGCAGCCTCAGGCATAGTCGCAGGTACAGCTGGCATTCCACTTGCAGTGGAAGGTAGTTGGTGTAGTGGAAAGGTGTGGTGCAGTGTAGCTTAGTGTGGTGTACTGTACTGTGCTGTGCTGGACTGGACTGGACTGTACTGTACTGTATTGTATTGTATTGTAGTGTGGTGTAAAAGCAAGCAACTGGGTTCCTTTCAGCCTTCTCAAAAGGAAAAGCAGGCGGGCAGTGAGTGCCAGCCTGAGTGTGGTCATTGCGATGCAATTGGAAGTGTGCGTTTCTGATGCTGAGTCATGATGTTGAGTCATGCTGCAGTTTGTGATGTGATTGGGTCTGTATCACAAGGCCAGACTTGACAACACAGCAACCCTTCCACCAACAATTCAGGTTGCCCTGAACACAGTATGTCTTGTACCATAAAAACTTACGTTCTTCCACAACACACTCACCACACATTTGCCAGCAATAGAGCCTCCCCAATGCTCTGAAGGACATGCCAAGCCAGCCAGACATTGGGGCACATGTCAGCAGAGTGTGCAGACGCCTTGAATTCAGCCAACAAGTACTCTAAACAAAGCTGACAAACACCCAATATAAAGGGTATGGGTTCAAAACCTTGAATGTACAACATAGCCATAGGCATGGATCAAAGGAAAGCTTCCCTGTAGGACAAGCATGAACGCTGTTGCAGGGAAACAGTCGATGGAGAACAAGTCAAACGCGCCTTGTCAGTAGAGGACATTCCGGAAGAGCCAGAAGACGCCCTGGACAGAGGCTTCTTCGGGCTGTTTGATGAGGTGGACAGCATGATGGGGCGACACCGCCACTCCCGCCGCCCCGCCCCCCCTGTCACTCTGGACCACCGCAGATCTGGACACGTCAGAAGCAGGTAAGCAGTCATGTACCGCCACTCCTGCCGCCCTGCCCCCCCCCTGTCACTCTGGACCACCGCAGGTCTGGGCATGGCAGAAGCAGGTGAGCAATTATACACTTCAGGCCAAGGGAGGTGTGAAAAGAAAACGAAAAAGGAAATTCAACGCTTTTCAGCGATCATAATGGGAGCCTCCTGAGGCAGCAGCCTAGAGCTGCCAATGAGGTGTGACTTGGAGACTCTGGCTGTTTACTTGATCAACTGGATCTTGGAGACAGGGTCCACAAAGATGCACTGATCTGCCAAGCCTGGTATACTGGCTGCATTAGAGAGACTCTCATACAGCACGCAATGATACAATGGTTCATTGGGTTCCTGACTGGATACAGAAGTACTCTATGTCTGCATGCAACACATTCATGTATTTGATGTATGTCGCAGTGCGAGAGTGGCTTCAGATCATGGCATTGCACATGTGCTGCCTTGCAGTTGCACTGCAAACTATGTGAGTTGGGGTTTAACATATCTGCAGCCAACTAACACCGTTGCGTCTGTGTCATCGGGCAAGCAAGGTACTTGCATGTCCAAGTGAGCTGGTATCACTGTTTTTCTGGAAAGCTTGTCAATGCCATTCTGGAGGGCTAGTCAATGCTGTTCTGGAGGGCTAGTCCATGCTATTCTGAAGGGCTAGTCAATGCTGTTCTGAAGGGCTAGGCAATGCCATTCTGGAGGGCTAATCAATGCCATTCTCAAGCGCTAGTCAATGCTGCGTCAGCACAGGCGTGGTTGATACAGCAGCAAGCAGGTGTTGGGACCAGTGACAGCCCAGTGCATGACACCCAGAACACTTGCCGGTATGCAGGTCACTCAGCAATCTACCGCAGGACATGCAAGGAAGTGGGATTCTGGGCACCACAGCTGGGGAGGAGGTGGGCCTCTCAGGCCTGCCTGACCGCAGCAGCGTCGTGCAGCTCCTGGAATTTGGTCAGCCCTCCTGTCCAGTTCTTGCTTGTGCTTTGCTGCTGCTTTTGCTGCTGCTGCTACTGCTGCTGCTAGTTCATCTCCCTTGTCCACCTGGTGACCTGTGCCTGGTACATAGACCCTCCAGACCTGCCTGAGCAAACCGGTCTTCTGCAGCTCCTGCTTTGGTCGCTTCTCTGCATGTTTCCCTTTTCACTGCCCAGACCTGCAATGCAAGGCTGTCAGGCTCTGGAGTCCTTGAAGCACTCTGCACTGCGTTGTAATGGAGAGAGGTCAAGACATGCTTCAATGTGTACATTCACAAATCAGCTTGCGTAATCCTCCAATTATGTAAGAAGATCTATGAGTCATCGCTGTGGGGTGTAGGGAGAGGCGCAGGGCAGCTGACCACAAGCTTGGCAGGGGCATTTCCAGACAGGGAGGCCCGAGAAGGGGCGCTTTCCAGCGTGTCAAGGGCCTTTGTGGGCGGCCTGCATCATGCCTGCCAAGCAGTCCTGCATCCCCTGGAGTCCATCCAGCTGCTTGCTGGTCCCCAGCAGGATCCCTGGGAGGCTCCTATTGGGGATGGAGCTGCACAGAAGGCTACTGAAGATGAGGATGATGAGGAGCCTGGGCGTCTGCATCAGGTATGGGATGCACTCAAGTCCTGTTCTTGCCTCCTTTCTGCAAAGGGTATTGCTTCGTGATACAATCAGAGTTGCTGACGTGTATTAAATTACAGCTGTGTCTTGAGCTGATAGAGTCACAAGTCTGCCTGGTCTTTGTGTTAGATTCCCGGCGCCTTGGCACCACAAGTCATTCTGTGCTTGCCCATGTTAAGATGTCATTTTTGCAGGCAGGTGTGCACTTAGCGTTCCTTTCAGCTCGTCCAGAGTCTGTGCGAGGCCTGACAGAAGCTGAATCCTTCAAGAATATCTTCAACCCCCTGCTGAAAAGGGGCGAGCTGTACTGCTCGCCGGTGCTGCTGCTGGGCAGCATCCACTCCGGGCCCACCGCACTTCTGCGCTTCATGCTGGGCAACAGGTAGGCGTCATAACTCTTCTCCGTGTGAACAATCATCATCTGTCTAACAGTCTCCTGCTTGCTGACCAGGCGCAAGTCAGGTGGCTCATCACAGCTGCTGATGAGTACTTCACATGATTGTCCTCAGATATCATGCACTGCATGCTGTGTAATAGTAATTATTAGTAGTAATGCAGAGGAATGTTTGAATTGAGGCAATGGCAAGCATTGGGTCATCATAGCCAGACCTTGCAGACTTATGCGCATTTGCACCTGTTGGAAATAAAATGGCCATATGCCAGGCAACATGTATTTGTGCACTGCATGAGCTGCTGCAAGGCCCATTGTGACCAAAGTGACTGCTCAACAGGCCGTCCTGTTTGCAGGCCTCCTAGGGACAACCCCCGCACCCTCAACACCCAGTTGAACGCCGCCCTGGCCAACCGCAAACTGAGCAGGTTCAAGGAGTTTGCTGCGCTCTATCCCGAATGCTGCTGGGTCTTCCTTGGGGACAACGGTCAGGTCAGATAATCATACTTTCCATTTCTCCCAATATTTGTGGACTTTTGTGATCATAAATATGGATAAAGAAGGAACATCAAGCAGTACGAGGTGAAGCCTCTGACCAGGATCCAACCTCATGGGCCAGATAGTCAATGACTCATAACATTCATGGGTAGCCCAACACCCTTGTACACTATAATGAGCGCCTGTGTGCAATCAACATCGCACGTGATGCAGGGTGATGTGCTGTGTGCTGAAGCCCTGAACCAGATCCTGGTGACAAGGGATGGTCAGTCACGCCTGCTGGCAGCCTTCATCCACAGGGTGGTCCCCCTGCACCAGACTGTCAGCACCCTGCGCACGCCACGCAGCAACAAGCTGTCCTGGCTGGCCACATGGCGTGACAGGAACATCTTCCTCCACAGGACGCATGTGGGCATGGCCGTCCAGGTGTGGTGCACAGGGCATTCTTGCATGCTTTGTTTGTTTGTCATTCTTTGCCTGTTTCGTTTTCTGATGAAAGACCGCACTTGTGTCAAATGGGCAAGCTGGCCCCCAACGACCACAAAATCCCTGGCCTCTACGCTCTCATCTAAATTAACTTGTGCAAATCATCACAGACTTGCTCGTGCGGGTGAACGCAGATCAGGTGAATGCAGATCAAGTGCAAGGAACGCTAGTGTGGTACACAGGTCTTTGTGACACGCTGCATCAAGTGTGTAATGCAGATGCCTTGTATTATGGTGTGGATGCAGGTCGGGTCATGATCAACCAGCATGTCTTTTGCACTTCAGCTGTGACTGAAAACTGTGATTGACAGAAATCAGACATGTTTTTCAAGTGTGCTGCACTGATGTGGACCCTGGTTGCTCCCAAGAGCAATTTGGCCAGTGTGTCAACTCACACCTGCATGACCATATGCATCTCCTCTGTGCACAGCAAATGCCAGAACAGTCATGAAAGGACGAGCGGCAAGGGTGGTACAGACAACAAGTTTTCGGTGACACATTGATGTGTTGCTACAGGCGCACACATTGGGGCTGGTTGATGACATTGGCCTGCAGCGGGTTGTTGATTCTGCCTGCAACGATCTGCGGTGGGCTCGTGCTCGGTATGCAAGCCAGACCAGCATCAACTGGGACCGAGTCATCCAGCAGCTCAACAAGGACATCATTGCAGCCAATGACTTCCTGCCAGATGACAAGCAGGTGGACACACACGCACACACTGAACGTCTGCCCCACAATGCTGCAGCTGCCGTTGCCATTCTGTCAAGCCTTGTGTGGACACGCACACACTGCCAGACATGGCTGGTCATGCTATGTCCTCCATGTCATGAGGGTTTCAGTCCCAAGCAAATTGCACGATAATTTTTGGAGGGTAGCCTGAGACATACAGCATAGCATGGGCTATTTAGGCCATTGTCTGGGGTCTGCTGCCCAGACCCCATCATATCAAGCATTGAGTTTGCAGCAGGCCATGCAGGTGAGTCACGCAGGTGACTAATACTGCCCTGTTTGCAGGCGGAGCTGATTGAGTTGAACAGCAGTGAGGCCAGCAGCCCTAGGGATTCCCACCATCAACCCCCCACCAGCGCCAGCATCCATGCCCCCAGCCAAGCCCCAAAGCCCCCTGCTGCCCCTTCCAACCCCAACAGCACATCTCACACCCCTCAGGGCTCAAGCCCTGCAGACTCAGACACACAGGCCAGCTGTCAGCAGCCTGGCGCTGAGTCAGCAGCATCAGCTGAAGATGCAGAGAGCCGCTTGAGTGAGCCTGGTGGGGATACCGTAGGTGTGAAGGCCCAACAGGGCAGCAACATGAAAGGGGCAGTCAGTGGGGATTTGGGGCCGATGGGCAGAAGAAAACGCAGTGGGCGTGCGGCTGCAAGACAGACCAGCGAAGAGCTGCCAGACGTGACTGGGCGGCAGTCGGATCACACGATACATGATGCCACTGGTGTCCGAAGAATTAGCACTGCTGGAAGACGGATTTTTGGTAGCAGCGCGTGAGTTGCTAGTGGTCACTGCAGTTGTGGTTTTGAGTGTGAGAGAACGAGAGTGTGAGAGTGCTTGCATGTGAAGAGTTGTTGTGAATGTCTGCGAAGTTTCTGACTTTGGTGATGTACCACATCACATGTACAATTAGCTATATGAGCCACTTGTACAAGTATGATACTCTTGCATACTAGCATACTGAGGTGGTATGTGAGCCTCTTGTTGCTGACGCCTTGTCGGTGCAAATCTCAGCATGTTGAGACTCTGCTGTTGTAAGCAAGCACCTGGTCAGTGGTGACCCATTTGTCATTGTGTGTCTGGACTGATATCTGCTTACTGGGTGATGCTGCTCAGCTGCCCAACATCTGAGATAATGTAAGATGCAGTCTGTTGCTACATGCAGTGTTGTTCATGCTAGCTATGGCTGCCCGTGTGACATCCGTGAGTGCATGTTCATATGGAGTAAAGCGATTTCTCTCAATGCACGTACACACAGGTGTGCTGCAAACAACGCAAGATGCGTGAACGTGGACGCAAGATGCGTGAACGTGGACGTAAGAACACGTCGATTATCAAGCACAGAACACACTGAACGTTCGATTTGACTGCTCGCAAAGGTAGCACAGCCAGGCTCTATTGTAGCCCAGCCAAGCACCATCATGATGCATGAGCTGACTGGCATCATTCCATCTGAGAGTTGACAATTTTGGCATCATTATCTCAGCATGCAATAGCCTTGTCAAGATAGCTACCTATAGTCTTAGCTAAGTAAGTACTGAGTAATACTTGATGAACTTCATTTGGAATGCAAGTGACCTTATGGGCCTGTGCCCTCAACAACAAACTCTTCAGACACATATTCCTAATTCATAATACATATCATGCTGTCTATGCTTCAGGCTCAGACTCAGGCTCAACCTCAGGCTCAGACTCAGGCTCAACCTCAGGCTCAGGCTCAGGCTCAACTTCAGGCTCAGGACACCACACTGCAATATGATCAAGCTCATAGAAGGACACATCGTTCGCAATCATAAATGTCACTTGCTGAGAGCTGCCAATTAATTCAACACTTTTGACAAAATCTGCTTTGTATAACTGGTACTCACTGTTTGTGGTTGCCAGGCTTATGTCTACAGTGCTATCAAACAGGATCAGATCGCCCACAGCTGCCGAAAAGGAGCAGCTTGAGTCACAGTCATTAATGTAGACCCAGAAGGAGAATGTACATATTGGTGCGTAACAGTCGCCCTCTGTGAAAGGCTGTTGGAGGGTGTCGACCGCACCCCAAGTGGTGAAGGGTGCCGCATAAGTGCCTATCTGTGGATATGAGGTCACCACATTACTGGCACCTCCAAAAGTGCTCCAAGAACCAAAATCTCCTGTCTCAAAACCACCATTGTTCAGAAGATCATAAGAGGAACATTGAGCTTCAGCCTCAGCCTCAGGCTCAGGCTCAGGCTCAACTTCAGGCTCAGGACACCAGACTGCAATATGATCAAGCTCATAGATAGACATAGTGTTCTGAATCATAAAGGTCACCTGCTGAGAGCTGCCAAGCAATGCAACACTTTTGACAAAGTCTGCTTTGTACAACTGGTACTCATTGTTTGTGGTTGCCAAGCTTGTGTCTACACTGCTATCAAACAGGGTCAGATCGCCCACAGCTGCAGAGAACGAACAGCTTGAATCACAATTTGGAATGTAGACCCAAAAGGAGAAAGTGCATATTGGGGCGAAACAGTCTCCCTCTGTGAAAGGCTGTTGGAGGACATCGACACCATCTGAAGTGCTAAATGTAGCCGCATATGTGCCTATCTGTGGATATGAAGTCACCACATTACTGTCATCATCATCTCCAGAAAGGCTCCAAGAACCGAAATCTCCTGTCTCAAAGCCACCATTGTTCAGGAGATCATAAGAGGAACATTGCGCCTCAGGCTCAGGACTCGGCGAGGTCTCCTCCTCAGGACTCGGCGAAGCTTCCTCCTCAGGGCTTGCTTCGGTGATAGGGATGAGGAAAGACCCAGAAAGTGGACTCTGCTCAGGGCTCTGCTCAGGGCTCTGCTCAGGGCTCTGCTCAGGACTCTGCTCAGGGCTCTGCAGAACAGGGATGATGAAAGTCCCAGAAGGTGAAGTCTGCTCAGGGCTCTGCTCAGGGCTCTGCTCAGGGCTCTGCAGACCAGGGAGGATGAAAGTCCCAGAAGGTGAAGTCTGCTCAGGGCTTTGTTCAGGGCTCTGCTCAGGGCTCTGCTGAACAGGGATGATGAAAGTCCCAGAAGGTGAAGTCTGCTCAGGACTTGGCTCTAGAGTCTGCTCAGGACTTTGCTGAGGACTCTGCTGAGGACTCAAAGGAATGATGAAGGAACCAGGAGGTGATGTCTGCTCAGGTGGGGGAGGTGATGGGCTTGGTGG
>JAABUW010010307.1_pt1 | contig 10421 bp, 9 predicted proteins | sample 5560081 | NCBI WGS metagenome assembly JAABUW01 (sample SAMN10711882, study PRJNA513363) | rock metagenome | isolation source: Antarctica rocks | place: Antarctica: Victoria Land, Knobhead sud | reverse complement strand
GGTCGCCGATAAAGGCTACCTCGGATCCGACACCATCCACCCGATCCGCAAACCAATATTCCGGAACCTCCTCGACTGGGAGAAACAACTCAACACCGACATCAACCGGATCCGCTACAAAATCGAACGGACCATCGCCAACCTCAAAACCTGGCGGACCCTCCACACCGACTACCGACGACCACTCGAAACATTCGCAACCACCATCACCGCGGTCCTCGGACTCGAATTCTTCAGAACCGTCGGTGAATAACCCTCCATGACTCCCGTGTACAGCGTCCGCACCGTCCTGTCGAAGTACGCCACGTTCTCCGGCCGTGCGCGGCGGTCCGAGTTCTGGTGGTTCAACCTCGCCACCACCGTCACCTTCCTCGTGATCGAGCTCGCAGTGGCCGCCACCAACTCCAGGGCCCTGGCGATCTTCGGGATCCTGGTCGCGCTCGCCGTCGTGGTGCCGTCCTGGGGTGTCCTCGTCCGTCGCCTGCACGACACCGGACGGTCCGGGTGGTGGTACTTCATCTCCGCCGTTCCGCTCGTGGGCCTGATCGTGATCCTGGTCTTCGCAGTCCAGGACAGCCAGGCAGGCCCGAACAGGTACGGACCGCCGCCGAAGGGGCTCGCCGCACCGACGGGCTACGCGGACGCGCGCACCCCTCCGGGCTGGGCCTGACCTGGGCGAGCACCGCTCCGCGACGACCCGCCCCTCCTACCGGGGGGCGGGTCGTCCGCTGTCCGGGTCAGGGTGAGCAGTGCACGCGCCGGCGACACCACCGTCAGGGCGGCATCAGGACCACCCCCCGGCTCGTCAGGGAGTCGTCAAGATCTCATCCGGAATGACGTGTCCGGGTCGACGGTGGACCGATCGGCTCACCCCTGAGCCGGTCGGGACGGGTCGCCGTCCCGCCGCACGTCGCTGGAGTGCCGCTGTGCTCGACCTGCTCTTCGTCGCCCTCACCCTCGCGGTCTTCGGGGTGCTGGCGCTGATCGTCCGCGCCCTGGAGAAGCTGTGAGCGCCCCCGACGCGATCGCCCTCGTGGTCGCCCTGGTCGTCGCCGGCCTGATGGTGGCGGCACTGCTGTTCCCGGAGAAGTTCTGATGCCGGAGGAGTTCTGATGCCGGGCTGGCTCGCCGGGCTCGTCCAGGCGATGGTCCTGGTGGCGGCACTGGCCCTGTGCTGGAAGCCGGTCGGCGACTACATGGCCGGTGTCTACGGCTCGGAACGTGACTCCCGGGTGGAGAAGGGCCTCTACCGGGCGATGGGCGTCGACCCGTCAGCGGACCAGCGCTGGCCCACCTACCTGCGCAGTGTCCTGGCCTTCTCCGCCATCGGTGTGCTGCTGCTCTACGCCGTCCAGCGTCTCCAGTCCCACCTGCTCCTGGCGGGCGACTACGCCGCGGTGACGCCGTCCATCGCCTGGAACACGGCCGCGTCCTTCGTCACCAACACCAACTGGCAGTCCTACTCGGGCGAGGCCACCATGAGCGTCTTCACGCAGATGGTCGGCCTGACCGTGCAGAACTTCATCTCCGCCGCCGTCGGGATGTCCGTGGCCATCGCCCTGGTCCGCGGGTTCATCCGCTCCCGGACCGACCGACTCGGCAACTTCTGGGTCGACGTGACCCGCACCACCCTGCGCATCCTGTTGCCGCTGTCGATCGTCGCGGCCCTGCTCCTGCTCGCGATGGGGGTCGTGCAGAACCTGCACGCGTTCACCGACGTCACCACCCTCACCGGCGGCAAGCAGTCCCTACCGGGCGGAGCGATCGCCAGCCAGGAAGCCATCAAGGACCTCGGCAACAACGGCGGCGGCCCGTTCAACGCCAACTCGGCGCACCCGTACGAGAACCCGACGCCGCTGAGCAACCTGCTGGAGAACTTCCTCCTGCTCCTGCTGCCGTTCAGCCTCACCCGGACCTTCGGCACGATGGTCCGGGACCGCCGTCAGGGGATCGCGATCCTCGCGACCATGACCACGCTCTGGGTCGTGCTGACCGGCCTGCTCACCTGGGCCGAGGCCGGCACCCGCGGAGCTGTCCCGCAGGCGGTCGGCGCGGCCCTGGAGGGCAAGGAACTGCGCTTCGGGACCGCCGCGAGCGCACTGTTCGCCTCGTCCACGACCCTGACCTCGACCGGCTCCGTCAACAGCTTCCACGACAGCTTCACCGGGCTCGGCGGTGGCGTCACCGTGTTCAACATCCTCACCGGTGAGATCGCCCCGGGCGGTGTCGGATCCGGTGTCTACGGGATCCTGGTGCTGAGCGTGGTCGCGGTCTTCGTGGCCGGGCTGATGGTCGGGCGGACACCGGAGTACCTCGGCAAGAAGCTGCAGCCACGCGAGATCAAGCTGGCCAGCCTCTACATCCTCACCACCCCGTTCTTCGTCCTGGCCGGCGCGGCGACCACGATCGCCCAGCAGGGCCGCCTGAGTGCCCTGCTCAACAGCGGCCCGCACGGGCTGACGGAGATCCTCTACGCCTACGCCTCGGCCAGCAACAACAACGGGTCGGCCTTCGCCGGGCTGACGGTCACCGGGTACTGGTACCAGATCACCCTCGGGCTGTGCATGCTGCTGGCCCGTTTCCTGCCGATGGTGCTGGTGCTCACCCTCGCCGGATCGCTGGCCCGGCAGCGCACCACGCCGACCAGCTCCGGGACCCTTCCCACCCACGGGCCGCTGTTCGTCGGGCTGCTGCTCGGGGTCGTCGTCATCCTCGTCGCCCTCACCTACGTCCCCGCCCTGTTCCTCGGTCCGCTCGCGGAAGGCCTCGCATGAGCACGTCCACCCTCCAGGCACCTACCGGGAGCAGTGCTCCCGACGCCCCGGCCGGGGGTCCTCCGCGCAAGGTGGGTGGTGGACTGCTCGACCCCGGTCAACTCCTGCGCTCACTGCCGACCGCCGTTCGCAAGCTGGACCCCCGCGCCATGATCCGCAATCCGGTCATGTTCATCGTCGAGATCGGTGCTCTCTACACGACCGTGTACGCCGTTGCCGACCCGTCGGTGTTCATCGTCCTGATCGCCCTGTGGCTGTGGCTGACCGTCGTGTTCGCCAACCTCGCCGAGGCTGTCGCCGAGGGCCGGGGCAAGGCCCAGGCCGAGACGCTGCGCCGTAGTCGGACCGAGACGGTCGCCCGCAGGCTCACCGGCTGGACGCCCGGTGCGCACCCGTCCACCACCACGGTGACCGACGTCGCCGCCAACGACCTCACCCTCGGGGACCTCGTGGTCGTCGAGGCGGGGCAGACGATCCCCGGTGACGGGGACATCGTCGAGGGTGTCGCCAGCGTGGACGAGTCCGCGATCACCGGGGAGTCGGCGCCAGTCATCCGTGAGTCCGGCGGCGACCGCAGCTCGGTCACCGGCGGGACCAGGGTGCTGTCGGACCGGGTCGTGGTGAAGATCACCTCCAAGCCCGGCGAGACGTTCGTGGACCGAATGATCGCTCTCGTCGAGGGTGCGTCGCGCCAGAAGACGCCGAACGAGATCGCGCTGAACATCCTGCTGGCGAGCCTGACCCTGGTGTTCCTGCTCGCCGTCGCCACCCTGCAGCCGTTCGCGGTGTACTCGGGCGCCCGCCAGACCATCCCGGTGCTGATCGCCCTGCTGGTGTGCCTGATCCCCACCACGATCGGAGCGTTGCTCTCGGCCATCGGGATCGCCGGTATGGATCGGCTGGTGCAGCGCAACGTGCTCGCCATGTCCGGCCGCGCGGTCGAGGCCGCCGGCGATGTCGACACGCTGCTGCTGGACAAGACCGGCACCATCACCTTCGGCAACCGGCGGGCGACGGCCTTCGCCGCGGTCGGCGACACGGGCCTGACCGAGCTGGCCCGCGCGGCGCAGCTGTCCAGCCTGGCCGACGAGACCCCCGAAGGCCGTTCGGTGGTGGACCTCAGCGTCGCCGACCACGGCCAGCCGGTCACCGAGGCCCGCCAGCTGCGGCGCCCGCGCGTCGTCCCGTTCACCGCCCAGACCCGGATGAGCGGTGTCGACCACGACGTCGACGGCGGCCGGACCGCGATCCGCAAGGGGGCCGCCGGGTCGGTGACCGCCTGGGTCCAGGCCCACGGCGGCACGATCCCCGTCGAGGTGGGGGACCTGGTCGACCGGATCTCCAGTGCCGGCGGGACCCCGCTGGTCGTCGCCGACGGTCAGCTCCCCGCACTGGCCGCCGGTGTCGACCCCGAGCTCGACCCCACGCGGGACCCCACGCCGGACTCTGGAGCGGCCGAGCCGGTCCACGCGCGGGTGCTGGGCGTCATCGAGCTCAAGGACGTCGTCAAGCCCGGTATGCGCGAACGGTTCGACGAACTCCGCGCGATGGGCATCCGGACCGTGATGATCACCGGTGACAACCCGCGCACGGCCGCGGCGATCGCCGCCGAGGCGGGGGTGGACGACCATCTCGCCGAGGCCACGCCGGAGGACAAGATCGCGCTGATCCGGCGCGAGCAGGAGGGCGGCCGCCTGGTCGCGATGACCGGGGACGGCACCAACGACGCCCCCGCGCTGGCCCAGGCCGACGTCGGGGTCGCCATGAACACCGGCACGTCGGCGGCGAAGGAGGCCGGCAACATGGTCGACCTCGACTCGAACCCGACCAAGCTCATCGAGATCGTCGAGATCGGCAAGCAGCTGCTGATCACCCGCGGCTCGCTCACGACCTTCTCCATCGCCAACGACGTCGCGAAGTACTTCGCGATCCTGCCGGCGATGTTCGTCGCGACGTTCCCCGGCCTGCACGTGCTGAACGTCATGCGCCTGTCCACACCGAACTCCGCGATCCTGTCGGCGATCGTCTTCAACGCCCTGGTGATCGTCGCTCTCATCCCCCTGGCTCTGCGGGGCGTGCAGTACCGGCCCACGTCGGCCGGGAAGCTCCTGCGGCGCAACCTCGCCGTCTACGGCCTCGGCGGGCTGGTCCTGCCGTTCATCGGGATCAAGATCATCGACCTGCTCGTCAGCCTCATCCCCGGGATCGGACGCTGAACACCATGTCCACCTCCACCTCAACACCTGCTCGGACGCCGGCCCGGACGCCGTCCGGGGCCTCCGTTCCCGGAACACTCAGCCGCTACCTGGCCGCCGTGCGCGCCCTGGTCGTGCTCACCGTCATCACCGGTCTCGCCTACCCCCTGCTCATCACCCTGATCGGGCAGGTGGCCCTGCCGGGTCGCGCCGACGGTCAGCTGATCGAGCAGAAGGGGACCGTCGTCGGGTCCTCCCTGATCGGCCAGTCCTTCACCGACGCCAAGGGCGCCGCGCTCCCGCAGTGGTTCCAGACCCGGCCGAGCGCCTACCCGGACTCCCCGTACGACGGTGCCGCCAGCGGCGCGTCGAACCTGGGGCCGAACGACGAGGCTCTCCTGAAGACGGTCCAGGACCGCCGCGCCCGGGTGGCGGCCGAGGACGGCGTCGCCCCCTCCGCCGTGCCCCCCGACGCGCTCACGGCATCCGGGTCGGGTCTCGAGCCGTACATCTCCCCCGCCTACGCCGAGATCCAGGTGGCCCGCGTCGCCCGGGCCCGGAACCTGGACGCCGCGCAGGTCCGGACCCTGGTCGCCGACCACACCCAGGGGCGCCAGTTCGGGTTCCTCGGGCAGGCCCGGGTGGACGTGGTCGACCTCAACGCCGCCCTCGCAGCCCTGGGCGGCTGACCCGTGGCGCCCGGGCGACGGTCCGATACTGGGCAGGTGGCCGGGCCGCGCGGGGATCTACGGGTGTACCTGGGTGCCGCCCCGGGCGTGGGGAAGACCTACGCGATGCTCGACGAGGCACAGCGCCGGTCCGAGCGGGGCACCGACGTGGTCATCGGGGTGCTGGAGGACCACGGCCGGCGCCAGACCCGCGCCCGGGCCACCGGCCTGGAGGTCGTCCCCCGCAAGATCGTCGACCACCGCGGCACGACGTTGACCGAGCTCGACGTCGACGCGGTGCTGGCCCGGGCGCCCGAGGTGGTGCTGGTCGACGAGCTCGCCCACACCAACGCGCCGGGCGGCGCGCACGACAAGCGCTGGGAGGACGTCGAGGAGCTGCTGGACGCGGGCATCGAGGTCGTCACCACCGTCAACGTCCAGCACCTGGAGTCCCTCAACGACGTCGTGCGGGCCATCACCGGCGTGGAGCAGCGGGAGACCGTCCCGGACGGGGTGGTGCGCGGGGCGGAGTCCATCGAACTGGTCGACATGAGCCCGGAGGCGCTGCGCCGCCGGATCGCCCACGGCAACGTCTACGCCGCGGACAAGGTCGACGCCGCGCTGTCCCGCTACTTCCGCGCGGGCAACCTGACGGCGCTGCGCGAGCTCGCGCTGCTGTGGGTGGCCGACCGGGTGGACGACGCGCTGCGCCGGTACCGCTCCGACCACGACATCGAGGCGGCGTGGGCCGCCCGCGAACGGGTGGTCGTCGCGATCACCGGCGGCCCCGAGGGCGACACCCTGGTCCGCAACGCGGCCCGGGTCGCCGGGCGGGCGGCCGGTGGGGAGCTGGTCGCGGTGTACGTGGCGCGCGGCGACGGGATCGCCGGCGGGTCCCCCGCCGACCTGGTCCGCCAGCGCCGCCTCGTCGAGTCCCTCGGCGGGTCCTTCCAGACGGTGACCGGGGAGGACGTGGCGGCCGAGATCCTCGCGTTCGCCCGCGGGGTCAACGCCACCCAGATCGTGCTGGGGATGTCCCGGCGGTCCCGGCTGGCCGCCCTGGTCACCCGGGGCGTCGGCGAGGCCGTCATCGCCGGGTCCGGCGACATCGACGTCCACGTCGTCACCCACCAGGGCAGCCGCACCGCCGGTCCGGGCACCGACGGCAGCAGGAACCGGCGGCGGGTCCGGCGCAGCTCACCGCTCGGGTCCCGGCGGCGGGCCCTGGGAACGGGGGCGGCCGTCGCGCTGCCGCTGCTGCTGTCCGGAGTCCTGAGCTGGACCTCGAACGCGCCGGCCGACCTGTCCCTGCACCTGGTGCTGTTCCTGGCCGCGACGGTCGTGGTGGCGCTGGTCGGCGGATTCCTGCCGGCGCTGCTCTGCGCGGTCGTCGGCGGCCTCTGCGCCGACGTCTTCTTCACCGAGCCCCGCGGGAGGCTGACGGTCGACAGCGCCTCCCTGGCGGTCGCCGTCGCCGTCTCGGTGGCGCTCGGGGCGGCCGTCGCGTGGGTGGTCGACCAGGCCGCCCGACGCACCCGGCAGGCCGCGGACAGCGAGGCCGAGGCCCGGGCGCTGGCGGTGATGACCTCCACGATGATCCGCAGCCGGGACGCCCTGGACGCCCTGCTGCACCAGGTCGTCGACACCTTCGCGCTGACCTCGGTGACCCTTCTCCAGCGAGGTCCCGACGCCGTCGCCGAGGCCGTGGACACCGACGACTGGACGGTCCGGGCCCAGGTGGGGAACCGGCCGTGCGCCCGTCCGGAGGACAGCGACGTGCAGGTGCAGGTGACCTCCGCCCTGGCGCTGGTCGCCCGCTCGGCCCCCGGCCGGCCGATGCGGGCCCGCGACCGACGGTTGCTGGAGGCCTTCGCCGCCCAGGCCGCGACGGTGCTGGAGGCCCGACGGCTGCAGCGGGAGGCCGGCCGGGCCCGGCGCGACGCAGACCGCAACGCCATCCGCACCGCGCTGCTGGCCGGGGTCAGCCACGACCTGCGCACGCCGCTGGCCGCGATCAAGGCGGCGGTGTCGAGCCTGCGCCAGCCCGACGTCGTCTTCGACGCCGCTGACACCGCCGAGCTGCTGGCCGGCATCGAGTCGGGGACCGACCGACTGGACGGCGTGGTCGGCAACCTGCTGGACATGTCGCGCCTACAGATGGGGGACCTGACCGTCCGGCGCCAGCCCCTGGACCTCGGCGAGGTCGTCGACCGGGCGCGCCTCTCACTGTCCGCACCCGTCGACGCCTGCGACGTGCCCGACGTCAGCGGGGTCGGGGAGGACGCCCCGAAGGTGATCGCCGACGCGGGCCTGCTGGAGCGGGTGGTGGCCAACCTGCTCCAGAACGCCCGCCGGCACGCAGCCGGGGCCTGGGTCAGCGTCCGGGCCAGCACGGACGCGGGCCGCGTGGAGCTACGCGTCGCCGACCACGGCCCGGGTCTGCCGGCGGCACGTCAGGCGGAGATGTTCGCCCCGTTCGCCCGGATGGGGGACGCGCCGCCGCCGGGCGGGGTCGGACTGGGCCTGGCCGTGGCCCGCGGTTTCGTCGAGGCGATGGACGGGACGCTCAGCTCGGAGGACACCCCCGGCGGCGGCCTGACGCTGGTGGTCGACCTGCCCGCAGCCCCCGCGGCGGAACCCCACGCCACCGAAGGTCCCGTCGACCCCGGTCCTCCGGCGAGTCGGGCCGTCCCGGCGGCGGCGAGCGTCGGGACAGGAGCCGAGCCGGCGCCGGTCGGGGTGGCGGGATGAGCAGGGTGCTGGTCGTCGACGACGACGCCACCCTGCGCCGGACGCTCGCGATCAACCTGCGGGCCCACGGGTACGAGGTGGTCCTGGCCGAGGACGGCGCGGGCGCGCTGCGGGCGGCGGCCAAGGTTCACCCCGACGTGGTGCTGCTCGACCTCGGGCTGCCGGACGTGGACGGCCAGCGGGTGCTGGAGGGAATCCGGGGCTGGTCGTCGGTCCCGGTGATCGTGCTCAGCGCCCGGCGGGTGAGCGACGACAAGGTCGACGCCCTCGACGCGGGTGCCGACGACTACGTGACCAAGCCGTTCGGGATGGACGAGCTGCTGGCTCGGCTGCGCGCCGCGGTCCGGCGCGGCGCCCCGGAGATCGACGGCGTCGGGTCGGTGGTGGACGCGGGCGCATTCGTAGTCGACCTGGCCGCCCGCCGGGTCCGGCGCAACGGTGCCGACGTCCGCCTCACCCCCACCGAGTGGTCCCTGCTGGAGGTCCTGGCCCGTCGGCCTGGCACCGTCGTCGGCCAGCGCGAGCTGCTCCGCGAGGTCTGGGGCCCGGCGTACGAGCAGGAGTCGCACTACCTGCGCGTCTACATCGCCCAGCTGCGACGCAAGCTCGAACCCCAACCCGGTGCGCCTCGGCACCTGCTCACCGAACCCGGTCGCGGCTACCTCCTGGAGCTGGCGCCCGACCCGGTCACCGCCACGCCATGAACCGATGGACGTCGCACCGCCAAGACCAGGAGGCCTATCGACAGGCGCTCCGCATAGAGGCGAGTGAGGGTACGGCGGTGATGGTGGTGGCGAAGGTGGCCAGGGGTCTGCGGTAGCCGGTGCGAAGGATTCGCCAGGTCTTGAGGTGGGCGATGGCCCTTTCGATCTTGGACCTGATCCGGTTGATGTCGGTGTTCAGCCGTTCTCCCAGTCGAGGAGCGGTCGACTGATCGGTTTCCGGATGGGGCGGATTGATCTGCCCCGCGGTTTTCGGACCAGATCATGTACTGATCTGGCTCGCGCTTTTCGGACAGTGGTCCGTACGGGATTCATGCTATCAGTTGTCCGTCGGGATAGCCATTGTGGACCTCGTTGGGTGTCTGGAGCCGAGGCCGGAGTGAAGTCGGCGGTTGTTGTAGCGGTCGTCGATGTAGGTGGTGATATCGCGGACGGCGTGGGCGCGGGTCCGGTGGACGCGCTCGTTCTTCAACGCGGCGAAGAACGACTCGGCCATCGCGTTGTCGTAGCAGATCCCGGTGCGGCCGACGGACTGGCGTAGGCCGATGTCAGTCAAGGTCGTGTGGAACTCGGTGGACATGTGGTCGCTGCCGCGGTCGGTGGGGAAGATGGCCTGGTCGGTCAGGGTCCCAGCCGCGGCGGCCCGGCGAAGCGCCGCGCTGATCAGCGGGGTCTTGTAATGGTCGTCCATGGCGTATCCGATGATTTTCTTGGAGTAGCGGTCGATGACGGTCGCGAGGTATACCCAGCCTTCCCAGGTCGGAATGTAGGTTATGTCTCCGACGAGCTTGGACCCGGGTGCCTGGGCGATGAAGTCCCGGTGCAGCAGGTCCGGGACCGGGGCTGCGTCGGGTCGGCCTCGGTCAGGCAGCGCCGCCAGGGACGGGGCTGGCAGGCGACCAGCCCCAGCTCACGCATGAGGTGGCGGACCAGCTCGGGACCGACGAGGACCCCCCGCCGGGCGAGTGCGGCGTGGACGCGGCGGTAGCCGTAGGTCCCATCGGAGTCTGTGAACACGAATCCGATCAGCGCTTTGAGTTCGTCGCGGCGGCGGGCGATCGGGGAGTCCGGTCGTGTCCGCCACGTGTAGAACCCGGACCGCGAGACCTCCAGCCAGAGTGATCTGCCCCGCGGTTTTCGGACCGCGTGTTTGTCGCGGTTTTATGCTGCGACCTGGGTGTTGAGCCAGCTGTCGTGGACCTCTTGTGGTGTTTTGTAGTCGAGGCTGGAGTGCAGACGTCGAGGATTGTACCAGCGCTCGATGTAGCGGGTGATGTCTCGCCGGGCGTGCTCCCGGGTGGGGTACACGGT
>JAABUW010010306.1_pt1 | contig 10422 bp, 5 predicted proteins | sample 5560081 | NCBI WGS metagenome assembly JAABUW01 (sample SAMN10711882, study PRJNA513363) | rock metagenome | isolation source: Antarctica rocks | place: Antarctica: Victoria Land, Knobhead sud | reverse complement strand
TCAGGCCCATCTCAATGTCACCAAAGGAGCCCAATCGAATGGCAGGTGCGCTCTCCTACTGGCCAATCTCCGTGACGACCGCGGTTTCGCTCGAACAATGACGCCTTCTGGCGAGAGTATTGTGATGACTGTGAAGCATGCGGACAGTCTCAGGGAGTTTGTGGTGCCTTTGAAACCATCAGCAACCACATTGAATCTTTACCCCGGCTTCTGGTTGCGGAAACTGGACTTCTACGGCAAACATGTTGGTGCCCACCGTTACCTCAACAGGCGGACTGCAGATCAAGACCGATTCTTGCTACCGGAAGGCAAGGTCGGAACCGCAGGCATCGTCATGCTTAGCCTATGGAACGGCTTTCGCAAGGCGGCGGGCTATGGATATATTAGATTGGGCTTCGATCTCACCAGTCACCGTCCTGTTTGCCAAGTGGTGTTTCCCTCCGACTACGACTGGGGCGCGCGGAAACAGAAGTTGCTGGCGGAGGCCGAAAGGGCTGAGGAGCTGTTGACCATGGAGACAGCGTCACCGCGGGGGCTGAACCATCCTATCTTTAGCGATGACTGGATCACAACGCGGCAACTCGCAGCCGACTCCAGCGACGGCTTCAACTCCACCTTCCACGGCCTTCTGTTCGGGGTCAACATCGACATCTCGGTCAGGAGGGTCCCAGATGTGACATCTGTCAGGGGCAGGCAAGGAGAGGTTTGGGCGGTCGACATGATGGCGGGTTCGCGACCTCCATCAACTTGGACGCAGTATCCTCGCGTGTTTAGATCTTGCTGCCGACGCTTAGAACCCATTGTCATTTACGTCTGTTTTTGGTTCGATGTCCCCCTCCCGAACATCAGGGCAAGACCCTGTAGAGTTGGTATGTTCAATGTCGTTGTGTAGGTTCAAAGTCCGTTGGCGCTGCAGAAAAGCGCCAAGAGATTGTGACTTTGAATCTACACGACGAGTCAATGCACATAGTACCCCAAACACGCTCCACCTGTTCTTGCTATAGAGGTGATGTGGTCCGCCTGAGGTGCAGATTTCTTATACGTACTACTGCAGTCAAACCTACCTAGTAGACCGTCTCGACCTTTTCTCTGCAAAGGTGGTGTTGACATGCGGTCAAGTGTTCACGCCCGTTGATTCTCCCAAGCTTGGATCAGCTCGATCTTTCAGCCCTACGAACCTCGCTCTTTCATCAACATTTGTCTTCTTTCCTTCCACCACACCATCAAAGTCCGGAGAACCATCTGATCAGATGGACCCCAGGCCACCGCTCCCGCCAAGCAGCGCGGGCGCCTTTTACTTGGCCCCGTTCGCTCGGATCTCCGTACTCATTCCACTTCGAGCTTCAGCCAACAAGACAACCTACGGCTGCGCCCGATCGACTAGGCGTACATCTCATCTCCTTATTGGTCTGTTAAAATAAGAAGAAGGCAGTTTCTAGTGAACGTGATCGTCCTCCTTTGACAGCCGTAGACACTGACCTCTACCTGAATACTTCGTAGTTTCTTTGGTATAAGTATGAACTCTATCCTTTCTCTCGCACGTCTTTCGCAGTACTAGCACACATTACCTTCCGCACGTCCCATCGGTACAGGTCTTTGTCTTGAATACACTTGGCTGGAGCCTTTGGCATTCAAAATACAGGACGAACAACACCATCTTCCATCTCTGCTTGCGCTGCTCTCATCGCCATGTCGCGCGACTTCGCAGAGGTCAAGGATCACCATCGGCATAGCTCGACAACGGACGACAACAACTTTACACGACCGAAGAAGCTGATCGTGTGCTGCGATGGTAAGTGACCATCATCACTTTAGCATAGTCCAAGTTGACCGATGATGCCAGGAACGTGGATGAATTCTGACGACGGCTTCGTCAAGGGATCATGGGGTCAACGTGAGTCAACCTGATGGCGGAAGGGCTCTCGGAGACAGCATCCCACACCAAGCGGCGCTCTGAGACCCTTCAGCCCAGATCAAAAGTGGGAGACCCTCGCTGACCCTCCTACTCATCATTTAAGGTGGCAAACTACAGACACCGTCGAACGTGACTCGTATAGCGAGAGCTATTAGTGCTGAGGACGACTCGAAGCATCCACAGATTGTGTAAGTCAAGTCGATGGGTGGGAGGGTTCCCCAAGATACGATCAGGCGCTACAGCCCACTTCAACGCCTTCCGAAGTTGAGTACGATTTTCGGGACACTTGCTAACCTTCTCTCCAATACTTTAGGTACTACCAAGCCGGCGTTGGCACTGGTATTGGCATGATGAGCCATGTGCTGGGTGGTGGCACTGGACTTGGCCTCGAGGAGAATGTTCGCGAAGCATACTCTTTCCTGGCAAGCAATTACAGAGAGAAGGTGGCAGATCGACCTGGTGTACCACCGGACTCCATCTTCTTGGTCGGCTTCTCCCGAGGTGCATACACAGCTCGGAGTATTGCTGGACTGCTTGGAGCGATCGGTCTGTTGAAGAAGCCAGCAATGTCGCACTTCTACGAAATCTTTACCGATTGGATCCATGCTGGTGACCGCAAATACACCCCTCTGTTCTTCGACAGCTACCTCAAGCATCACAAGGATCTGAAGATACGTGCACCTTCGATCGAGCTCGCCAGAGATCAGCATCGACTTGACGAATACATTGACGAGTACTTCAAGATACTGCTCGCCATGGACCTTACCCAGGAAGTGCAGATCAAGTGCATCGGCGTATGGGACACGGTCGGTGCACTCGGAGTACCCGTAAGCCCTTTGCTACAAAAAATGTTCTTCCTGCCAAGTTCATTGCGTGGCTACAGGTGGTTCGACACAAGGCTGGACAAGCACGTTGAAAATGCCTTCCAAGCTTTGGCTCTCGACGAACGAAGAGCGCCATTCACGCCGACGCTATGGGAGAAACGGAGCGGCAGCCGCACGAATCTGAAACAAGTGTGGTTTCCAGGTTCTCACTCGAATGTTGGCGGATCCTATGCGGATACTGGTATTGCAGACATTACGCTTGCATGGGTAAGTTCAATGGCCAGAGTGTCCTCCGCTGAGATACTGCGTGGTTTCAGTCTGAAAGCTAGGCTAATCTACCATCTAATTTCGTAGATGATGGACAATCTTTCAGGAAATACATCGGACCATTCAAAAGGCTTTGTTGCCCGAGACTGGCTCAAGTTCGACGACGACTACCTTCGAACTTCAGTCGGGTGTCAAGATCCAGACACAAGCGTCGAACACGACGTATACAGCGGTTGGAGCAAAGGCAAAATTTATGCCACCGTGTATTTCCCAATGTCGCTCACCGGCACCAAGATTCGTGGTCCAACACGCTATCACGGAACCTTCTACGAGACCGGGAAGCCAGATAGCAAACGCCTGCTCGAGGACACGCATGAGCGTATTCACTCCTCCGTTCGCGCACGCATCGACCTCGGAGGCCGTGGCATCGAGCCAAATTGGGATCAAGTCTTCCCACACGGACTAAGCATCCAGCCATGGCTCACTCTGGCTTGGAGACGTCTCACCGGACGATCACCTCGAACCTACCAACCGCAGCGCAAAGACGGCCCATTGCATGGCTGGCGGCTGGTAGACGGGCATGCTTCGCACCTCGAGCCAAACTGGGACATCGATATGAGCCCTGTGGAGTCGAGACAAATCAGCTGGGTGTATGAAGGCGATGAGCAGAGCAGCACGAGAGAAATGCCGGAAGACAAGCTTGGACCGTTTGAGATGCAGTTGTTGCAGAGAGATCAGCGATTCGCGGAGCAGATCATGGTGTCGAATGATTCGTGGAAGTGGTCTGTTAGGGAGACAAGGAGGGGTCCACGGCATGGGCATACGTTCTGAGTTGTGTTATGGATGTTTGTTGCAGGATCCTTGGACTTAGCATGGCGTTCTTCGGAGTATCAAGTGCCAAAATTGATGAGTAGAAGGGTTTGCAAGTGTCTCCGGTCCAGGGTCGATTGTGGAAGGTCTCAGAGCGCCGCATAGCGCTTGATGCTATCTGCGAGAGACCTTCTATTCATCAGTTTGACCGAAGAATTGACAAGGTCGAATACAGAATCATGCCTACTAGCAAGTTGATTTTAGCTAGCCGACGCATCTCCCGAAGTGACGTTTGCCTCGACTTCACTTTCAAGCTTTAGATCTCCGCAAGGATATTGAACTATATCTCATCATCGATACGCAGGCATTGCAAGTTGGATCGCATATAGCGATGCTCGCGTACTAAGGTATTTCGGACGATTTCCGTCGAAAAAAGCTGCATCTCTTCTCAACGACTTCTCCATCAACGTCAACATCAAGACGTCTCCATCCGTATAGCACAAATCCACCGTTGCTCAATCAATATGGCCACGACACAACCAAGATCCGTCATCATTGTCGGAGGCTCTCTTGCAGGGCTAATGCATGCTTTGACACTTCTCTCCTTACCTAAACCACCTCAGGTCAGGATACTGGAACGCTCGCCGACAGCTCTTCTACATAACCAAGGAGCCGGCGTGGTAGCCGGAGGTGATACTCTGCGGTTATTCGAGCAGTATGTCCGGCCTGGGCGCGAAATTGCAGTCCGCAGTCCGATGCGGCATTATCTGGACAAGAAAGGCACCGAAATGCCGGCCAGTGTCGAGCATCGGGCACAGATGATGACTTCGTGGGACCTGCTGTACCATTTGCTCCGCTGGAGAGTCGAAGGGCTGGAAAGCGAGTATGTGGCTGGCCTCGAACAAGACGAGCGACCAAAAGCGGTGTACGAGAACGGCTGCACAGTCACAGATATCGAAGATGCTGGCGCTGAGGGTGTGAAACTCACTTGGACTCACAAGGATCACGGAGAGGGTCAGACTGCTACCGCAGACTTGGTCATTGCTGCAGATGGCGCCTCATCTTCTATCCGACGCCTGCTGGCGCCAGAAGTCGAAAGGAGGTATGCCGGCTACGTTGCGTGGCGAGGCACAGTTTCCGAAACGGAACTATCAACCACAGCGACGGACGCACTCTCCGAGAAGTTTACCTTCTTCCATCAAGAAGGCATTCAGATCTTAGGCTATCTCATCCCAGGAAAGCATGGCACGCTCGAGAAGGGTCAAAGACTATTCAACTGGGTCTGGTACTGCAATCACCCGGACGGCTCACAAGAGCTAGAAGACCTCATGACCGATACTCATGGTAAACGGCATCCGATCACGCTGCCTGTGGGCACGATGAAGCCGCAAGTCTGGGAGAAGCAGCAAGCTCATGCAAAGGAAGTGCTGCCGCCACAGTTCGCTGAAGCCGTGGGTAAGACACAGCAGCCTTTCGTGCAAGCCATTACGGACAACATTGCTTCGCAGAACAGTTTCTTGGGTGGGAAGGTTCTTATTGTGGGAGATGCATTAGCCGGCTTTCGACCTCATACGGCTGCTTCGACGAGCCAGGCGGCGTTCGATGCTTTGACTTTAGGGCTCTGGATGACGGGCGAGTTCGACAAGCAGGACTACGAGTCTAGAGTGATGCAATACGCTCGAGACTACCAGAAGCACGGAGTTATGCTTGGTGAGAGGAGTCAGTTTGGTCGACATCCGCTGAACGGGTAGCCTGTACTTGTTTTGATACCCACGATTATTACTGTAGATATCTTCCTCCCGCCGCGATCGTTGCTCAAAGCATCACCAGTGCTCGGGATGTCCCTCTGATGTGCCACTCGAGGAGCTCCAGCCGGGTTTAATCTCGCCGTTTTGGACGGTCGCTTCGCCACGACGGCCCCACGATAATACGTTATCTGAGCCGACACTAGAGGTCCAGCTGCCAGTTGATCCTAAGGGACTGCATGGCCTGCTCCAGTCGGGGGCGCCACACATCGAACAGCTCCTGGATGAGGTTGTACTCGTAGTTGTACTGCTTGCGGAACCTGCTTCCTCAAGAGACTCTCTGGCCTTCGACCGCTTCAAGTACAGATCGGTCTCCAGAGCGGCTACCATCCTCGTGCTTGCGACCGAGAAGCGATGACAATGCAATCGCAGGTCAGTCATCTGAGAAGACAGCCAGGCGTTCTCTGCTCGCTGCGCAGGGGCCCGAGTGGTCCCGGTCTGTGCATCTACCAAGGCACAGAGTCGCAGTAAGAAACCAGTTAATGCTTGTGCTCTAAACACCGAGGCTTGTGTTTCTAGCGACAACTCTGCATCCGAATGCGGATGACCTGCCAGGATGGAGTGCTGGGTGTGCTCTATGGCTTCGATACCGTGCCTGAACTCGTTCAGACACAGGTCGTACTCGTCAGTGTTGGCAATCATCAGCGGTCTCGTGGCTTCTCAGATTGGTGGTTGGTCTGAAGTCTGTGGTAGTACAATGTTCGGTTGCAATGCTAGCGAGGAGACTTAAGTACTACCTTAGTCGATGCCAATCTGCTCGGCCCAGTCCTCGGTTCAAACAGGTCAACTGCCGTACTTCCCATGACTTTTGCGATTGCTACGATGGTTTGTTGCTTGCTTCTGCCGGGAACAGCCTCACGCCATAGCCGGCCACACGACTATATGGTCGCTAGCCCTGACGTGGAAGAGTGCTGTCCGCATAATGTTCACGTGCGAGCGTCGTCGTCGGTTCGAGGAGGCTGTCCTGGGCAAGACATCCTTCCCCGGAGTCTTATGACGATCAAGGTTTCACCCAGGTGAGGTATGAGTTCACGGGTGAGGTCTGAGTTCACGGCAAAATAAGGCACAACGGCCTCGCGTGGTCTGTCAGAAGCCAGAGCATGGCGACCAAACGATTGGCCAGCATCGAAACCTTGAGCTCGGTTACGGTTGCCAAGAGCACGAGCGCGTATGTGGCGCCTGCCATCGTCAAGGAACAAACACTTGCTGCAAGCCATTGAACACCCTTTCTTGTTTGTCGCTCCTCACCTGCCGAGTGCACCTATCCACCACCCTCCCCCACGTGCCTTGCCTTTCCTTTGTTGCAGATTCTATCCTCATGCATACTCCATGATATCACCCACCTTCGCTGGCAGTTGAAGGGTTCGACACGCATACCGGAGCAACGCCACATCTACCACCAAGATGTCGGTGTCCGGGGACGTACCAAAGAACTGCAATACCGACAGCTTCTGGGCATTCATTAATTGTGGCTCCGGGTCTGCCGCCAGTAGCGAAGGACAGACGTTGAATTCGCTCATCGCAGCTATTGTCGCTGCGCTTGGCTCTTTCGGGGTTCAGACGCTGCTCTTCCTGCTGCTCCGCTTGAAACTGTCTCGCATCTACCGGCCTCGAAGCTACCTCGTCCCAGAGAAAGAACGTGTCGCCGCGCCGCCTCGAGGCATTGTGGGATGGATCAAGCCACTGTTCACGACCTCCAACCTGGCTTTCATCCAGAAATGTGGCCTGGATGCCTACTTCTTCCTCAGGTACCTCCGCATGCTGCTCAAGATCTTCCTACCAATAGCACTGGTGGTAATGCCGATCTTATTGCCGATCAACAGGTTCTCTGGCGGTAACAAGTCCTTGGACAAGCTTTCGATTTCCAATATCGCTCCGAAACACCTCGGTACAAGGCTTTGGGCACATCTGATACTGGCCGTTGGCATTATCTTGTGGATATGCTACGTGCTCTATAGCGAGCTGAGAGGTTACATCCGTGTCCGTCAAGCGTATCTCACCAGTCCACAGCATCGGCTTCGAGCATCGGCTACGACAGTGCTGGTCACTGGTATCCCACGTAAATGGCTTACGGTGGAGGCTCTGAACGGCCTTTACGATGTATTCCCTGGCGGCATACGAAACATCTGGATCAACCGCAATTTTGACGCCCTTTCCGACAAGGTGAAGTACCGTAGCTCCCTGGCTAAGAGCCTGGAGGATGCGGAGACCAACCTGATCAAAATGTGTCGGAAAAAGCACGACAAGATGGAGGAGCAGAAGAGGAAGGCTGAGGGCAAGGCGAGAAAGTCGAAGAAAGAGAAGCAGGAAGACGAAAAAGCCGCCGATGCAGCAGCAGAGAATATGGCGCAGAGCGGCGGCGTCAGCGCTGGTGACCAGCACGATATACCGCACGGGCTACGGGAGGCGCTTGACGATGCAGAAGACGCGGAGGAGAGGCGCGAAGAGCATGAACATCCCCAGCACAAGCCTGCGAATCCCTTAGGACTTATAGGCGAAGGTTTTGGCACGATTGGTCAGGGCCTGACCAACATTGGCAAAGGCGTTGGCAACTTCGGACGAAATCTCGTTGGCGATGTCGACGACGGGTTTCGCAAAGCGGCTGAAGGCGTGGATCAAAGGGTCGATAACGTCGCAAATCTGCCCTCTGGCTTTGTGATGGATGACGATCTATATCGGAACTCACAGTACAGCCAGGGCAGTGTACCGCCTACACCACCACCTAAATCACCAATGCCCGAACGTAGGACTTTCGGTAGGCAAGTCGATGGTGCCAGCTATGGTGGGACAATTGAACAACAGACTGCAGCTGCACGAACACACCCATTTGCGACTGTTGCACGGGTACCTGATAGCGGACTCGCCGAGAGCCCGGGAAGCGAGGGCACACAGGATACACCTAACATCCGCATGGCCGGACCGTCGATCGAATCAAAGCCACGGTCGCAGATGCAGATCGTGGAGCCCGCAGAACACCAAGTCTCACATAAGAAGTGGAAGGTGTGGAAGAATGACGACCGCACACTTGCGATGCCGTCTCCGCAGCCCCACACCGCTGAGGAGGAAGACTACGGATGGGATGGAGCTCACTCGAACACCATAACGAATGGCACTGGGAAGCAGGGACCAGAAGTCCGCGGCAGCAAATTCTTCGAGAAGTTGGCATTCTGGAAGAAGAAAACGCCAACGGACATTAACGTTCCGGAGGAGTATCCCAAGGCAATCATCGAAGGTCTGGACGAGGATCAAGATGGTGAGCCGTACTGGCGCCGGTATATCGAGCCTAAGGATCGCGAAACCATGCGTGTGCCAGTCGCGTCGCCAACGTGGTGCCCAAGCCTGCCACTAATCGGCAACAAGGTCGACAAGATATACTACATCCGCCGGGAGCTCGCGCGGATGAACTTCGAGATTGAGATCGACCAGAACGACGTGGAAAAGTTCCCGTTCATGAATTCGGCTTTCATTCAGTTCAATCATCAAGTGGCAGCGCATATGGCCTGCCAGTCTCTGTCGCACCATGTTCCGCAGCATATGGCGCCCCGACTGGTAGAGATCAGCCCTGACGATGTTCTTTGGGACAACATGTCCATCAAGTGGTGGGAACGCTACCTTCGGACTGGAGTGGTTCTGATCATCTCTGCGGCTCTAATCGTCCTCTACGCTGTGCCGGTTACTTTCACCAGTCTTCTGAGCAAAATATCGACACTACAGCAGTTCCCTTACTTCCATTGGCTAAAAGACACGCCGGTTGTGGTTATCACCATCATCCAGGGTGTCGCGCCCCCTCTGGTTCTTGCCATCATTCTGGCATTAGTGCCCATCATCTTTCGAGCGCTTGTCAAGCAGCAGGGCGTGGCTACGGGAAACAGCCAAGAACTTGGAGTACAGAAGTGGTACTTTGCGTTTCTGTTCATTCAGGTTTTCCTGGTCGTGTCAATTACTGGCGGGCTTACCAATCTCGCTTCACAGTTTGCGGACCATCCAGGCACCATCTTGAACACGCTGGGAAACTCTCTACCGAGAGCAAGTAACTACTTCTTTTCATACCTGACCATTCAAGCACTATCGGTGTCGGCCTCGGCTTTGTTGCAGGTTGGCGCACTGCTTGGCTGGTTCATCCTAGCTCCCATGGTTGACAGCACTGCGAGAGCAAAATGGAGACGCCAGACCACCCTCTCTAATGTGCAATGGGGCTCTTTCTTCCCGCCGTTCACCAACTTTGCGGTCATTGGGATTATCTATTCCGTACTGGCACCGTTGATCCTGGTCTTCATGCTCGTCATCTTCTCCTTGTTTTGGCTGGTCTATCGGTATAACGTACTATACGTCTATCAATTCCGGAACGACACAGGAGGACTCCTCTTCCCGACCGCTGTCAATCAGCTTTTCACCGGACTCTACATGATGGAGTTGTGCCTGATCGGCTTCTTCTTCATCGCACGAGACGGGCAGGCCTCTGTCTGCGTTGCCCAAGGCGTCATCATGGTCATTGCGATGGTCTTCACTATCACGTTTCAGTTCTTGCTCAATGCTGCGTTCAAGCCGCTGTTTCAATACCTGCCGATTACGCTCGAGGATGAGGCAGTCGTCCGTGACGAAGAGTTTGCTCGTGCGCAATCGAGCAAGTTTGCACCTTTGATGCAGGAGCGCCAACAAGGAGATGACAGAGACATCCAAGACGTGCTTGAGGAGCGTGAGCAGAAGGAAGAGGATGCTGAAGATAGGGCTCAAGACCAGGAGATGCGAAATATCGCGGAGCATAGGAGAAGTCAGCGAGACAGCAGTACTCATGGTACGG
>JAABUW010010305.1_pt1 | contig 10423 bp, 1 predicted proteins | sample 5560081 | NCBI WGS metagenome assembly JAABUW01 (sample SAMN10711882, study PRJNA513363) | rock metagenome | isolation source: Antarctica rocks | place: Antarctica: Victoria Land, Knobhead sud | reverse complement strand
CTTCCGATCTTATCTTTTGTTAAAAAGAAGAGATTATTAGAGTCTACTTAAATAATAGAAAAAGCAAAAATTAAATTCGCAACAATATTTTATAGTATGTTGCTTTTATTTTTATAGTTAAGAAGTCTAATAAGAATTTGTGCGTTTGCGTAAACTATAGAGATCTTAACGCTCTAATAATTAAAAATTGCAATATTTTATTATTAATTTAAGAGATTTTGCAACAATTATATAAGATTAAATACTATAACAAGTTTAATATTATTGTCGTCTTTAACAAAATTCGAATACGTCTTAATAATAAATACAAAATAGTTTTTATTATTTGTTACAATTTATTTAAGTACGTTGTTATATCTTTTAAGTTGTGTAATATCTTAATTATATTTTAGTCTTTTATTAATAAAACTCTTAGTTTTTATTTAGATAATTTTTGTATTGTCTATATAAATAATATCTTAATTTATAATAATATTAAGACAAAACATAAAAACTATATAAACAAAGTTTTTGCTAAACTTTATAACGCAAATCTTTATCTAAATATTAACAAATTTTTTTTTTAATCAAAAAAGTTGAATATTTAAGTCTAATTATTATTATTAAGAAAATTTGAATAAATTTCGAGAAAATTAAATGTATTCTTAAGTAAAAAGCTTCTATTTGCGTATATAACGTGCAAGTCTTTCTAAACTTTGTTAACTTCTATTAACAATTTATCTATAATTATTTGAATCTAATCAAATTTTTGTTAACGCTTAATAAACTTAAAAACAAAAATCTTAATTTTTTATAACAATTTAACAATTTTAAAGATCTTGCGTTTTAAGTTCTTAAAAAAGTCTTTATTAATTAATTTATTCTATATTATTTCGATTTTAATCTAAAGATTTAAATCAAAAGCAATATTTTTAACTTTGTAATCGTCGTTATATTATTATAAATAAATTTAAATAAATTGCTCTACTTAATAGTTTATATATTTAAAACTATATTGTTTGCAAAGTGTAACTACAAAATTTACAACAAAAAGCTATTAACTATTGTTTGCACTTTCGAGAAATAACACTTAAAGTATATCGATATATTTGTTAAACAATTTATTAAAATTATTATCAATTATTGCAATTTAAAGTATTTTATAACTATTAAGCAACTCAATTGTTGTTAAGTTTGCTAAATTGAGTTTTTGTTCAAATTTAATTTTAAAATTATCTATTAATCCAATATGTTAAACACAAAGTCAAATAATTTAATTAAATAATCGCAAAATTTGCTCTTTAATAACAATAACTTTTGCAATCAATTTTAACAATAAACAATTTTTAAGCAATATAATTTAAAATTAGATATAATTAAAACTATTGTATTAATTTCGCTACTATTAAGTATTATTTACAATTTAATAACAAAGTTAATTTGTTTGCTTCGAAACTTTATTAAGTTTAAATTAATTACTAACAAAAGAATTGCAAAAGCTTGCAAAGAGTTTACTTAAATTTTGCTAGCAACTAACAAAAATATAAAATTATTTATACTTTTATTGTTTGCAATATCTATATTACTTTAACAAAACAAATTTTGCTTTGCTAAATTTTTTCTTTTAATTTTATTGCTTGCTATTGTTGTATTTACAATTTCTTAATCTATAATTTTATTATCTTTAGCTATTAATTTTGTCTTCTCTTTTAATATATTTGCTTTGTTTACAACTTAGTTATCTATATTTGCAATCTTTTTTATAATTTGATTTTTACTTGTTGTTGCAATCAATTTAATAAAAAAGAAGAAACTTAAAACAAAACTTAATTTCAAAGTTTTTGTTTAACAAATATTAAAAATATACTTGTATAACAAGAAGATAAAACAAATTATTTAAGTTAAAAAAATTAATAAACAAAAAATTTTAACTATTTTTTGCAAAACAATTAAACTAAAATTTAAAAACTATATAATAATCAAATATTTAACAATTAATATTAAGCATTTATTTGTTCGAGACAAGATATATATATCTCGAAATACAAATAATATTCTTCGAATCGAAACAATTAAATCTTAGTATAAATTGTTAAGTATTAAGTATCTAAGTCGAACAACTATTTTCGAAAAAGTACAACGTTACTACTATTGATCTATACTATACTTAGACGTTAAAAAATACGTCAAAAATTGTTTAATTTGCAAATACGTCAAATTATATCGCAAATATAAGTATAATCTATTAAAGTCTTTGTCTATTTTAGATTGTTATTAGCAAAACATATTTTGCAACTTTATTATCTTTTTGTTGTTATATTGTTATAGAGAAAAAATCTTTTAATATATTTTAATAATAGTTAATAAATTATTTAAAAATAAGAAGTTTATATTTATAGACTCTTTAAAAGTTAAAATTGTAATTTAGATTTTTATTAACTTTGTTTAACATATTAAGAGCTTTTTAGCTATTATTGTTTTCAATAGAGATATTTAATTTATTGTCTACTTTTAACAACATTTTTGCAAAAGATTAAGAATTAAATCTAAATTATCAATTGCATTTTATCTAGAAATTAATAATTAAATTAAAAATATTAATATCGCTCTTAAGTAATATTTTTAAGCATACGTACAATACAATTAAAATAACTAAGTTAGTTACTTTGTTATTGTTAAATTTGTCGCAAACAATTATATTAGCAAGTCTATTAGCTTATTACTTTTCTTTGCTATTAAAGACTATCTATTACAATTAAGTCTAAAATTATTTACAATTTTTTTTAACAATATTATGTTCGAAACTTGTTGCAATATAAAGAACGCTAACAAAATTGTTAAAAAGATTAAGATTTTGCAAAACTTTCTTTGTTAAAAGCTTATTTAAACTTAAATTAAACAAGTAAAATTCGCTAATTGCAAACGCGCTACAATTTCAAAATTCAAAGTCGATAATTAAGTTATACTTAATATTCGAAATATTAAAACAACTTAATTATGCAAATTTTTAAAGCATAAAAATACAAATCTCTATAAGATTATTTAAACAATTAACAATTATATCTACAAATTAGAATTATTTAAGTTAATAAAAATTTATTTAGTATTTTACTTATAATTTTTGCATCTTAACAAGAGCAAATTTTTGTCAAATTAACAAATCAAATCTTTGTTGCTCGTTAATACTATTAATAATATTGACAACAATTTCGAATACTACGTTAAAAGTATCGAGACATTACAATACAATATGCGCAAAAATAACAATAAGGTAGATTTAAGTCTAATTGCTATTAATTATAAACGCAAAATATTACAATATTAAATTCCTTTATAAGCTATACAAACTACAACAATAAATCTAAATAGTTAAACTACTTTATAACTAACAATTGCTTTAATTTTGTTGTTAACTTTTATTACAAATATTTAAACACAACAAAATTTTACTAGATATTTAAAACGTCTTCTAATTAAAAATCTAATAAATAAAATAGTTCGCACTTATATGTCTTTGCGTTCTACTATTATTGTTGTCAAAACATTACTTAATATGTATCTATAATTTTCGTTGTCGTATCTAGAATCGACTCTAGAAACGCATTGTTAATATATTATTATTGTCGAAAGTTATTTGTTATACATTTGCAATCAAAATCAAATTTAATATACTATCTTGTCTTCTACTATATTTAACAAGAATCTCGAAAACGCATTATTGATGCATTACTATTATTAAGAGTTACTTAATATATATTTGCAATTCTTGTTGTTGTTTCTATAGTATTTCTATTAGATATTTTAAGACGTTTCTTCTAAATGTCTTTCAAATAAGAATTGACTTAACATTTCTAAACATAGGCATAGTTGTGTATAAATTGCTATTAAGTTACTTTTATATTATTTTCTTTCTTTGTGTGACAAATTTAGACAAACGTATTTAAACATAGTTAAAATTCGACAAATTTCGACTTTTCGACGTCGTCGCTCTCTCTCGTTGTCGTTAATCTTCTCTTAAATCACGTAACTAATCGATCTTCTAAATTCTCTTAAGATTTGATCGATTCCCTAGTTTTCGCGTTACGTAACCTAGACCCCTCTCTTAGAGTTAGAAACATTATTCGTAGCATATACGCTCTTTGCTTTGCATATTAATGTTTTTTCTATATTTTGTTTCAAAATTTTCGATTATCTTCCTCTACCCAACAAATTTATTCTCTTGTTCGACGCGCATCAAAAACTTCAGTTTTAATTGTTAAATAATATTCAATATATATCTAATATTAATCGAAGCTTGTACTTAATAATTACTCGATATTAATCGAAGCTTGTACTTGACAAGCACTTAATATTAACTAAAGTTAACTAGAAACGCTAACTAAGAGACTCGATATTGCTTCGTTAAAGCTCGCAAGTAAAAGAAAAAAATAATATTACAATTTTAGATTAGATAAATTTTGCTCTTCAATTACTCTTCAAGTTTTTGTCTTTTAGTCTCGAATATACTACGAGTAACGTCTAGCGTCTTGATATCTATAGTATTTATATTTATTTTCTGTACATAGTTAGTTTTGCATAGCTAGTATTCTCGTCAATCAACTATATACTAGCTATCAAAGCTCTAATCCTAATACTATTAATTATTTTGTCAATTGTATTAAATAGCAAAACGCGTATAACGCAAAGTCTTTTCTATATTTTCGTATATAATAATATATTTTGTTGTGTTATTTTACGTTAATTGAATATACAACAAGAGTTAATACGTTATATAAATACTAATTGAATAAATAAACATAAATCTATAGTAGAGAGATTGTTCGACTTCTCTTTAGTATTTGCAATCTTGCAAAATTCGTCTTTATTTTGGCGAAACAATCTAAATAACTTGTTAAGAGTCGAATGTCTAAAGATAATTAACAATAATTAAGAGAATTATACAATTTTAATCTTTCGATAAGTTAAAGCGTAAAAAATAATAATTAAAATTATTATTTTTTTATAATAAGTAATACGACAACGTTTATTTTAGTTTATTAAGATATTTATTATAATATAAGTAACATAATAAAAAACAAACAATATAGAATATCTTAAACAAGAGACTCTTAGAGCGAATTAGACTAATCTAGATTATATTGAGTTATATTAAGCTATATTAGATTATATTAAATTATACTAGATCAAATCTAGCTTAAATTACAAACAAATATATATCGACGCATTACATTAGCTTCTTATTGTTTTTGTTTCTCTTCTAGTATTTTCTTTTCGAACAAATATCTTTTTTTGTCTTAAATTTTTTATTTTATAACAAGTATTTTTTTACATTTTGTTTTACGTCAATTTAACAATACTTGTATATATAACTTTGTTAACTATGTTTAAGAGATTAAAAGTTACAATATTTTTAATAAACGCAATTGTTATTAATTAAATTAAGAAATATTTATTAATTTATATTTGCGTAAAATAATAATTCGACAAATAAAAGAAACAACTTAGACTTTAAATCGAACAAGTTTTTGCGTTTCTTAAACAAGTATAAAAGAGTTTTTATTATTAATAAAAAAGAGAGCAATATAATAAAAATATTGTTTTTGCAAATACAAAACAAAGTAAGTTTTGTTTCTTTTCTTAAATTTCTTTTTAATTAATTACAACTTTTATTTGTTATTTTGTTCTCTAAAAATGTAATTAGAAAATCGAAAACACATAAATTATAATTATTTTAATTTTTCTCTAATATTTACAATTTTACGTTTTCGACAATTAATTGTTTGAATTTTATTTCTTAATTCTTCGCATTTAACAATCGACAAAATAAATTATTATTTTCGCAAAAAACTTAAACAATATTTGCTAATATATTTGTACTATAAAAGAATATTAGACAACGCTTAAAATATTATTTAATATTAAAATATAAACAAATTATATAAAACGTAACTTTTTTTTTGTAAACTATAATTGTTTGTAACGATACTAAGTTTAAGAGCTACAATCTTTAAACAAATTTTAAACAAAGAGCAAAGCTATCTAAACTAATAAAAAAGCTATAAAGAAAAATAATTGTTCGAATAAGCAATTTTAAATATTAACGAAACAAAAACGTTGTCAATACTCTAGCGTCGAAAAAAACAAAAAAATTAGTTATTTTAACTTGTTAATATTAATTTAAAACTAATTTGTTATAATTGTTTAATTTAATAAGCAATATTTAATTATATATAATAAAGCAAATATGCGAAATAATTAAAAATTATTACAATTTTAGCAATAACAAAAAATTATATAATTATATTGTAACGTTGTTGCGAAATTGCGTCTTCTTAAATATAAATTATTAATAAACAAATATACTATTTAAAATGTTTTAAGTCTTAATAATTGTTAAGATCTTCGTATTATTGTTTTTTAACAACAATCGAAAAAGCTTTAAAACGAATTTTTTAACTAAATATTTGTTTACGAAACTAAGCTTAAAAATAATCAAAAAAATATATATTATAATTTGTTACTATATAGAGAAATTTTGTTATAAAGCGCATATTACAATTAAATTTGAAAAAAATTAAATCGACAACAAGTAATCTATAATGCGAATTATATAATTATATATACTAAGTTAATAATATTAAAAATTTAAAATATTATATAAAAACTATAAAATAATTAAAGTACAACAAAGATTAAATTAAGATTGCGCAAATTGCGAAAAAAAAAAAAATTGCAATAAAGAAGCAAATTGCAATTTAAAATTTAAAGCAAATTTTTTTTTTTTTAAAAGACTCTTTGTTCAATTTAAATAATTTCGAATTTAAATTCGAAATAACATTATAATAACGTAGAAAACTAAACAATAAAAATATATTTGTTAACAATAGAGTCAACAAATCTATATTAAGATATTCGATAAAAAATAAATTAAATTAAATTAAATTTGTTAATGTTAGAAGCTAACAATTGTCGCAAAGTACTAGCTACAATTTAAAAAAAAATTCTTCTTAAAATGTAGATTTAAATTTTAGAATTTTTTTAATTTAATTTGATTTAATTTGATTCAAAATTTATAAAATTTATTAACTAATTATAATGCGTCTTATAAAAAATAATAAAAGAAATAATATTGCAAAAATAAGTTACTTTTTTTAAAAAAACTAATCTTAGTTTAAACTACTTTAATGTAATTTAATGTCTATATAATATATTAACTTATTGCAATAACGTTTGTAGAACAATAAGATAAAGAGCAATTCAAAGATAAATATCTTGTATAAAAAAATTAAATTGCTTGTTAATTGTTTAAGATTAATGTAATATATTAGCTAATTATTTTGGCGCTTCTAGAAAGATTTTAGAAATAAAATTAATGCAAAGATAAATAAAACTCTTAGAAATAATCTAATCTAATTTAATTTAGCTTAATTTAACTTAATTTAGCTCAATTTAAGATATAATTAACTAATTATAACTTGCACGTAGAAGACAATTAAGTTTAATAACAATATTAAGATAGATTTTTTTTTAAAAAATCGAATTGAACAAATATTTTGTTAAAAGTATATTAAAAATACTAACGTTTTAACTTTAACACAATAATTACAATTCGACGATTAATTTGACGAATAAATAGACAAATAAAATATGTAGAAGCTATTTGCTATGTTTAACTTCTAAATAGCTCTAATTGAAAGACGTTTAACAAGCAAACAATGTTAAGAAAGAGAAATGTAAATATTATAAATTATATTTAATGTCTTCTTGATATTATTAAGATTAATATAAATTGTAAACAAGTTAATCAATATAATAAAAATTGTTAATCGAAAGAATTTAAATTAAGATAAGTACGAAACTTAAGTAAAATTTAAAATTTAAATAAAGACTATAATGTTAAAGTTAATAATTAATTAAATTGCTTAAAAGAAGAAGCTAAAAGTAAAAAAAAAATATAATATAATATAAGATAAGCAAGACGAATAATATTATAAATTATGCAAATAAATGCAATAAATTCTAGATCTACGCGAAGACGCAATCTTTAATGCAATTTGTGTTAAAAATTTCTATATATAGTAAGAAAAACGTATATAAATTCTTATAATCTTAGACTAAATTTAATTATTAAATATTTAGAGCTTCGCTTTATTAACAATTTTACAATAATAAAATTAATTAAAGTTAAATTATTAAATATGTTACTTATAATTACAATAGAATTAGTGTAAACAATTAAGAGCATATTTCGATTTATATTTATAGCACAAATTTTTTTAATATTATTGACACTATTGTAAGAAAATTCTAGACAATACGTAGATTGCGTTGTTTCAATAAAAATTGTAAAAAAAATACGAGTTGTGCTAATTTTGTTAAATCTATTATTTTTGCTAAGACTATTAATATTGCGACGCTCAAATATTTGCAATTGAATCTTGCGCTTAATTATATAAAGTGAGCTTATTAGCTAATTTGCTACTTTAACTATTAGTTACTAATAGTACTATTAACAAGAATCTTAAAATTGCCAATGTATATTGTTTTAGCTTTTGCACAAATTTATTGTTCTAAAAATATTTTAAGAATCTACGAACGCATTTGCAAAAAGTAACGAATCTAAAATAGCAAACGTTAGTTCGATAACAATAATCTTATATATAAATCTAAGCTTGTTCGATTTTTATTTAAAAAAGTAATCGATTGTTCGATAAAGAGTTCGCAAAAGAAGCGCAAACAACAAGAAACAAAAAAACAAAAATAGAAACAACAACAACAACAACAACAAACACAAAGAATAATAATATTTTTATTGTTGCTTTAATCAATAATTTTATAGTAAATTCTAAAAATAATAACGTCGACGTTTAGACAAGTTTTTCAATACTTAAATTTTAAACTATATAAAACTATAAAACGATATTAATTAATCTCTACTTTAATTAATATTTTCGAAACATTAATATATATTTATATTTTAATAGAGCAACGTTACAAAGTCTAATAAAGATTCAACAAGTAACATAGTATCAAAAGTCGAAGAATTGTTATAAAGATTGCAAAAAAAACATTATTGCAAATAGCTACAATTATATAGAATTTCGTTTAACATCTAACTTCTTTTTAAAGTATTTTGAAAAAACTAAAACAATTGTTATCAATTGTTATTTACGCAATAATATCGACTTTCTACTTGATTATTTTATACTTTTATAAAAAAAGTTACGACAATATATAAAGCTTCTAGATTTGTAGCTTCTATATTTTTAAAATCAGAAGTCTTTATTTGTTTTCTATCTATTCTATATTATAAATAATAGAAAGATTAATTAGAATAATTAAATTAAGTATGTTAACGTTCTAAAATATCGAAATATACGTCTTTGCTTAATTAGTGTTATAGTTAACTATTTTGTGTAACAATAGAAGCAATTTAACAAAAAAATTCTTTTTTTTGTTATTAACAAAACGTAATACGATACTTAATTATTAAGAGATATATAATTGTTAATCTAAGCTTTTAAATAATATATTTCTATATTTTAAACAATAGATATTTGAAGCTTTTAAAAAATCTAATTTGAAGCTTCTAAACAATCGACTTTGAAGCTTTTAAATAATCTAAATTTAGATTTATTAAACAATCGATTTGAAGTTTGCAAACAAGTTAATTCGAAGTTTGCAAACAAAGCTTTAATTATTATTGTGCGCTTTTTAAAAACTCTATCTTATTTTTCTTTTTTTATATCTACTTTTTAAGCTCTACATGTTTAGTTTTTTTGTCTCTTGTATTATAGATATATATCAATTACTTTATCGACGCAAATATACTTAATTTACAAATATTGTAATTGTAAATGTTGTTATTAATTAAACATTTTATTTTTGCAAACAAAAATCTCGAAAAAAACTTTTTTAAATAGAATTTTAATTTTTTAATTTTTATGCAATCGCATTTTCTTTATATTAATATTATATTCGCAATATCGTTTTAATAGTTTTACTATCTTTAGAGCTTATTATTAGTAATATTATTTGATCAAAGCAAAAAGCGCTTGTAATTATATTGCAACGTTGTAATTATAAATTTTGTTATTGTTTTTAACTTTTTAAAATCTCGCTAACTAATTTGCAAACTCTATTAGAAATATCTATAAAAAGCTTTCGAATTATATGTAACAAAACTAGATTTATAAGATTTACAATTATTTAAACATTAAAATATCGAAAATTATATATGCGAAACGAAATTCAAATACAAAAAAAACAAAATTGCTCAATATTAATATCGAACAAATTTAACAAACAAATTATTGAATCGATAACTTTATATATAAGAATTATTTTATCGATTTATCTTTTTAATTTATGCGTAATATAACAAACTTTTAATCGAAATATTTAGATATCTATTTTATTGCTCGCAATTAAATAGAGTTGTCGA
>JAABUW010010304.1_pt1 | contig 10424 bp, 15 predicted proteins | sample 5560081 | NCBI WGS metagenome assembly JAABUW01 (sample SAMN10711882, study PRJNA513363) | rock metagenome | isolation source: Antarctica rocks | place: Antarctica: Victoria Land, Knobhead sud | reverse complement strand
AAAAAACGCGCATTTCTACATTGGGCAAATGTTATTAGAAAATCAGAACCATGCAGGGCATCAAATTCTACGAGCCTGAGGTGGTGGGGGACACCCCTGAGGCTGTGGAGTACCTTGGTATGCAGAACCTGCTGACAGCAGTAAAAGAGCATGTGGGTTACAGACATGGCAAGCTCATCTTCTCAGCAGATGGTCAGGTGGGCTTTGTCACATGGTTGAAAGCTGAGAGAGACGCTCAACAGTAAACAAAGAGCCACATAGTGACAGTTGCTTGCTGCTTCTCAATAGTGTGCTACCTGTGCATCTTGTTGCTGTTGTCAAAGCTCCTGTGGATCATGCAGCTCTGCAACACATCAACTCTGAGGCTAGCGCGGACGATCAACAGTTGTCAAAGCACCACACGCGCCTTGGTTCCAAAATAGTTTGTGCACACTACAGGGCATGGCAGACATCTTGCACGTCTCTCTGCTCACCTCACAAACTAAAAAGTGACCAGTCATAGGGTACTCTACACATAAGCAAATACCTCAAGTCTGGAACTGCAGCAGCCCACCAATGCAGTGCAGAAGAAAGGCAGGGTCATGGTATCACACATCTTGTGTGTTGTAAGGTCTGCTTCTTTGAATGCTCATAAGATGCAAGAAGTTTGTGCTGATGTGCGCAGGGCTTGGCAAATGTGTGGGGTCCATTAGATGATGTTGTGATGGGCGGGGTGTCAGAGTCTGGCTTTGCGGTGGTCTCCAACGCAGGGGAAAACGGCCAGCCTGCAGGCATCTTCAGCGGCCTTGTCTCCTCCTCAAACAATGGCGGATTTGCCTCAGTGAGCCCTGCTTGCTTCCTGCTGGTTCCTTCTTCTTGCAACCACGTTGAACCTTCTTCTAACCACGTTGATCCTTCTTCTGACCACGTTGATTTTTTTTCTAACCACGTTGATCCTTCTTCTAACCATGTTGATTCTTCTTCTAACCATCTTAAACCTTCTTCTAGCCACGTTGAACCAGTGCATTCGCCCCATGTTCTTGTGGGTGATCGTGCAACTTCTGGTTGCTACATTGTCGGCTGCAGTTTGTGTGCGATGCATATACATCACGCAGTGCGTCTTGCAGCTGCTGCCTTGGAGCTGCCTAAAAGCAGTTGCATGCAGGAGCAGGGCATCAGTTGCATCATCCCTGATGCACACTCCTGTGTCGATTTGTTGTGCCAGCTGATGACAAGGTCATGCACAAAAGCAGATATAGCTTGTGTCTCAGCTGCCTCTTCATGCATCATCTAACCAGAGCTGATGTGATGTCTGACAGCATGATGCAGGTGCGCACCAAGAACTTCACGCCAGCCATGGATCTGAAGTCATATGGTGGGCTGGCTTTCAGGGTCAAGGGTGACGGGTTGAGATACAAGTGCACCATCAGGACAGACACCAACTGGGATGGCATTGGCTACACACTGTGAGTGTCCTTTGTGCTCCCTGCTCTTACCTGCGCATGAAAGCTTTGCAGGCTATTTGAGCTGCCTTGCTGCGCCCGCAACTGTGCTGAAATCATGTGCTTGAAACCAGCACCCCACTTGCGCTGTATGCAGTATGTAAACCTCTTTTGTGGTATAGCCTTGAAATGATGTCTGCACTGGCACCACACCCAGAATCAACCTTTTGGACTGAGCAGGCAGTTACTGACAGTTGGTGTCACACTTTCTCACATACCTTGTGTGTGATTGTATTAGGAAGTGCTGGCTCATGGGCACAGCAGTTCAGCATCACAGGGCATGTCAGTGTTGTCACGTTGATAGCCTCCTACCAATGCAATGGTCTTGAACAGCAAAATCATCTATACCTGGCTGTGTCACATGAAAGTCAGCAATGAGTGTGCTGCTTTCTTGCTCCTGTTTACATGCAAATGTCTTTTACCATCCGGCTGCCACTCTTTTGGACTTCACAGCATCTGACATTGATGTCGAGGCCACAACAGGTCAATTCCAGCTGATAGGAAACTACTCAGCACTTACTCAGCATTGCAGTCCCTAAAGGGAGATGCTTGTTTCATGACCATGATTGGATAGTGATCATTGGGGGCTCTGAGAACTCCCAGTGATGAGTTATATGCCCCTTCATGTGTTTCCTGTCCACATTTAATTATTTAGTCCACCATGAACAAGCCAGCAAGTTTGCTCTCACATACCAAATGTGGTTCTGCAGGAGCTTTGACACCAAAGCTGGTGAGTGGCACGATGTGCAGCTGCCCTTTGAGGAGTTCATCCCCATCTTCAGAGCCAAGACTGTCAAGGATGGCGCCAAGCTGGACCCGTCAACAGTTACTTCTATACAGGTCTGCTTTTCAACATTCTGATATCATCTGGAGAGGCTCAATCTTTGCAGATTTGTATCAAATTTGAGCCATGCCTCATTGCATTGCACAACAGTATCATTGTCGTAGCATTATATTCATGCTAATTGTTATTGTTATCGTTATTATCATCATCTAAACATCATCATCATCATTATTATTATTGTGTTTATTATTATGAATGTGTCCTCACAGTTTGAGAGTCTTGCCAAAGAAGCAACCACGCCACATTGGTTTGAAAGGTGACCAGCATTGACTTTTGCTTGCACTCTAACCAGCAAGTCCACATACGGTTTGCTTAATCTTTTGGCCGGATACTGGCATACCAGAAAGCACTATTCTGGCACATGTATGCTTTCATTCTTGGCACAGAGGGCTACAAGAGCCATTCAATTTTGACACAGAGAGCTACAATTGCCTTTTGTGATGCACAACAAAATCATGAATGCCAAGGGCTGACACCCAATCAGAAATCACAGGCACACCACAGACAACAGTGCTTCTGCTGGTTTGCTTAGGGTGATGGATTGGGCGTCAGACCTTAGTAGGCATGACATCATTGTGTCATCATGAAAGGCTACTGTAAGTCTGCAAGCCAAGAATGAAAGCATAATGTCTCTCAGAGTCTGACCATGTCAACAGTCACAGTGAATGCAGTTATGGTTGCAGAAACAGTTACGAGATCCATGTCAAGGGCTTGGTGCATTTGGTCGACGATCTGGAACTGCATCAACTATGTTGCTGCAGTTGCATCATCATGGAAAAGAGATACCTAGAGAACTATGGCAGCTATACGCTGCAAGCTAGAGGCAACATGAGGAACAATGGAGCGGGCTATAACAACCTCAATACCTCTCAATCTCTGGGCAGCCTGGTATAATATTGGGCTTCTCATTAAATCGATGCCAAAAGGCGTAGTCTTTTCTTTTCTTGCTGCAGTTGATGCTGTCAAAGTTTGAGAATGATGGCAAGCTGAACCCCAGCTTCAAGACGGGGCCCTTCAAGCTGCCTGTAGCCAAGATTTGGGGCTACCCCAAGGAGCCCCAGTTGCCCAGATTCGTGCTTGTCAGCTCAGCTGGAGTCACCAGGCCCAGCAGGTCATCATGTTCTCAATCAACACAACGCCTTTGATAGCAAACATATTCCTTGCACAAAGCACAGTGGTCTGTTGCTGTCTCCGTACTGTTTGTCATGTCATGTAAAGCAGCACAATGCCTTTGATACCAAACACATTCCTCACACAAAGCACAGTGGTCTGTTGCTGTCTCCGTACTGTTTGTCATGTCATGTAAAGCAGCACAATGCCTTTGATACCAAACACATTCCTCACACAAAGCACAGTGGTCTGTTGCTGCTTCCGTACTGTTTGTCATGTCATGTAAAGCAGCACAATGCCTTTGATACCAAACACATTCCTTGCACAAAGCACAGTGGTCTGTTGCTGTCTCCGTACTGTTTGTCATGTCATGTAAAGCAGCACAATGCCTTTGATACCAAGCACATTTCTTCCTCAAAGCACACTGGTCTGTTGCTGTCTCTGTACTGTTTGTCATATCATGTTATGAAATGCTGCTTGCTTGTCATTCAGCTGTCAGCTTCAGCCATGATCACCGTCATCATGATCATTACTCTCATCCTTGTTGTGTTTCAATCCAACACTTAAGGTGTGCACACGCTCGCCATGACAACTTGTCAAGGTGTGCATACGCTTACCATCTTGACATGTCAACATGTATGCTTGCCATGATGATTGTGCGTGTCAATGCGCTTGACTGAATGTTGTGGTGGCAGGCCAGGCATTGATTTGAGTCAGGAGCCTCCAGCAGTGAGGATGAATGATGAGCTGGGCGGCATCCTCACCAATAAACTCAAGGTAACCTGAACCAGACATCAGTCTCCTCCTGTTGCCAAATCCCACCAAGCCTGTTATCCACCAGCTACAGTGTCTTGTGTCCATGCGTCTGATTACTGTTTTAAGACTATTTTTATTTATTTTTTTGTTATTTTTTGAATTTTGCATGTTTCTCGCAGATTGTCACGTAACGTGACTCACTTTTGTTGATGCAGTGTGTCACAGCAGACATTGAGCTGCAGCAGGTCAGGTCGTCAATCAGCAGCACTGATTGAACAGCAAAAGCATTGCAGAGCAGGCTAATCATCTGTGTGTATTCACCAAGCAAAAGCATGATCCACAAATCATCCTGCGCACAGGCTTTGTGCGATAACATATCTCAACAGGTATGTTGTGATAAGTGCTGCAGGGTGAAGATGAAGTACGGCAGAGTGGAGTGCCGTACGCAATTGTGAGGCCTTGTGCCCTGACAGAAGAGCCAGCAGGGGCTGAATTAGTCATCAGCCAAGGTGACACCATCAAGGTACCTCCGCTGTGCATGAACACCTGGCGTTGTGGCTCACTGCGTCACCTGCAAGCACACATGCAGTGTATATGCCGTTTGCTGGAGTTCCGGGCTGCTGCCGTAGGAGGCTCCCATAAACATCGCTGAAAACAGTTACTTTCCCGTTGTGTGTTTGTTTTTGTGTCTTTTTTGCCCTTTGCTGGCAAGCACGGCGTGTCAACTGCTGCAGCATTATTGTAGAGTCGTGCTTGCTACTGCAGGCCTGCTTATGCTTGTGACCAGTACATCTGTGTTCGAACAGGCTTTTGCCCATTTGTTCTCATCTTGAATAGCTTTGGTGGACAATGAGCAGCAGCAAAAGGAGAACTGGCATGCAGGGCAAATTGAGTAGGCAGGATGTGGCTGAGCTGTGTGTTGAGCTGCTGTCACAACAGCTAGCTCTCGACAAAACCTTTGAGGTGAAGTCAACTGTGCCCTTCAGCCAGCCCTTCAAAGTGGATCCAGAAAGCTCTCCACATTCCAGAGACTGGCAGGTGCAGCTTCCTGGACTGTAAAAGCATCAATCAATTCAACCAATGTACATTTCTTGTCTTTAGGACTCATCAGGGGAGTCAACAAACAATAATCACAGCTTCAGACAGGGGAGTGGTCACATGCATGATGTCTCCTTCCTTGCAAAAAACAATGCTTTGCCAGTTGCAGCTGCTATAGGCCATGACATGCTCTTGCAAATTACTAAATGGTGGTGATCAATGCAGGCTCTGTTGGTTGGCGCAGACTTGAAAGAGAATGTGACAGGCAAGTCCCAGCCTGCAGTGGCTGCAACCAGATAAGCTGATTGTCATAAGGCTTGAACACAGCCACTGCAAAGTGATGAAGGATCTAGCTGCTTGGGGATCGTGGTTGAGTGTGCACGGCATAGTGTAGTAGTGTAGCATGGCAGATTCATCACCTTCAACACACATATGACAGTGTCTGTACAGTATGTGGTGTACGCATGTGGCAGCTGATCAACATTAAGGTCGACACTGCCTGTCAGTCAGTCAGGGATTTTAGGGTCAAACCAGAGATCCAGAATTGGTCTTCTTCTCCCGTTCTAGCATGCATGTCGTCACATGGCAGAACCTGTAATCATTTGCCTTGATGCACACTGCTTTTCTGCACTCGTTGATTGGTATTCAAGCAGGCAAGCTTCAGCAGACTTTGACTTTTGATGGCGTTCAGCATCAGGGCACAGACATAAGTGTATGTATGCCTACAGGATTGCTGTCTGTCCTGCATTATGTAAACAATGTTTGGATGTTGCACATTTGCTCGTTCAACGTGCCTATTGCACATCACATAGAAAAACATAAATTAGTTTGACACAGCTAGCTAGTGGGTGTGTGCGTAAAATAACTTGCCTGAACAAGGTAAGGCACAGCTGTGCCTATAGGTCAACGTCACAAAGTCATATGGTGACCAGCAGTGTTGCGCCCACTCAATGTAAACAAAAATGCTGTCAAGAAAGAAAAGAGGCTTTTGGCTGCCAGCAAGCATGCAGCCTATATCCCTTCTGCTTGCAACCAGCAGCTGACTACTCAGATCTTCTGCCTTGCCTACAACAGGATCTATCTGCTTTGTTCAAAATTGCCCTAGCTAAGAGCTCTTAGGGCATTAAATAGCCAGAGAGACATGATGTCAGTTTGACGTCACACATTCACACTGTCACGCATTGACAGCAGTGGGATGCGCCTGTTGGTTTCTTAGCCAAACTTGTTGCTAGCTTGTTGGTCTGCATGGGACAGTCTTAACTACAGAGAAGTGCCAATTGCCGCCCAATAGACAGGCTGATACAATACTACATGCTGTTGGATGGCTACGCCAACTCATCAGCTCCCTTGTTATACAGAATCCACAAAGTAATTTCGTTTCAAGCTATGAAATACAGGCCTACGCCTGTAGGACAACAAAATGGCATGATACCCATTCATGTCTTGCATGGGCTCTGACAGCTCGTTTGGAAAGCCATGATGAGACAGCTTAAGCACATACGGTGGATTCCGTTCAAGAATGTGCTTCAAGCTTGCATTGCTGTGTTGGACCCGATCACTCAACATGGCTGCCTGCCCTTCTGCTTCACAATACAAATACGGCACTTGTTGCCACTGTCTCAGAAACAGCGAATCAGTTCTCATCAGATTCTGGAAGAGCTCATCCATCCAAAAGTAGTCATGCATCTCATTTCTTGCTGTCCAGTAGTCATCCGTCGCTTCTTTCCATTTCTGAATGATGTAAGATGTGTTTGTGGAAGCTAGGAACCAGCTTGCAGGTCCTTTTCCTCCATCTCTCCCATGGTACATGAAAAACTGAGCTGGCATTATACCTTCATGGATCCAGCTGTCTAACGGAGCAAAGCACAGCATTGTGGCATCTGCCCAAACACCTCCATGCTTTGCAAGCAGGGACAGACGGATGATGTCTGATTTGGCAGGCGATCCAATCTGGTCACTACGAATGTAAGGTATATCCACATATTGCTTGATATTGCTACTGTCCAACATGTGTATCTTCCAGCCAGGATTGTGTCTTCTGTAAGACATTGCAACCTCTTTGACCATCCATGGTGCTGATTCCCATCCGCTGAGCCACAATAACCAGACATTGTTGGGAAATGCTGCTTGGAATGGCATGTATTCTGTGGTGCTATTGCTCCAAATGTTGAGGACTTCCTGAAAACCAGCTGCATATTCACCTGCTCTGCCGGTGAGCACCCATTGCGGCTTCTAGCTGATCAGCTGTCTTATCTGATTACCTTGACTTGACTCTCAGGATAGCCTTGCCGCTCAAAGCTTGAGTAGATCATTTCCCTGAACTTGTCGACTCTTGCACTGGGCGATAGCTGTTGGGCTGCGAGTTCTTCGCGTGCTTGCCGCGCCAGCTCATAATACAAGTCTTCCACGGGCAACTGATTCAAGGACTGGGAAGCAACGAAGACGCACAGTAAGCTGAAGACAGCTGTGTGTATATATGCGACTGGCATCATTGGACTTTGCCGCCAACTCAGCGCTTTACCTGCGTGAACTTCAGGCATTCACCGTGGCATTTGCGGCTGAAGAGTCATCAATGACATTTAGCATTCCTTCTAAAGTTGCTAGGGTTTCTGAGGCATGCACGTCAACCCACAAAACACTTTCACGCAGTTTGACCCACGCACTAAACACTGCCGAGAGGTGTCGATTGCAGATACAATCAGGCTGAACATACAGCTAGACAGTCTGCGTGCAGCCCATGCAATTATCAGGTCTCAACTAGAAGATGCACATGTCAGCAGATTGATTGTACCGTCGGGATCAGGAAAGTACAACTGCAAACATGTTGGCAGGCATACAGTGCACCTATTTGCATGGTGAAAAATGATGTATCCCTAAGTGAGTGCTCACACTGTGTCGTACTGCAAGCTGTTTGCTGTCAGGAGGTCTGAGGCTGAGATCAAATTGAATTGACAGAAGAGAATGTTGGTCATGAGCTTGAAGACCACAAAGCACAAAGCTGGACGCAGATGGTCATCCAAATTGTATGCTCACAAACTGGATTTCAAATGGTACAGATCAGTGCACTGACTAGCTGACCCGAACGAGCAGCTTATTCTTCTTCCCAGCTGCCAGCAGAAGCAGTCGTCCCTCGATCAGATCTGCAAGGCTGACCTCATGATCTTCTGAGGTGATGCGCACATTGTTCACTTGCACCCCCCCTCCCTGCATATAACAAATAATATTATAATAACAACAACAATAATAATAATAAGAATAATAATAATAACACTTTCCAGCTCATGGTGAGCTAGGTACGTGCAGGACATCACAGGGTATCACGGGATATCACAGAATAATAGTCCACATTCACCCTGAGCGTTTGCCATTGCAGCATTAATCAATCTTGTTCAGGTTGAACAAGCTTGCAACACTCATTGGATGTACAAGTCTGACAACCAGTTGCTGCGCCATGAGCTACGGCTGCAAACATGCAAGTGTGGCCACTCACTTTGATCATGCGTTTGCTGGCAGCTTTGCTGGGTTGCAGGCCAGAAGCCACCATAACCTGCACCAGGGGCTGGCCCACGACCTGCCCCTTGTCTAGGGAAGCTGAGGGCACATCGCTCGCAATGGCCTCAAGGGTGGCGGCATCTAGGGCTGTAGTAGCGCCTGGCTGCAGAGCCTGCTCGCACCACATGGTTGATCACAGTATTGCCTTTTGGCATGATATTGTTCAGTTCTGATTTAGTACACTGTACATCAGCATTGTTGATATGTTGAATGCTACCAGGGGAGCCTCACGGACTGTAATACCTGTAATACCGTTCTTCTTTGTAGAGTGAGTGAGAGAGTGAGTGAGTGTGAGAGTGAGTGAGTGAGTGAGTGAGTGAGTGAGAGAGTGAGTGGGTGAGTGAGTGAGTGAATGAGTGGGTGAGTGAGTGAGTGAGTGAAAAAATGAATGAAAGGCAGTATAGTGAGGTTTGCCACTGGTTAGGCCAGGCTCAGGAAGCCTTTCTGATAGCAGTGTCAACTTGCATGAATGAAAGGCAAGCCAGCCCTGACAGCTTGACAGCTTTGGACACACAGAGGCACTGAGAGCAGCTAACCTATCCAGTTCCCCATGCACAAAGAGGGTTGATGAGTCACCTGAGTAGCTGTGAGAGCAGCTGATACACCCTCGTCCCCATGCACAAAGCCGATCACCTCCTCTGCCAGCAGACGCTGAGCTGTATTGGGCTCATAGTCTGACTGCTGCATGTCAGCTTCAAGAGACTGAATTCTGTCCAGCGGTAGGAACGTCAACATTTTCAGGTACCTGCGAGCCAGGGAAGGAATCTCATTGTTGACCTGACATCACACAGAGCAGGTGCCAATATGTGTGTTTAGTCTATTGAGATGAAATCAAAATTAACTAAATTTTATTTTATTTTATTGTATTTTATTTTATTTCATTTCATTTTATTTTAGTTTGTACTAGGTTACTTTATTTTCAGTGGAGTACAGGTAAAGTCATGCAGGCGCTACCCAAATGGGTCATCAAGGTGCTACATGAATGGCCTGAACATAAAAATGCTCACTGGAACACTGCTAGCTCTTTTGACAGAGGTGGGCGCATTGAGACATTCAGACTGGTGCTGAGTGTCCATTGCAGGAAAAGAAGCTGACTGTCATGGCAGAGAGAGAGGCAGGGATTTGCACACCCAAGCATTGCAACAGTGGAGACTGGAGCGCACATACAGCAAATAACGATTCCATGCACACAGGCAAGCCATGCAGTGGAGAATATCCAGCAAAGGAAGGAGTCAAAATGAATTGCATGCATTGAAAACTTACCGGATGACATCCTGGTCTGTGGTGTTGTTCAAAAGATACTGGTACAGCTTGAAGGGCGACATCTTTTCTGCAGACAACAGTCATGGCTCGGAAAAGAAAAAAGCAAGCTTACGCTTTTCAGCAATCATAACGGGAGCCTCCTAAGACAGCAGCCTGGAGCTAGAGACATGGCTTGGCTTGATGCACACACAATCTGATGCAGGCATCAAGAGCTTTGGTCAAAAGCAGCATGGACTTTCATGAAGCTGCCTAAGACTCTTCTCCTCTGTCAAATCGATGGCAACAGAAGCCCCAGCCTTAGTTGCTCAGGTCATCAAGTTGTCCAGTTTGGACAGACCACGTCAATGCATACTGTACATACTGCACCACCTACTAGAAGA
>JAABUW010010303.1_pt1 | contig 10424 bp, 8 predicted proteins | sample 5560081 | NCBI WGS metagenome assembly JAABUW01 (sample SAMN10711882, study PRJNA513363) | rock metagenome | isolation source: Antarctica rocks | place: Antarctica: Victoria Land, Knobhead sud | reverse complement strand
AGCAAGACGACGAGGAAGAGATTGTCGTAAGTGCGAAGAGACGCAAGACCGTCTCCAACGGCGAAGCTGTGTTTGACGATGATCAGCCCAGCTCCAGCGCTGGCACGGGCACGGGCAAACTCAAGAGACCAAGTCGATACTCTACCGCGGCAAGCTCGCCTTCAGAAGGCGTGAAGCCCGAATCGAAGACCACCAAGCGACGTCTCTCACCGCAGGTAGTCATACCGCCATCGTCAGCGACGCCTACCAGCACAGCAACGTCGCCCCTGACTGGGAGAGTGCCAAAAGTACTCCTCAGCCACGACAGTGCATTCCGAAAGTCACACTCGAAGTGGCTAAAGGAGCAAGGGTCGGAGGTCATCGATGATGTGAGGACAAGACGCACCAATTTCGTCTGCGTGGTCAAGAATGACAACGTGAGGACCGCCAAAGTTCTCCGCTCACTGGCCCTTGGGAAGTTTGTGGTCACCGAGAGCTGGCTTACGGAGTCCAAGAAGTCTGGTCAGCTGCTGGACCTCGAAGAGTACGTGCATCCTCAAATCGAGAACGTCAACGTGGATCGACGCAAGCTCTTTCATGGCAAAAACCTGTTCTTCACGTCCACCCTGGCCGACAAGGTGTACGGAGTGAACTGGGACGATATCTATTCTCTCTGTGAGGAGGTCGGTGCGAGTGCTATCTTGAAAGGAACTTCTGGAGATTACGGCGATTTCAGCCGTACAACCGAGACAATCTGCTTTGGCGCCACAAACAGCGACGTCGATGTCGGTCGCCTCCAGACCCAGTTCTCGTGCACTGTGTTCAACAAGAGTCTGATATCGCATGCCATCATCAGCGGTGAGCTGGATCTTGACCTCGGGGAGTTCAAGCTGCCGGCGGGAGGTCTGAAGAAGAAGGCTTGAGCTGCGGCGCAACTTCTCGGCCGCTGCATGGGTACGCACGAGGTGTCTAGCTGTACGAAACATGTGTTATTTTGCAAAAGTTAGCGAGGCGTTGGGCGCCCTCCATGTGGCTACAGAAAGTGCTTCTAAGTAGCTGTATTTGCTTGTCGAGCTTCGGGTACGGCTTGATCTCTCGTCTCACATTTTTCGCATCAAGCCTCGTACATCACAATGTGCACATGAAATGTCGTCGTTGGAAGGAGAATATGGATCGCCGGTGCGTAAGGCTCCCTTACTCGAGAATCTGCCCTCGCGGCTTTAGAAGGTAAATGTAAATGTATCTTCCTGGGGAGACCCCCGGCACCCCCCTTTGCCTCCGGCGGTAGAGTTCACGTGACTGCACTTTTTTAAGGACTAATAGAATCTTGCCTTGGCTAAAAGTTGTAAAAACTGGTAATAGTAGAATCACCTTTGCGCTAATAAAGCGCTCTGGCAATAAAGGCGAGCCAGAGGTGTCGTCTGGTCTGGAGTCAAAGCTTCTCGTCTACTTCTCTTTTCATCGGACTTCACCCCAACCTTCATCTTCCTTTCGTACTACCTCAGAATGCCTATCTACTTTTTTGGAGCTGTATCAACATCGCCGGCCTTGAGTTCGTATCAGTACGACGACTTCTTCGAGGTCATAGCGGCCTCTGATCTCCGAACAACAGAGCCAGGTACAAGCTCCCAGGATGAACTCTGACCTCCGCAACGCCGTCCGAGGTCGCTCGTTGATCCATGGAAGGCATGAGATCATCGCAGCAGCAATGGCTCACATGGGTGTATACATGTAGGTAAGCGTTTGATCTGCGTTCTTATGTATTCTTTGTTCCTGAGTGCCTGCCTGTTACGCCTCAATCTCCTTCTTTTCACACAGCAAGAACCAAGATGCCTCCAGCAACAGATGGAAAGCCGCCCGCGGTGAAAAACGTTGGCTACATCGGCTTGGGCAATGCCGGCTACTCGATGGCTTCCAACATCCCAAAATCAGGCTACCACATCATCGTCCACGACGTAGACTCAGAGAAAGTGCAGCGCGCAGCAAAAGAATGGCCTAATACTACCGCCTGGAACGGCGACCCCAAGCAGTTCCAAGACTGCGAGGTAGTAGTCACGATGCTTCCGCAAGGCAAGATCGTAAGAGACGTGCTACTCGGCAAAGACAACATCGCGAGCGGACTTAAGCCAGGGACCATCATAGTCGACACCTCCTCCTCAAGTCCGTTCGACACGCAAGAGCTAGGCAAGGAGTTGGCGCAACATCAACTCCAGCTTGTCGATTCTCCAATTACACAGACGTACATGCATGCGACTGACGCCGGAGAATCGACGCTCATGGTCGGGTCTGACTCCAAGGAAGCGTTTGAGAAGGTTGAGCCTATATTACGGTGTATGGCAAGCTATATCTTTCACATGGGCAAGCTTGGCAATGGGCATGCCATGAAGACGCTGAACAACTATATCATGGCATCCTCGATTTGCGCTCTGTGCGACAGCTTGGTGACTGGGCAGAAGTACGGCTTAGACCCGCAGCAGATGGTGAACGCATTAAACGTCGGCACCGGTGTGAACTTCCCTACCATGGATACCTTCAGACGAGACGGGATTACCGGACGGTACAACAGTGGCTTCGGTTTAGCATTATTGGTGAAGGATCTAGGCATTACCGAGGACTTCATGCAACACAACAAATTCGAGACCGAGCTTCCGGCCCTGCTGAAGGGGTATCTGAGTGACGCACTGAGTCAAGTCGAACCGATGGCTGATCATACCAAGGCGTTGGTTGGCTGGGAGAAGAGGTCTGGCGTGCAACTGAAGCGGACTGACGAGGTACAAGATATACCTCAGAAGGACTTTGACCATAGATTGAAGGGCTTGAATCGAGAGAATTGAGTTTGATGGAGACCACAGTGCTGATCTTTGCACTCGGAGATGTAGCATATAGCCTCGTACCGTGTCGCTGTAGATCAGGCGAAGTCGGATCAGGAAATACGTACCTCCTTCTACTTTCGGCTGTTTACGAGCGGGGTGAGAACTGGAGTTAAAGAGGTACGTGTTAAAGTTGTCCATCCCTTTCTCGACTCTTCGAACCAACAACTTGGGACCTATCGAGCCCCCCGAAAGACTGTAGCCATCATGATCGGAGCAAAACTTCACCTTGGCAGCTTTCCGTTGGCACAGGATATTACAGCCGGATCACTCCTGTCCACCGTGATCGTGCTCGCTGTTCTCGTTGCAATCAGCTATGTATTGATCACCGAAGCATACCGCTCCAAAGTTCGGATCCCGAACATACCAGGACCAACAGGTCTGCCAATCGTCGGCAACTATTACCAGCTCAATCCAGATCCAGCAGAGACACTCCATCAATGGAGCAAGCAATATGGCGGCGTCTATCAGATCGTGCTCGGAACGATGCCAGTCGTCGTCTTCTCCTCGATGCAAGCCGCGAGAGATGTCTTCATCGGACAGGGTGGTAGCCTGATCGACAAACCCATCTTCTACACCTTCCATTCGGTTTTGAGCTCGGTCGCGAGCTCGATTGGCACCACGCCATGGAGCGAGTCGACGAAACGAAGAAGAAAGACTGCTGCGACTGCCATGAATAGACCAGCGGTAGCATCCTACTTGCCGTTCATTGATGAGTTAACTAAAGACCTCATCTTAGACCTGTGGAAGAAAGGCCATGGCGGAACAGTAGCATTCGATCCTTGCCACAGTCTTTCCAAGACGATCACCGATCTCACACTTACCGTCAACTACGGTGCTCGATTGCCGGATGATGATGCATTGCTTGAGGAGATCATCGAAGTGGAGGACGGCCTGTCCAGAATCAAGTGTCCGCTCGGAAGCTCGCAAGACTTCATCCCGATCATGCGGCTGCTACCGTTCAACAAGAAGTCTGCAATGGCGAAAGAGATCAATAGACGGCGGTTGATCTTTCTTGAGAGGTTCAGTCAGGAAACGGAAGACAGGATCGAGAAGGGGGTCGACAAGCCTTGTATCCAAGGCAATTGCTTGAAAGATCCGGAGGCCAAGCTGAGCAAGGTCGATTTACTGGGTATCAGTATGAGCATGGTATGTGATGTTCTAGCATGGCTTTGCTGCCGACTCGAGCTGACCAATTCTCCTAGGTGAGCGGCGGCCTGTAAGTCATTCTGATAAGTGGAAAGGTTCTCCGAGACAGCATCAGGCATCATGCGGCACTCCGAAACCTTTTGAGCTCGACCAGAAGGACGAGACACATGCTAATCTCTTTACTTACTCCTTAGTGACACCATGGTCAATACGCTTGCATGGTCCATCGGAACGTTCGCTCTCCGGCCAGATGTCCAACAGAAAGCCTACAATGCCATCTGCGAAGTCTACGGCCAAGACAGCTGGGGTCCAATCGAAGACGAAGCCACCGTACCGTACATCTCAGCGCTAGTGAAAGAGTGCCTGCGCGTATTTTGCGTGCTGCGCTTATCCCTTCCCAGGGCGACGTACAAAGACGTGCAGTATGGGGATACTTTCATACCAAATGGGACAACGGTCTTCTTAAATGCATGGGGTTGCAATAGAGACGAGAAGGTCTACGGTCCAGATGTCAATAGCTTCAGGCCGGAACGCTTTTTAGACGATCCGGACTTACCGCACGCTGCGTACGGTTTCGGGACACGGATGTGTGCTGGAGTCCATCTCGCCAATCGACAGCTGTATGTGATGATCCTGAGACTCATTTGGTCCTTCAAAATCGAGTTGGACAGCAGAGATGATAGCCAGTGGACCATGCGAGCACTAGAGGTAGGCCAATGGAAATTGCACTCTTCGTCCTGTCGGATTGCAGCAGCTGACTAGGCTTTAGGATGTTACAGATCCATGGCATCTCGCCGCCATTCCTCCAGGTTATAAAGTCCGATTCGTACCCAGGAATTCAGAAGCCCTGGAGGATGTATTGGGAGGATTGAAGGAAGAAGGTTTCGACGTTGGGCTGAAGACGGCGGTAGTCAGCATTTAGTCATCGAATTAGAACTAGGCGTACTTCATCTTGTCAGACAAAGCATATTCACTCACTTCAATCCATCTCATACCCCTAGTTCCAAATTTCTACAGATCTTACGGAAGGGCGAATACGTCTCTACCCGTCCACAGTTCCGATGAAAGCTACCAAAATTTTATGCTTTCGTGTCGGCTGCTCTGATATATATTATATAAAGGTCGCTTATATCTGTCAACAATGGCCACCACTCCAGGCCATCTCGTAGAACTCGCGACGAAAATTCTCGAGCAAGCCAAAGAACTAGAAGCCTACCATGCTTCAAACTCCATCCCTCTCCCGTCCTTCGACGAAACCGCGACTGAAGCCATCAACTTCCCAACGGCTATGGAGATGACTCGAGCAAGAATCTCAGATGCCTGCGAACAACTTAACGCTCTCGTGCAGGGCCCACGATTGATGGCACAGTCGAGAGTCCAGGTACGGCCACGGTCCTTCCAGCATCCGTACATTCACTGACATAAGCAAGGCACACGTCACATATCTCGACGTAATCCACCGTTTCAAAATCGCACCGAAAGTCCCGCTCGGCAGCTCGATCAGCTACCCAGAGCTCTCCGAGCAAACTGGCGTCAGCGAGGCAGCTCTACGACGAGTTCTACGGTTCGCGATCTCGAATCATGTCTTCGCCGAGAAGCAACCTGGCTTCGTCTCCCATTCAGCGGCGTCAAGACTGTTCTTGGACCCAGCAATGAACGACTGGTTTGGTTCCTTCGTGCAGGAGATTGCGCCAGCCCAGCTAGCGGAAGGCAGAGCGTTGGAGAAGTACCCTGAAGCGGACGAGAGTTCGCAAACTGGATATATGATTGCTAACAATGCAACGGAACCGTCCTTCTACCTCCATATGGCCAAAGAGCCGGCACGCGTGAAGCAGTTCTCGGGCGCCATGAGTGGGTTCGCTAAGGGCAGAGGGCACTCGTTGGATCACTTGACAGACAGCTACCCTTGGGCTGAGCTTGGATCTGGCACGGTGGTTGATTTGGGTGGTTCAACTGGTGGCGCAGCTTTTGCGATTGCTGAGAAGTTCCCGGATCTACACTTGATAGTGCAAGATCTGCCTGATACGGTAGCTGGGGTGAAGGAGAAGTCTGGTGTGAATGTGAAGTTCATGGGACACAGCTTCTTTGACGAACAGCCTGTACATGGTGCGGAGGTTTACATGAGTAGATGGTGCTTCCGTGAGTACCCTCATCTAAGCCCTCCAACAGCTACTGACGCGATCTCCAGATAATTGGTCCGACAAGTACTGCATCAGGATCCTGAACGCACTCGTCCCGGCTCTCCGGGCAGGCAGCAGGGTCTTGATCATGGACGCGGTACTGCCAGCGATCGGCAGTGGCGCTGTACTGCCCGTTGAAGAACGCCGCTTGAGGTCAGTAGGAGACATCGTTCTTGGGAAGGGGGAAGTGCTAACACCAGTAACCAGAAACTTCGACATCAACATGTTGACACTATCAAACTCAATGGAGCGAGAGCTGGAAGACTGGAAGAATCTGTTCGCAGCAGTCGACAGCAGATTCCGCTGGAAAGGCGTAGTACAACCGGAAGGCTCGAATCTGGCACTCCTTGAAGCGGTGTGGGATCCGTGATAACTGTGATATGATTCGTATTATACATAATGTACAGATCAAGTATACTGTTATAACACAGTACATGAGAATGCCGCATCATCCGAACGGCCTGTATGCCGGACCAGAGCCATCCGAACCTGCTGTGGACCGCTCGTTGCACTGACCGTGATTGCCACCTTCATCTCCTTGACGAGTCCGACGCTCCGAATAGCCGGCCGGCTCCTGCTCAGAGAACAGGTCGAGTCCTTCGTCTGCGAAGGACGCGTAGCCATTCACTCCTTCCTGATTGGAACTTCCATTAGTGCCAGCAGCCGCATCCTGACTCAAGGCATCGGCCCAGAGCTCACTCTTACTCCGCTCAGGTTCCGTCTCGGCCAACCATTTCGCCCTCGTCTGCAACATCTTTGACTTCCGTTCGTAGTACTCGTGCGCACGCGGCCTATAGCTCGTCTCGACAGCCAAGTGTATAGGTCTTATAGTAGGCAGGTCCCGGTCGAAAGTCCTGAATACCTTCTTGAATCTGAAACCTGTGGTGGGTTCTTGCCTCTCGGCCTTCTGTGGCGCATCCACTGCCTCCGCTACGTCCCCCACCTGCATAAGGAATCGTTTGGTGACACGTCGCCACCGATTACTGCTTACGCTGCCTGTTCGCAAAAGAGCGAGTCGGTTCTTCGCAAGGGTGTTGTACTGTGCCCACACCCGCAGAGCGTCCATGCTATTTGGCGCGATGCGCTGACGCAGCGCTTCACATACGTTCGCGTGCTTTTCCTTCAGCCCGCACACGACATCTTCTCTGATGGAAAAGCTCCAATCAACATCGTCTGGCGGCGGCTTGGTCGCGGATGGGTCATCCACCAGGCCACCAGCACTCTGGAAAATCTGCTCGGCTTCCCGGCCATCTAGTCATTCCTTTGAGGCCTTCACATGCTCCATTTGAACAACCTGCTTGGTATTACCGAGCGGACGTGCAGAAGTCGAGTACCACTTCCGACCACGGGTAGGTCGACCTTTGACAGGAGGGCTCCACGAATGTCGTTTGGTGGCCAGCCCAGCTCCCTCGTCCTCCGAGTCAGAGACTCGTCGTAAGCGAATGCCAGCCTCGGACTCTTGCGGCGTACGTTCCCAGCTCCCAAGGATCCGGTCCCAACCTTTCACATCAGAGGACGACGTTTGTGGGCGTGATCTAGCATTCTTATTGGCTCTCCGTGAATCCGCTGCCTGGGTTTTCTCCGGTCTGGGCTTCGCAAAGATGAGATTGGTGAAAGGCACGTCCAATTTGGTCTGAATGGTCGTTTCGAACGTTTCTGACTTTAGAGGATTAGGAGGCGTTATGATCGAGGCGGACATACCTCCTTCGGAGAGCACGCCGAAGGCCTTGTTCGAGTGAACGATCGTCGGCACAGGGTCAGATTCTGTCGAGGTTCCTTGCGCCACTGGGGAGACTTGATCGATAGAGGAGGGCAGAGCGCCGAAGATAATGCTTCGTTCCGTGTCTGCCAGGACCTTAGTGAAGGTCGATTTGGGCAAGACGTGATTGTACGTCTGCCGTTCGTCGAGCTCTTCCTCGTGCGCTTCCGGAGGGTGCGGACCAAGTAAGAACATAACATACTCTCCCTCTCTCACAATCTCGCCAAGAGCCGACTTCTTCTCGTGCTTCAGCCCTGCCGCGTCTTCAAGCATACCATAGTCAATGTCCCGCTCGGAGGCGTCCGCACTATGTCCCGAGAAGTCCACGTCTGGGTCCAGACTCAGGAGTCCAGCTTTCTTGCCCCAGCCGCCACCGCCACTCAGGACGCGGCAAAGCCGTGCGTTGTATTGGGTGAGTAGGCGTCGCAGTCCGACTTGAAGGTCCATTGGGTGAGAGGTATAGCTCGGGTCGTCACTTCGCTGGCTCTCGAGGACGGAGAAGACTTCCTTCCCGCGCTTCCGGTTCAGCGTGTGCGGAACAAACCCGGACGGGAGTATCAAAGCCCAAACATGCACTGGGCGCGGACTGAGGTCGTGCTTTGTGAAGAAAGTCTGGATAGCAGACTCCAACTCAGAAGATGCTGGTTGAGAAGGCGCGGACGTTGAAGATGGGGCTGGGTTATCGTTGGATTGCTCCTTGCTGAAGACGCTGGGTTGTGAGGAGACAGTGCGGACAATGTTTCCCATGCAGTTCTCAATTCTTCTGGGCATCGTGAGTGGTAGCAGTGGGAAGTATGCATGAAAAACGCGTGAGGAAGCGCTGGAAGCCAGAGGGATGAGCTGCGATTCTAGCATTTCAGGCTCACCGGACAAGGCAAGAGTGTTGTGATTGCCAGTGTCCGGAACATACGTTGCGGATTGGAGGGTCGAGACTTTGCCAGTAGAGAAGATGGTCTGCGCGAGCGGCATCTGAAGATCGATCGTCTGCGGCCGATGGCTCATGTCGGATTGTATCCGGAAGGACACAGTACCGGGGATTGACTGCGACAGCTGCTTGGAAGATGCCGTATTCTGGATTTGTAGCCGTTGAGTTGCGACCATAGACTCCTGATCCGCATCAAGACTGTGTATGTAGGCGTATGCCATACCCTCCGCGCCCAGGCTCCGTCCCTCGCGTTGGAACGAGACGTCAGGCACACGATCCACCACTGCCGTGACTGTCTTCAATATTTTTTCATGGTGCCTACTCCCGCGCAACTTCTCGAACGCGCGGAGAGGCAAGTCGGGATCCAGTGCATGCAGGGCGAAAGCCGGTGTCAGGAACAGCGCGAGCAAAGAAGGGCCCTTAACACGGCCGCCGCTCTGCGCATAGCTGGAGGCATTCGGAAGCTCTGCTAGAAGCTGATCGATCGTCGTCGTGTGCGGCGAGGCGGTTGTAATGGTGCCATGGCTGGCCGAGTTGGCATCGTTCAGCGGGATCGTGACATTGTCATCTTTTGTCGCGTACAACCTGCGCGACAGCCATTCGACAGTCCCGCACCCTGACTGTGATTGACAAGGTCGTGCTCGCCATATGACCAGCGAACGGCGAAACATTAGATGTCGACGGTTTAGTTATCAAGGTAGAGTGAAGTCATCTTCAATCTTCAATGGCGAAACGCCAAGCCCGTCCAGCTCTTGATTGGCCGTGACCACGATGCGCTAGTGTATGTTCAATCTTCTCCGCCAGATAAGATCGTGGGGTCCTTTGAGGGTATTTTATTTCGTCAAAAAGTCTGAGAGCGTGCTAGAATACTACGCAAGTGAGAGTTTGTATCTGTTCTCCAAGTCAAAATCACCTACAGTCTCGTTCACAATCTCTGTAGCAGCAAGAATTGGCTTCAGTTCTCTAAACAAACACAACATCCATCATCCAACAACCCTAATCCAAAAACCACTTCGGCACCTCCGGCCCCCAAACCGCCAAACTCTCATCCCCAGCATGCATCCACCCCACCGGCGTATCCCGGTTCACCAAATCCCCGTCCGCGTAATGCTCAATCATATTCCCCGTCGTATCCCACCAATAATCGAAAATCTGGCTCCCCAGAATATGCCTCCCCACCCCCCACACACTCGTATACCCCTGCGCCGCCAACCACTGATGCCCCAAATTCTGCGTATCAAAGTCGTGCACCTCGAAACTCGCGTGATGGACGTGCGTGGTCGGGTTCGAAGCCATGAATAACGTGTGATGGTCGGTAGGATCCTCGCCGCGGTCGACGTGCATGAAGACTGCGACGTCTTTGTTGACGCCGGACTCGTCGGGGACGTAGAGGAAATCCGTTGGTACGAGGTTGAAGTTGTGGGTGTAGAAGGAGAGCTCTTCTTCGAAGTTTGTGACGCAGTAGCCGTAGTGGCCGAGTTTGTGCACGGCGGCTGGACCAGGGGTGAAGCGGTTGAATTTGCGGACGCGAGGTTTCTCTACTTCGTAGTTGTGGATGAGTT